>Ga0209643_1000650_pt1 | contig 51117 bp, 57 predicted proteins | sample AutmiccBRH37_all_FD_187383 | JGI IMG/M metagenome (GOLD analysis project Ga0209643, IMG submission 187383) | Deep subsurface microbial communities from Mt. Terri, Switzerland - Autotrophic microbial communities BRH/37_all (SPAdes) (version 2) | ecosystem: Environmental > Aquatic > Deep...
CCCCGCAGGGGCGGGCCGAGTTTGGCTCAGCGCAGCGTTGCTCGTCGATCACAATGCTTTGGCATTGCTCCCTCCTCGCGCCTCGCGCTGAACCAAACTCGACTCCGTGCCGATGCTTCCACTTCACTGAAACAGGGTCTAGAGGGCCGCATTCTCGATCTCGTCGCGCAGGGAGGCAATCAGCGGGGCGACCCTGGTCAGTCGCGGTTCCTCCTCGTCGATGATCTGGCGGAAGATGGTTTTCTTGAAGCGGAGGATGGTGTCGCCGTCCGGCCGCTTCGACAGGGGCAGGGTCGACAGGACGATGTCGATCATCCGCTCCGCGCCATGCAGCCGGCCCCAGAGATAGTCATTCTCGCGGTAGCTGCGGCTGAAAAAGGCGCCGAAATTGTTGAACTCGATGCCCTTCAGCGTCGCTGTGACCCCGCCCTTGCGGATCGTCCGGGCGTCTTCCGGCGAGATCCGGTCGACCTTGATCGGATCGAACTCGTCCAGCCCCTCGCCCTGCAGCAGCGGCAATGTGGCAATATCGTAAAAGGGGAAGCCGAGAAAGGCGAGCAGCATCGAGCGCTTCTCCGCCTTGGGTGCCACCGCCAGCGCGGCCGCCAGCTTGGCATCGACTGTCGCGTCGGCGGTCGTCAGGTCGCGGGCCTTTGCCAGCGCGGCGAGCATCGCGCCCGGTTGCGCTTCCGCCTGTTCGGCGAGAGCTATGAAATCGTCGCCGAGATAGTCGATCGTCTCGCGCTCGATATAGAGGGAGAGGCAATCATATACGACTTCCTGCACCCGCTCCATGGTTTCATAGTCGGCGGGATGGGCGCGGTCGAGATCTTCGGCCAGTTGCCGGGCCAGGAAACGCAGGCGGCGCACCCGGAATCCCAGATCGTGCTGCCGGAAGAATTCCGCTGCCGGCTTGGTCGGTCCGCCGCTTTTCAGACCGACATTGTCGAGCCCAAGCCGGCGTATCTCGGTCCACAAGACGCTGCGCAAGCCGGTATGATTATGCGCGTTGGCGTCCGATTTGGCACGCCGGACCGTATTCGCGATATCCTCGATTACCGTCGCCAGCTTGAGATGACCATAAGCGCTAAACGAAAATCCCGCGAGCTTGGCCGCCTTGTCACGCGACTTGCGGCGCCAGGCGGCCACCCGCGCTGCCGTCGGCCGGTCGAGGAAGAATGTTCGCCCGAACAGACCTTCCACATGCTGCTCGACCTCGCCGCGCAGATTTTCCGTGATCAGCCGCATCTGGGTGATCCGGTTCGACCGCCCCGCGATCGCGTTGAGGCTGTCGCGGATCGGCTGTTCGCGCGGAATGTTCGAGATGGCACCGAAAATCGTCGAGAAGAAACCGGGCAGGGATTCGGCTTCGGCCTCCTGCGCCGCCTGCAGCCGTCGCATCGCCCGGTCGCTCTTGACCACGTCGAGATCGGGCCGGGGATCGATATAGACAAAACGGCGGTCCACTTCCCGTTTGGCCGGCCGGTTCTTCAGCGCTTCTATCGCCTGGGCAAAGGGGGCGTTGGCGAGCACCGAACCATCTATCAGCACCGTATCTTCGGCGGTTCCGGCGCTAAACTGATTGGGCAGCACCTGCTTCAGAAAGGTCGACCGTCCCTCCCAGACATATTCATGGTCGGCCAGGAGACTGTCGAGTTCACGGACCGTGAACGGCGGGAAGGCACCCGGAAAACTGGCGGTGGCGCGACCGGCAAAGGTCAGTGCCGCCGGATCGGCGACCGCATCATCCCGTTTGCCCCGGGTCGAAAAACCGATGGTGATCCGGTGCTCCATCTCGAACGCGTCGGGCGGGCTGTGCAGTTGCAGCTTTTCAGGGTGGCCGACGAAATCGGTTACCGTCACAAACAGGTCAAGCGGCTGGCCTGGCGGCAGCAGCCGCGGTCCGCGCTCGGTCGCCCGCACCGCCGCCAGCGCATCCCAGATCAGCCCGCTGAACACCTTGCCTCCGAACGGCGGCGCGAACCAGCGCGCACGGACAAAGCGCGACAGCTTCATCTTGACCTCTTCGCGGGCCTCCCTGGACACGGTCTGCTCGACCGCGCCGCCCTTGCGGCCCAGCGCCATCCAGGCAATCGGTTCGGCCCAGAATTTGGAAAAACGCGACAGCGGCCGTGCATCGGGGTCGAGCAGCTTGTCGACATCGGCGGTGTCGAGCCACATATCGGTCAGCGGATCCAGCGACTGTCCCGACAGGATGGCCTGCGCCAGAAATATGCCGTTGATCCCGCCCGCGCTCGCTCCGGAAATGATATCCGGCAGCACCCTCAGCCGTGTTCCGGTTTCCTGCTCCAGCCAATCCAATATGTCATAATAGATTCCGCGGCTGCATTCGTCGACCCGCGCGCCATCGTGAAAATCCCGGCTTGCCTGAGCCAGTTTCCAGATTTCCTTGGTGATGCCGTGCATATAGATGGCCAGACTGACTCCCCCGTAACAGATCAAGGCCAGTCTGAGTTCTTTCTGCCGCATATGCTTTTAACTACAGGATGAGGGAGAGGGTGCAAGCGGGAATAGGGATGGGGGTGCCATCCGGCCGAGCAAAACCTGCTTTCCTACACCAGCCCCGCTCTGCTAAACCGGATCGATGAACCTTGCACTTCCTCCTGAGATAAGCAAAATCGATATTGCTCCGGCCCCTGCGCGAGCCGTGTCGCCGGCATTCCATTTTCTCTCTTGGGGTGTGTGACCCTGCCGAAATCACTGGTGTTCCTTTTTTGTTCTGCTAGATAAATTCCATGGCCAAACCGAAAAGAAAATATGTCTGCCAGAATTGCGGCTCGATCGCGCATCGCTGGGAAGGGCAATGCGCCGATTGCGGCGAGTGGAACACTCTGGTCGAGGATGCGGGCGAAACCGTCTTTGCGTCCAAACATAACCTGCAGAGCGGCGGCCGCGAGGTGCGGCTGGTCGGGCTGGACAGCGAGATTGCACTGCCCGACCGTCGAAAGACCGGCATCGCCGAATTTGACCGCGCCGTCGGCGGCGGACTGGTGGCGGGTTCCGCAACCCTGATGGGCGGCGATCCGGGGATCGGAAAATCGACGCTGCTGCTGCAGGTCTCGGCACGGCTGGCTGAGGCGGGTCTGTCGGTGGCCTATATCTCCGGCGAGGAAGCGGCGGACCAGGTGCGGCTGAGAGCGCGGCGGCTCGGCCTGGGCAAGGCCCCGGTCAAGCTCGCATCGGCAACTTCGGTGCGCGATATACTGACCACCCTCGGCCGCGATGCGCCGGATTTTGTCGTGATCGATTCGATCCAGACGATGCACAGCGATCTGATCGAAGGCGCGCCCGGCACGGTCAGCCAGGTCCGCGCCTCAGCGCAGGAAATCATCAAATTCGCCAAGGAACATGGAACCATGGTGATGCTCGTCGGCCATGTCACCAAGGACGGCAATATCGCCGGTCCGCGCGTGCTCGAGCATATGGTCGACACGGTGATGAGCTTCGAGGGCGAGCGCAGTCACCAATATCGCATTCTCCGGGCGATCAAGAACCGTTTTGGAGGAACCGATGAAATCGGCGTCTTTGCGATGGAGGAAGCCGGACTCGCCGAAGTGTCCAACCCGTCCGCGCTGTTTCTGACCGATCGTAGCGAGGAGGTCACTGGTGCCACCGTCTTTCCGGCCATGGAAGGAACACGGCCGGTGCTGGTCGAAATCCAGGCACTGACCGTCCGGCTGGCGAGTGGCGCGACCCCGCGGCGTTCGGTGGTCGGCTGGGACAGCGCCAGGCTGGCGATGATTCTGGCCGTACTGGAAGCGCGCTGTGGCCTCAGCTTCTCGGGAGCGGAAGTCTATCTCAATGTCGCCGGCGGCTACCGGCTCACCGATCCGGCCGCTGATCTGGCCGTTGCCGCGGCTCTGATCTCGGCCCATGCCGAACGTCCGATGCCCAGCGATGCCGTGGTTTTTGGGGAAATTGCGCTCTCCGGCGAGATACGGCCGGTCGCCCGCACAGCGCTGCGGTTGAAGGAAGCATCCAAGCTTGGTTTCAACAGCGCACTGCTTCCGGCATCCGGCGAAAAAAGCGGCAGCAGCATGAGACAGCTGCAATTTGCCAAACTCGCCAATCTCGTTGACCATATGCTCGACCGTGACTAGCTAGAGCGCATGACGGGTCTCGATATTTCAGTACTGGTTTTGATGGGCGGAGCCGCGGTCCTCGGCTTCCTGAGAGGCTTTGTGCAGGAAGTGCTGGCCTTGCTTGTCTGGATCATGGTTGTTGCCGGCGTATGGACCCTGCATACACCGATCACCGACCGTCTGATCGGCCCGGTCGGCAGCGAGAGCGGTGCTTCGGTGCTGGCCTTCGCTTCGATCGTCATTGTCATCTATGCGCTGGGACGCTGGGCGGCCCGCTCAATCGGTGCCCGATCGCGCAAATCCGTGCTGGGGCCGGTTGATCGCGTACTCGGCTTTGGCTTTGGCATGATCAAGGGCTTGATTGGCGCGACCTTGCTCTATTTGCTCATGGTGCTGGTTTATGACAGTATTTATGGTGCGGACGAGCCGCGACCGGAATGGCTTGCGGAATCGCGGACCTACCCGCTTCTCAACGCAAGCGGACACGCCATGGTGGACTTTGTCGAGGAACAGCAGTCGCTGACCGACGAGAAGCCGGAGCCGGACCAATGAGCGGCGCGCTCTATACGCGCGAGATATTGCGTCTCGCGGTATCGATCCCTCATCAACAGCGGCTGGACCGTCCCGACGGCACGGCGGAACTGCGATCCAGAACATGCGGCAGCAGGGTTGCAGCGGATGTGATGTTGACGGACAAAGGCATGCTCGAAAACCTGGGTTTGGAGATAAGCGCCTGCGCGCTGGGACAGGCTTCGGCTGCGATATTGGGGGCACAGGCGATAGGAAAATCGGTCGCTGATATCGAAAATGCCCGTTCCAGTCTGGCGGCCTTTCTGGAACGATCGATCGACTCTCCAGGAGACTGGCCGGATATCGACCAGTTGGCGGCAGCACGCGACCACAAGGGCCGGCATGCGGCTATTTTGCTTCCCTATGATGCGGTGATCGCGGCTTTTACCGCCGCCTCGCTCAAGCCAGCGAGAATCTGATCGATGGAACCCGAAACTCATATGGCCGACCTGCTGTTGGGCGGCTTTGTCATGCTGGGCGCGGCTCTGGTGATGGTGCTGGTCTTCCGGCGTTTTGGCATCGGAGCGGTGCTCGGCTATCTGATTGCCGGAATATTGATCGGCCCGCAGGGCTTCCAGCTGATCAGCAATGCCGAGACGGTCCTGGAATTCTCCGAAATCGGGATCATTCTCCTGCTGTTCATTGTGGGACTGGAACTCGCCCCCGCGCGACTGATGCGCTTGCGCCAGGCAATTTTCGGTCTCGGAATGAGCCAGGTCGTGTTGTGCGGCATTGCGCTGTTTCTGCTGATCATGGCGGCGACCAATTTCACTCTCGCAGCATCCATCGCGATCGGTCTGCCGCTGGCCCTGTCCTCGACCGCACAGGTCCTGCCAATGCTGCAATCCTCGGGACGGCTCAACACCCCGACCGGGGAAAAAGCCTTTTCCATCCTGCTGTTTCAGGACCTCTCCATCATCCCGCTGCTGACCATTATCGCCGCCCTGTCGCGCGCGCCAGATGAAAGCGGTGACCAGTCCGGCTGGCTGACTGCGGTATATGCCGTGCTTGCAATCGGCGGGCTTATCGCGGTCGGCAAATATCTGCTGCAGCCATTGCTGAAGGTAATTGGCCGGATAGCCGAACGCGAACTGTTCATCGTCGCCGGTCTTGTGGCCGTATTCGGCAGTGCCGCGCTGATGGAGTTTATCGGGCTTTCGCCGGCCTTGGGCGCTTTCATAGCGGGGGTCATGCTGGCCAACTCTCCATATCGTCACGAGCTGGAAGCCGACATAGACCCGTTTCGATCATTGCTGCTCGGTTTCTTCTTCCTCGCGGTCGGGATGATGCTGGACCTGAATGTCGTGATCGAAAATCCTCTCTTCGTGCTGGGTGCGGCGGCAGTGCTGGTGATGGTCAAGATCGCCATCATTTTCGGCCTCGGCAAGCTGTTCGGCATGGATACCTACCCCGCGCTGGCGATGGGAATGCTGCTCAGCCAGGGCGGAGAATTTGGTTTTGTCCTGTTTTCCGAAGCCGAAAAGGCGCTCTTGATCGAACCCGAGGCGAGCAGTCTGTTTGGCGCCATCATCACCGTATCGATGGCGACGACACCCTTTCTCATGCTGCTCGCGCGGCGGTTCAGCAGCAAGGCAAGCACCGCCTCAACCGACCTCGATGATCCAGGTAATGCCGGTCGGGCATCGGTTATCATCGTCGGGCAGGGTCGATTTGGCCAGACGGTTTCGCAAATGCTGATTGGTGCGAAAATTCCGCTGACGCTGATCGATATCAAGCCCGAACAGATTGAAATGCATGAACAATTCGGGGCGAAAGTATTCTATGGCGACGGCACCCGGGTCGATCTCCTGCGCCGTGCCGGAGCCGCCGATGCCGATGCCATTGTCTTCTGCATCGATGATCCGGACTTCGGCCCCGAGCAGGTGCGTGCGATCGTGCAGTCGTTTCCCGAGACCAAGCTGCTGGTGCGCGTGTACGACCGGCGTCAATTGATAGCCCTGAAGGGGCTGGGTATTGTCGGCATGAAGCGGGAATTGTTTGAATCCGCGATCAATCTGGCCAAGCAGACGATGTATGCGATCGACATTGACAGTGGTCTGATCGACGAGGTCGACGATGAATTCCGGCAGCGCGATTGCGATCGGCTGGAAGCGCAAATGAAATCCGGCGGTGACATGTTTGCCGGGGCGGAACTCAGATTTGGGACAGGCCTTCCGCCAAAGCCGGATTCAATCTGATTCGTCGAGAAACGCCGCGACGTCATTCAGATCGACGTCTTTTGCCAGAAAGGACTGTCCGATGCCATTGGCCAGCAGGAAGGGCAGGGTCCCGCCACTCATCTTCTTGTCGTGCATCATATGGTCGACAAGCCGTTGTCCGGACGCCCGGACCGACGCGCTTGTCAGATCATGGGGCAAGCCGACCGACTTGAGATGAGTCGCTACCCGCTCCGCATCCACTGCATCGCAATACCCGCGGCGCACCGAATAGCGGAAGGCCAGCGCCATGCCGACAGCAACCGCCTCACCATGGACCAGCCTGGCGGAAAACCCCGTCTCTGCCTCGAGCGCATGGCCGAATGTATGACCCAGATTGAGCAGCGCCCGGCGGCCGCTGAGCTCCTTCTCGTCCTCGCCGACGATCAGCGCCTTGGCGCTCACGCTATGGATGATCGCTTCACTGAGAACCTCCGGATCGCGGGCCAGGACCCTGCCGCCATTGCTCTCGCACCAGGCGAAAAAACCGGGGTCGTTGATCAAGCCATATTTGAGCACTTCGGCATAGCCGGCACGCAATTCCCGGTCTGGCAGGCTGTTCAGCACGAGCGGATCAATCAGTACGAAAAGCGGCTGGTTGAAACTGCCGATCAGATTCTTGCCGACCGAGCTGTTGATCGCCGTCTTGCCGCCGACACTGCTGTCGACCTGGGCGAGAAGACTGGTGGGTATCTGGACGAACCGGCAGCCGCGCTTGACGATTGCCGCGGCAAATCCGGTGAGATCGCCGATGACGCCCCCGCCTAGGGCCACCAGCGTATCCGATCGTTCGACGCCCTCGGCCAGCAGCCAGTCGGTCACCAATTCCAGCTGGTGCCAGCTCTTGCTCGCTTCGCCCGCAGGCAGGATCTTCTCGACAAGGTCGATCGCGCTTCCGGCAAAGGCGTGCCGCAACTGGGGCAGCAGGTGCGAACCGACTTGGTCGTCGGTCAGTACGAATAGCCGTTGATTGCCGGCAAATCCCTGGAGATGCTTCGCCGCCATCTCGAGCGCGCCTGGCTGAACCAATATGGGATAGCTATGTTGGCCTAATTCCACTGTGATCTGGGTCAACGCTGCAATGCCTCGATAATATTTTCAACGGTCGTTTCATGGGGCGAATCATTGCCCATCACATGAATATGCGCGGTGGCATATACGGGATTTCGGGCAATCGCCAAATCGGCCAGGATCTTTGCCGGATCACCGGATCTCAGCAAGGGCCTGGTGTCCCGCCGGCCGACGCGTTTGACCAGCGTATCCAGGTCCGCGTCCAGCCAGATTGCGGTGGCCTTTTCGAGAATAAGCGCACGGGTCTCGTCGTTCATGAACGCTCCGCCACCCGTCGCAATAACCTGTCGTTCGCCTTCCAGTAACCGCGCGATGACCCGCCGTTCTCCGTCCCTGAAATAGGCTTCGCCAAATCGATCAAAAATTTCTTCGACGGAAAGACCTGCTGCCCGCTCAATTTCTTCATCGGCGTCGACAAAACCCAGACTCAGCCGCTTTGCCAGACGTCGGCCAACCGTGGTTTTGCCCACGCCCATCAAGCCTACCAGGACAATCGACTGGTCCGGCAAGAAATCTGGCGTTTCACCCGAATTTCCGTCTGAATTGTCGAAAGAGGCTTTAATGTTTTTGTCCATTGGGGCAAAGGCTATACAACGGTTGGCCAAGGGTGCAAATTCCAATGCTGACTATGCTATTTTTTTAACCGTTTAAATGATCGAGTATATTGATGCCGCGCCAATTGGTTTTTCTCATTTTGTTTGTCGCTGTCCTGATCGGTGGAGCCCTGTTTCTGGCATCGATGGATGTGGAACAACCGCTGCAACCGGTCGAAAAGCCGGTTATTGGTGACGATCTGCAGTAGGATGCCTGTGCGGATCAAGCATATATCCTTGGTAGCCGTCAGCCTTGGCGCGCTTCTGGCTGCGATTCCGGTCTTGGGACAGGATTCCCCTGAATCTCTTTTGCCTCCAGGATTTGGCGAGCCAGCCCCGGCCCCGAGGCCCGGCCCGACAGTCTCGCCAACTCCCGCTCCCGCTCCGGTCCCGTCAGGTTCGGTAACGCAGCAGCCAATTGATCCATCACGGCAGATTGATGGAGAGCAGGATATTACCGAAACTGGTCGGGATTTGCCGCTATTGACACTGGATGAAAATGGCGAACTCGATCTCGAGGCGCTGGATGAAGCGCTCCAATCCCAATATGTGCTGTCGGCGGGCGAGCGGCGATCCACGGATGAAATCGGCGTTCTGACGCCACAATATAAAGGCCTGCCGAAGGATGCGTTCGGCAATGAAGGCGGACTATATCTCACCAGCTTGATCAAAAACTTGAACGGTCCGATTCTGTCTCGCTGGGGCTCGATATTGCTTCGTCGTGCGTTGCTCAGCAAGGTTGTCAGCCCCGAAAATATAGATCCGGCAGACTGGACTGCCGAACGCGCTTGGCGCCTGTTGCGTATGGGCGAGGCCGATGCGGCTCGCTCTCTGGTTTTGAAGGTGGATGTTGGAAATTACACGCCCCGGCTCTACGAAGTGGCGATGCAGGCGCATCTGGCTACAGCCGATCCTGCGGGAATATGCCCTCTGGTTGATGCGGGTGCACGCGTCAGTGATGCACCGACATGGGTGATGTTTCGACCAATTTGTGCGTCTTTGTCCGGTGAACAAAGTCGGGCGACCAGCCTGCTCCAGCAAGCAAGGCGGAACAAGGCAGCCACGGGTATCGACTATTTGCTGGCGGAAAAGACGATCGGCGCAGGGTTTGAAGGACGCAGAGCCGTATCCATTCTTTGGGACGATATCGAGTTTTTCAATAATTGGCGCTTTGGTCTTGGCGTGGCCACCGGGGTGGAGCCGCCGGATCGGTTATATGATCAGGCAGGACGCCATGTTCAGGGATGGCGCGCCCGGGCACCAATGCTCCCGATGGCATCGCGAATGAAAGCTGCGGATATTGCTGCAGCCATCGGGGTGTTTTCCAGCCAGGCAATGGTTGATCTATACGCCGCCGCATATGACGATCCCGAGACAAGCGATGACCTGAAGGCGCAGGCTTCGGTTTTGCGACAGGCATATACAAATGATACAGCGGAAACGCGGCTGGCTGCCATGCGTGACTTGTGGGTGCGATCTGACAACGAGCTGACCCGATATTCGAGCAAAATACTGACTGCTCGCGCTGCGGCCAAAATTCCGCCGGCAGCTGCGCTTCGGGACCAGAGTTACGACCTCATCGCATCAATGCTTACCGCTGGTCTTGATCGCAGCGCCATTCGGTGGACAAATATCGTCGAGGAAGGCAGCGACGGCTGGGCGCTTCTTGCAGTGGCCTCACCCAACCGTAAAAGTCCTGTTTCATATGGGGCGCTCGATGATTTCGGCGACGCCGACACCAGTGACGATAAGTTGCGCAGCAAGTTTCTGCTGGCAGCGGTCGCAGGCCTCGCTCGAGCCGACCAGCAGACGATTGCTGATTTCGCGGATGACCTGAGTCTGGACTTGCGTCGCACCACAAGATGGACCAGGGCGATCCAGTTGGCTTCGCGGCGGGGTCAGAAGGGAACCGTGGCTTTGCTCGCCGCTGTTGGCATGCAGGGGCGGAGCTGGAACGCGATGTCGCCGTTGCATCTTTATCATATCGTCCAGAGTTTGGAGCGTGTCGGCCTTGAGCCCGAGGCGCGGATGATCGCAGCAGAGGCCCTGACACGGGCATAGGCTTTGCATTGCTGATTTTGAGGTCTATTCGTGCACAATATGAACGATGATGCCAATCTGATTGAACGTTTTCTGGAGATGCTCGTAGCCGAAACAGGTGCGTCGCGACACACGTTGGCAGCCTACCGGACGGATCTGGAACAAGCTTCGGCGATCGCTGGCGGACGATTGTCCAAAGCGGATCGTGATATGATCGGGAAACTGCCTTCGCATTGGCGCCGGCTGCAAAATAGCACGGTCGCTCGCAAGTCGTCCAGTTTGAGACGTTTTTATGGCTTTCTCGTGGAAGAAGGCTTTCGGGAAAATGATCCTTCCGATGCTCTGCCAAGGCCCGGTTTGGTGCGGTCATTGCCGAAAACCCTGTCTCACGCTGAAATCGCGCTTTTGTTTCAGCTGGTCGCCGACGGTCTGGATGGAAATCCGGTGAAACCCTCGGTCTTCAGGCTTTCTGCAATATTGGAATTGCTTTATGGGTCCGGACTTAGGGCTAGCGAACTTGTCGGTTTGCAGCGATCGTCGCTCAGGGGGGACGAACCTTATCTGATCATCAAGGGGAAGGGGGGAAAGGAACGGCTAGTCCCGATCTCGCAACAGGCCCGCACTGCCGTGCGTCGCTGGGCCGAGCTTGTTGATCCGAAGGAAAAATGGCTCTTCCCATCGAGAACGGGCCACATCAGCAGGGTACGGCTTTTCCAGATCGTCAAGGAACATGCTGGCCGAGCAGGAATCAATCCCGCAAAAATCAGTCCGCATGTTTTGCGGCATGCATTTGCCACCCATCTGCTTGAGGGCGGAGCGGATTTGCGCGCCTTGCAGACCCTGCTCGGGCATAGCGACATTGGCACCACACAAATCTATACCCATATCGACAGCGCCCGACTGGTTGATCTGGTGAATAGTCGTCATCCGTTGAGTCAGCTAAATCTCGCGCGTTGACCTTTAGCTTGTCCGGTTCTAACTCTTTTTCATGACATCTTATCTTGATTTTGAAAAACCAATCGCGGCTCTCGAATCCCGTATTCTGGAACTGAGAAATACAGCGGACGAAGGTTCGCTCGATATCGAAACGGAAATCGAGAAACTGCAGGCGAAATCGGCAAAAATGCTGGCGGATACTTATGCCAAGCTGACGCCGTGGCAGAAGACACAAGTCGCTCGTCATCCCGAACGTCCGCACTTCAAGGATTTTACTGCCGGCCTTTTTGATGAGTTCATACCACTGGGCGGTGACCGGAACTTTGGCGACGATCAGGCTATTCTAGGGGGATTTGCCCGGCTGGGAGAAAGGCGATTGCTCGTCATTGGCCATGAGAAGGGCGATGATACGGAAAGTCGCTTGCGGCATAATTTCGGAATGGGAAAACCGGAAGGATATCGCAAGGCCATTCGCCTGATGGATTTGGCCGACCGGTTTTCGCTTCCGGTTTTGACCTTGGTCGATACCTCCGGGGCGTTTCCGGGCGTTTCGGCAGAAGAAAGGGGGCAGGCGGAAGCGATCGCCCGTTCGACCGAAAAATGCCTGTCACTAGGTGTCCCGATGGTGGCAATCATTGTCGGAGAGGGCGGGTCGGGCGGTGCCGTGGCACTCGCTGCTGCCGAACGCGTTCTGATGTTTGAACATGCTGTCTATTCGGTGATTTCACCTGAGGGTTGTGCGTCCATTCTTTGGCGCACCGGCGACAAGGCCGATGTGGCGGCGGATGCAATGCAAATCACCGCTCAGAATCTCAAAAAACTGGGGGTTGTCGACCGGATTATCGAGGAACCCGTGGGCGGCGCTCATCGTGATCAGCTATTGGCTATCGCATCCCTTGGCAATGCGATTGAAGAAGAGTTTGCGCAGCTCGAGAAACATGATCGCGAAGCGCTAAGGCAAAGACGCCGCGAAAAATTTCTGCAGATTGGTGCCCTTTAAGCCCGGCTATTGCCTATAATACTGCGCAAAGCTGATGCAAATCAGCTTGCCCTGCAACCATTTGCCGGCTCGGCGGTTCTATTAAAACGCTACCATGGGGAACCTGATATGAAATATTTGCCTGCAAAATTGACGAGTGTGGCGGGAGTAATCGCTTTGGTGGCGTGCACCGGCAGTGGAGCGGATGCTGGAGCGGTGGACTCGGCTGGAAACCAGGCCGGCGAGGCGCGGTCCATATCACCAGCGGAAAAACGTCAAGGCGCGGAAGCCCATCCACAATTGCTGGAGGAATTTGGCGGACGCTATGCCGGTCCCCAGGTTGCCTATGTCGCAGGTGTCGGACAGAATATTGCGGTGCAATCGGGACTCGGCAATGCCCGCAGCGATTTTACCGTAACGCTGCTGAACAGCCCGGCGAACAACGCGTTCGCAATTCCGGGTGGATATGTCTATCTGACCCGACAACTCATGGCGCTGATGAACGACGAGGCGGAGATGGCTGGCGTTCTGGGTCATGAAGTTGGTCATGTCGCTGCGAGACACAGTGACAAGCGTCAGAAGGCCGCGACGCGCAACAGTATATTGGGCATCCTGGGACAGATTGGTTCGCAAGTACTGCTGGGGGATTCTGCTCTGGGCCGGATCGGACAGGAAATTTTTGGTACGGGCAGCCAGTTGCTGACGCTCAAATATTCGCGCAAGCAGGAATATGAAGCGGATGATCTGGGTATACGCTACCTGGCGTCCGCTGGCTACGATCCACAGGCGCTCTCTACGATGCTTTATTCCTTGGCGGCGCAATCAGCGATCGACGCGCGGGTAACCGGACGCGATGCCCGGAGTGTACCCGAATGGTCGAGTACCCATCCGGATCCCGCGCGCCGCGTGTCACGCGCGGCCACGATTGCCAGCAAATTGCCAAATTCGGGCGGCATTCGCAATCGCGACCTATTTTTGCAGAATCTCGATGGCATCCTCTATGGCGATGATCCAAAGCAAGGGGTGATCGAGGGCTCCAGTTTTCTGCATCCTGATCTGAGACTGAAATTCAGCATTCCAAGCGGGTTTGCCATGCAGAATGGCGCGCGGGCGGTAACGATTGTCGGGTCCGGCGGGCAGGGACAATTTACGACCGCTGCCTATAACGGGAATATGGCAACATATATTGGTGCGGCCTTCAATCGCCTGGCGGGCGAAGGCAAGACGATCCCGCATGGCACGATAGAGAGAACATCCGTCAACGGACTGCCGGCATCTTATGCAATGGCGAGGGTTGAGAGCAATAATGGACCGGTAGACGTCACCGTTTTCGCCTATGAGGTATCGAAAAGCAGTGCTTATCATTTCGTCACAATAGCGCCTGCCGGACGCGCAGCCGTTTTCACGCCAATGTATCAGAGCCTGGTGAGACTTTCCGCGCAGGAAGCGGCTGCGATCAAGCCTCGCAAGGTTGATGTGATAACGGTCAAGAGCGGGGATACGATTTCGAGCCTGTCTTCGCGGATGGCTTACAGAGATTATCAGCAGGACCGGTTTCTGGTCCTGAATCGCTTGCGCGCGACGGATAACCTGCGGGTAGGCCAGAAAGTGAAGATAATTACGTACTGATCGGCCAAAAAAAAACGGCAGCCCGAAGGCTGCCGTCCTTTTTTTGGAATATCCAAAGATTAACCAGCCATCGAGTTTTCGACTTCGGTGAAGGTGTTGCTGAGGGTGTTACCCAGCTGACCCATTGCAACGATAGCTGCAACAGCGATCAGAGCGGCGATAAGGCCATATTCGATCGCCGTTGCGCCTTCTTCATTCTTGAACATTTTACGTACGAATTTCATGTCTGGTCTCCTAGATTTGACAAACTTCACTTACCCAATTGGACTAAAAAATATCCAATGTTCAACAGCCTAAGATAGAAACCTTACCAAAAATTTAAATGCACAAGCTATTTTTACGAAACTTCGGTTACCTGATTGGCAACGTCATCCCACATGCCGACGGTTTCATTGGCCACGCCACCAATCGCAACAATCGCTGCCAGAGCTACCAGAGCCAGTATCAAACCATATTCAACAGCCGTCGCACCCTTGTCGGAAAGATATAATTTTTTCAGTAGATCAATCATGTCTCTCTCAACGCGGATAAAGTTCTGCTAAGTCGTGAACAGGACCTGTCTCACAGAAAGGGATTAACAAAATCCTTACATCGAACAAAATAATGGAAAAAAATCCGACATATCTGTTTGTTGCTGCCGCTGCCCTTGTCGACAAAAATGGCAGAATTCTGGTACAAAGGCGTCCGGAAGGCAAGCCGATGGCCGGGCTGTGGGAGTTCCCCGGCGGCAAGGTTGAAACGGGCGAAACCCCAGAAGCTGCGCTGGTGCGAGAGTTAAATGAAGAATTGGGTATTGATGTCGAAGAACCGGATTTGGAGCCCGTTGCTTTCGCCAGCGAGGCCGTTGAAGACCAGCATCTGATTCTGCTCCTGTATATCTGTCGTGAGTGGTCCGGGCGGATAAGAAGTGCCGACTTGCTGGACTTGCAGTGGTTGCCCGTGGAGGCGATCCACAATCTGCCCATGCCGCCAGCCGATGGTCCACTGGTTCATGCGCTCACGAGCCGCCTGTCCAGACCTGCCTAATTTCCCGATGCGCGCTCCACCCCTCCTGACAGCGTCGTCGTGAGCGAAACTTGACCGCTTCCCCTGCGCGCCGGTTTTGGCTGGTCCGGATGTGGTGCCCACGCGCAGAGATATAAAAGCGTGACGCTTTCTGCGAATTTTCCGTCGGTTCCCGCTTGCGCCTGAAATAGGGCTTGAACCTCGTTATAGACATCTCGCCCAATGGAAGCGAGTTTGCCGGACATGACATTGCTACCCCCCAGGTCTCTGATATCGGCAACCAGGCGTTGCAGGCTTGAATATTTCAGGCGCAATTGATCGCTGTCGGCTACCGGCAATGTCAGTCCTGCTCGGGCCACCAGATCACCAGCGGTGCGAACATCGATCTGGGGATGAATATGCGCCGAAACCCGATCGCCCTCAGCCGCCATGATGACCGATTTAAGCGAAGAAAAACTTTCCGCGCAGACCAGACCGGCGAGCATCAATCCGTCGGGAATCAACAGCCGCCGGATCAGGACAAGGGCACCGGGTAGATCGTTGATCGTATCGAGGGAGCCGATATTGATGATCAGATCAAAGCTGTGATCGGCAAAGGGCAATCGATCATCATCGCAAATCACGCCGCCGAGTGCCTGTGCCAGACAGGTGCTGGAATCAGCGAACACCACCTTCATGCCGCGTGCCTGGAGCTCGGTTCCAATCCGCGCTGCAGGCAGGCCGACAATCAAGGCTCTCCGAAAGGTGCGCTTGACCACGTCCAGGCGTTCCAGAATTTCCTCGGCCATGATCTGCGAGAAAAAATCTGCACCTTTGGCGCGCGCATAAGCGCGATCGCGGACTATGCGCCTTCGTCGACGATCGAAAATTTCAGGAACATTGACTGTATCGGTCATAGGTCTTGCGGCTTTAGGAGCGCCGGACAAAAAGATCAAATGCCGTTACCTGCCTTGTTCAGACCATTGGTTGATTATGCCTTGCCGCCGAGATGCCCTATCTGCGGCATAACCGTGGATGCAGACCATCGCTTCTGCCTATCCTGCTGGCGACAACTCGACTTTCTGGCCAAGCCATGGTGCGCCGCCTGCGGTGTCCCCTTTGCCTTCGACCATCCCGACGATAGTCGTTGCATCAAATGTCTTGCGGAACCGCCGATCCACGATGGCGTTCGGGCCGTGGTGCGGTATGACGATCGCAGTTCGCTGATTGCGATGCGCTTGAAATATGGCACGCGATTGGGGCTCGCCAAATTGATCGCCGATCATTTGCAGAAATTTGCCGCAGAATTTACGAGCGACGCGATTATCGTTCCGGTGCCGCTTCATCCCACGCGTTTATGGCGCCGCGGTTTCAACCAGTCGGTTTTGATTGGCGGGGAACTCGCGCGGGGCTCTGGCCTTGCCATGGATTATGGCCTTATTTCCCGCTGCAAGATCACCCCTCCCCTGAGAGGCATGAGTGGTGCCGAGCGCCAGCGAACCGTCGGTTCGGCATTTATATCTGCCGCCAATGCGCACGAAAGAATCGCTGGCAAGCGCGTCATCCTGGTGGACGATGTCTACACCAGCGGGGCGACGAGCAATGCGTGCTCGCGGCTACTCAAGAAAGCGGGAGCCGAACAAGTGTTCGTTTTCTGCTGGGCTCGGGTTATAAGCGAATTTGAAAAAGGATAGTATCCTGACCCGGCAGCCGTTGCTTGAATTTCTCTCGCCAACGGTCCATTTACAGACTGATGTTAGAAAGAGCAAAATATGCCGAAAGTTGAAATATATACAAAATTCACCTGTGGTTTCTGCTTCCGGGCCAAAGCCTTGCTGGAAGACAAGAATGTGAGTTTTGAAGAGACTGACATCACCATGGGCGGCAGCAAGCGCGAGGAGATGATTCAGCGGTCCGGTGGCAAAATGACGGTTCCGCAAATATTCATTGATGATCGACATATTGGCGGCTCGGATGATCTTGCCGCTTTGGATCGGTCCGGTGAACTTGATGCGCTTCTGGCGAGCTGACCCGTTTTGAGAATCTCGCTTGCCCAGATGTGCAGTGGCATCGATCCGGATGAAAATGCCAGTCAGCTCCGTTCGCTCATAACCGAAGCTGCAGCTGGCGGTGCAACCATGATTTTTACGCCTGAGATGAGCGGGCTGCTTGACCGGGACCGATCCCGCGCGACGAGCGCGATCCGGACTGAGCAGGATGATATGGTCCTGGCAACCGTCCGCTCTGAGGCCGCAAAGCAGCGGATATGGGTGCAGCTCGGGTCATTGGCGATAAAGACTTCGGGCGATCCGGAAGAAAAATGGATCAATCGATCCTATCTGATCAATCCCGATGGCGAAATTGACGCGTTTTACGACAAGATTCATCTGTTCGATGTCGATCTGGGCCCGGATGAGACGCAGCGGGAATCCTCCGCCTATGCAAGAGGCAACCGGGCCGTTGTCGCTTCCGTTCCCGACGCAACGCTCGGCTTGTCAATTTGCTATGATCTTCGCTTTTCGGCACTCTACGAAGCCTTGACCAATGCAGGAGCCGAGATCCTTTCGATTCCCGCCGCGTTCACGGTTCCCACCGGCAAGGCGCATTGGGAAGTTTTGTTGCGCGCGCGCGCGATTGAAGCCGGAGCGTTCGTTGTAGCTGCAGCGCAATATGGCCGACATGCTGACGGTCGCTCCACTTATGGCCATTCGATGGTGGTAGATCCCTGGGGTGAGATATTGCTCGACATGGCCGATGGGACCGGGCTTGCCTTCTGTGATCTAGACCTGACAAAAATACAGGAAGTGCGTTCGCGGGTCCCTGCCGTGGCCAATCGCAAAAGTTTCGAAATGCCGGTCAAGCCATCGTGATAATCTTCGACCTGATATGCGCGGATGGGGATCATCGGTTTGAAGGCTGGTTCGGATCCTCGCAAGACTATATGGAACAAAAGGCTCGTGGATTGCTGGATTGTCCGGTTTGCGGCAGCAAGAAAATAGCCAAGGCTGCCATGGCTCCCAATTTGGGCAGGAAAGGCAATCAGGAGCCTGTTTCAGCCCAGCCCGCCGAAGATCGGACTGCGTCCCGATTGGCGCCGGTCAGTAGCAAGGTGTCGGTGCCAGCCGAATATCAGGAGCTTATTGGCAAACTGGCCAGGGCTCAGGAAAAAATGCTCGCCAATTCCGAATGGGTCGGCGATAGATTTGCTGCTCGCGCTCGGGATATTCATTATGGTGAGGCGAATGAAAAGCCCATTCACGGAACCGCGTCGCAGAAAGAAGTCGCCGATTTGGCGGACGAGGGTATCGCGGCGCTTCCCCTGCCTCTGCCGGTCTTGCCGCCCGAATCCAAAAATTGATTGTGGCATGCGGTAGCCGATGTGGCTAAACAACTGCTTCGAAATGCGCCCGTAGCTCAGTCGGATAGAGCATCAGATTCCTAATCTGGGGGCCACAGGTTCGAATCCTGTCGGGCGCACCATTCTGCCATATAAGTACGCACCTATTGGGCGGTTCGCCTCGTCACCGGTAATCGCACCTGTTAGAGCCGCGACAGAGCCACGGATTACGATCTTTTTTCGTCATTTGGACCTCACCAACAAAGGCACGAACGTAATTCTTGCACAGCATCGGAATTGGATGGATCTTTTCGCCTAGTTCTCAACGAATCAAATAAATTTGACGATCATAAATTTATCAATGGTCCAGCAATGGTAATTTTCGTCGGATTGAGGCCCAAAAAATGACCAATCAAAGTCCAGCAAAATCAATGACTACGGCTGCGTGATCGCTGGAATGGGGCCTGTGTTTGCCGACAGCAGCGAATCGGGCCCCCTGAAAGCGCGACGCTTCCTCGCCCAGGCCCTTGCGCACCACAAGCGGTTGGGAATTCGGCCACCGCTCAGCGAGCGCCGCGGATGCAAGCATCGCGTCAGGGCAATGGTACAGACCGGAATGCGGATCGAAATAGGTCCACCGGTCTTTCTCTGGGAGACGCTTCATCAGATCGACCGAAAAACCGGTTTCGAGCGGTGCAATAGCCCGCCGGCGGCCTGCCACCGGGTCTTTGGGCTCATTCAGATCACCGGTGATGAGCCACAAATTTTCCGCGGGTTCCTGAAAATGACGCTCGATCAGCCGGCGGGTTGCCAGTGCCTCCAGTCGGCGGGTGGTCCAGGCCGTGGTTGCGTCCGGATAGGTCGATTTAAAGTGGCAGACAAAGAGAGTGAGTTGCCCGATGGTGACCATCAGACAGTCACGCCGGAACACTGGAAAGTCTGGATCGACGTTTGGTGGTGGATCGATTCCTATTTCCGTCAGAGTGAGCGAGGCATGGCTTTTGACAGCATCAACGGGATGGCGAGACAATAATGCAACATCAAGGCCGCGACCATCGTTTCCGGGCAGACAAATGCGGTACGGATAGGGTGCTGCTCCCGCGGGCAGGAAATAGTTCTGGTGGAAATAGTCAAGCGTTTCGCGATCGAAAACCTCCTGCAAGGCTACAACATCGGCTGCGAGGGTCTTCAAAAGTTCAGCGGTTAGCCTGCGATCGATCGGATCCAGACCTTCCTCCTCAGGATCGTCGGAATCCCATGCGCCGTGAAGGAGACTGCGACCATCGTTGCTTTCGAGCCGGAGGTTTTGAACATTCAATGTTGCGATGCGCATGATGGTAAATGGATCGCATAGTCTCAAGGCTTTGGGAAGAAGCGAGTTTGCGCCCATCCATCCACCATATTCCGAAAGTGGACACCCGCAGCCGATGCCGGAGTATCAGCCATGTCTTCATTGCAGGGACGAAAGCGCATTGCCGACAAAATATGCCAGGGCCGCCGCACAACCCCCGATCAGGAATGTTTCCGAACCGGAATGCCACCACGGGGCAGTTGCCCAGCGGCTCTTCATTGCTCCGATCAGGAAAAATACGATGCCGGTCATCACCATTGCTACCACGAACGGATCGGGGATTTGAAACAGAAAGGGCAGCAGGGGTACCGAGCCGCAAAGCAGGAAAGCGGCAAATGTAGCCAACCCCGCATGGCTGGGTTCGGGCTTGGTAATCGGCATCCCATATTCCTCGACAAGCATGAAATTGATCCAGCCCTCATGGTCAGATGTTATCGCTTGAACACTACTCTCCAGTGCGTCTCCGCTTAATCCCTTCCTTGCGAGAATTTGCCTGACCTCTTCCGTTTCGCCTCTCGGATTTGCTGCAACATGCCTTTGCTCCACTTGTCGAAGCCGGTCGATATTGTCGGTCACGGTTTTTGTGGCACTATAGTTGCTTGCCGCCATGGAGAATCCGTCAGCCAGGAGATTGGCCATTCCCAGAATCAGGATGATCGCCGATGACAATGAGGCTCCTGTCACCCCCGCAACAACGGCAAAGGTTGTAACGGCTCCGTCTATTCCTCCATATACGAAGTCGGCCAGATAGGATGGCCGCCTTCTGTGATTCAAACGATGAGCAATGGCTGCAGGGTCATGGCTATGTTCGGGTCCTCCGGAACGCTGGTGGCCATCGGTCATATGAAACTCCTTGTATCCGACGATTCGGAATCTGCCTTGTCACCGGCCACGCCATTGGTTTCACAATCGGCGTCGCCGAAATCGGAGCAGAGCATTGCTTCACCCCGCGGCAGTACTTCGGTCCCGAATCTCCCCCTGTAATTTGTTCCGGCGAGCATGATGGCCGCATAGTGACCATCTGCTGGATCAGCACTAGGCGGACAGTATAATTTGACCCGTCAATACTGCGATAGGGAAAGTTGCGTATTTGGAAGGTGTGTCGCTGGATCAGGCCAATGCCACGATACTCGCCAGAATCAGGCGTACCAGATCTGCCTGACCACGGGTACCGGTCTTGACATATATACGTTTGGAATAGAGTCGGGCGGTTTCATGGGTCAGGCCGAGCAAGGTCGCTGCCTCCCTTATCGAAACGCCGCGACTGATATGGATAGCAAGGCGGGCTTCCTGAAGGGTGAGCCCAAAAAGATGGGCCAAGTGCTGGCTGCGCTCGGTGCTGCTGGAGCGCTCTCCGTGGACAAAGGCGACCGCCAGTGGCTGATGGGCACCGGGCAGATCTGCAGGCGGGTTGGTGAGCAGCATATCCAGCCACGGCTCGTCGGACAGATGGACGCTGCGGACCACGCTTTCCCCGGCCTGCCGCATTTGCAGAAACTTGCGCAATGTCCCTTGCGCATCGATGCTCTCGGCAATCAAGCGGCCATCGGGTGATTTGCGCAAGGTCTGGGCCTCCTGGATCAAAGCCTCGGCCTGTTCGCTCATGTCAATGATCCGGCCAGAGGCGTCGAGCATGAACCAGCCGAAATTCAGGCGCATGATCGCATCTGCCGATATTCCCGCCTTCAGTCTTTGCCGTTCCAGTTCGGCATGGGTGCCAGCTGCAATCGCAAGGTGATTGGCCAGAGAGCCGAGCAACGCCCCGTCGCTTGCGGTAAAGTCGGTTTTCTTGCGACCGAGAGAAATCCAGATCTGCCCGCCATTGGGTTCGGCCACACGGATATTGCGGGCAAAGCGGATATCGGCATCCCGCATGAACAATGATTTGAAACGGATATGTCGGGGATCATTCAGATCAAGAAAATCATCCAGCGAATAGACGCGGTTAAGCCGCATCGCCTTGTGAGGGAGGGCGTTGGAGTTTCCGAATTCCTCCTGGTAAATCTCGTTTATGTTGTCGATACCAGGTTTGACCGCCGGTATCCGGACGGATTGCAACCAGTGATGGTCGCCCTGAAAAAAGAGGTGGGCATAATCTGCGCCGGTTCTTCGTCGCAATTGCTCCAGGAAATCCTCCCATGGCGGCGCGCCAAGCGTACCGCGGTGCAGGGCGGCAACCAGATCATGTTCTTCACCCAGAATTGATGCCATTTTCCCTCCCTATCCCATTTGGGAACTACATGCGAGCAGAAAGCGGGCAATAGGAGGGGCAATTGATCAGGAATGGAATGACACGTGACCCGTATCTTAACGCATTTAGAGCGACTTGAAGCCGAAGCGATCCACATCATGCGGGAAGTGATGGCCGAGGCACAAAAGCCGGTGATGATGTATAGTGTCGGCAAGGACAGCGCGGTATTGCTGCATCTCGCCAAGAAGGCATTCTTTCCCTCCCCCCCTCCTTTTCCGCTTCTCCACGTCGATACCACCTGGAAATTCAAGGACATGTACGCGCTGCGCGAAAAAGCGGCACAGGATGCGGGTATGGAACTGATCATCTATCAAAATGCGGAAGCAAAGGAACGCGGGATCAATCCCTTCGATCACGGTCCGCTTCATACCGATATGTGGAAGACGGAAGGGCTGAAACAGGCTCTGGATTTGCACGGTTTTGACGTGGCGTTTGGCGGGGCACGACGTGATGAGGAAAAAAGTCGCGCCAAAGAGCGCATTTTCTCGTTCCGCACGGCCAGTCATGGATGGGATCCAAAGAATCAGCGTCCTGAATTGTGGAATCTCTACAATGCCAAAAAGGCGAAGGGAGAGAGCATCCGGGTATTCCCGATCAGCAACTGGACCGAATTGGACATCTGGCAATATATCATGGCGGAAAATATCGAGATTGTACCGCTCTACTTTGCCGCACCGCGGCCGACCTATATCCATGAAGGGGGACTGTTCATGGCGGACGATATGGATCGGCTCGAAAAGGTGATGGGCACCAGGCCGGAGATTACCATACGCTCCGTCCGTTTCCGGACACTGGGCTGCTTCCCGCTGACCGGAGCTGTGGAAAGTACAGCATCGACGCTTTCGGACGTCGTTCAGGAAATGCTCCTGACCACCACCAGCGAACGGCAGGGCCGGGTGATCGACAAGGACGAAGGCGGTGCCGGGATGGAGAAGAAGAAGCAGGAGGGCTATTTCTAATGACCGAACAGATTGGTCAGGCATCGAGCTACAAGACCGAAGCACTCATTGCAGAGGATATCGATACCTATCTTGCGCAGCATCAGAAAAAGGAACTGCTCCGTTTTATCACCTGTGGCAGCGTGGACGATGGCAAGAGTACCCTGATTGGCCGGCTGCTTTACGACAGCAAGATGATTTTCGAGGATCAGCTGGCCGCGCTGGAAGCAGACAGCAAAAAGTCCGGCACCCAGGGCCAGGAGATCGATTTTGCCTTGCTGGTCGATGGTCTTGCTGCCGAACGCGAGCAGGGTATAACCATTGATGTAGCCTATCGCTTCTTTGCGACCGAGAAACGCAAGTTCATCGTTGCCGATACGCCAGGCCACGAACAATATACGCGCAACATGGTCACCGGCGCTTCGACCGCCGATGCCGCTGTCATACTGGTCGATGCGCGCAAGGGCATTTTGGTCCAGACGCGGCGCCACTCTTATCTTGCCCACCTGCTCGGCATCAAGAACTTGATTCTTGCGGTAAACAAGATGGACCTGGTGGATTTCAGTCGGGAGGTGTTTGACGCGATCGTTGAAGATTACCGGACATTTGCAGACGAAATCGGCATAGAAGATTTTACTGCTATTCCGATTTCCGGATTTCGCGGTGATAATATTACCGAGGCACCATCTGCAAACACCCCGTGGTATAAAGGTCCTGCCCTGATTGCCCATCTCGAGGATATCCCGATTGCGGCGACCGCGGCGCAGGAAAAGCCGTTCCGCATGCCGGTGCAATGGGTCAACCGCCCCAATCTCGATTTTCGCGGTTTTTCCGGCCTTGTTGCCGGCGGCACCATCAAGCCGGGCGATCCTGTCCGGATCGTGCCATCGGGCAAGAACAGTATTGTCAAAAGCATCGTTACGCTGGACGGCACACTCGACGAAGCAGTGGCGGGACAGTCGGTTACGATCACTTTGGAAGATGAGGTCGATTGCTCGCGCGGTGATGTGATTGCAGCAGCGGCGAATCCGCCCGAAGTTTCCGATCAATTCGAATCGACGATCGTCTGGATGAGTGACGAAGCCCTCAAGCCTGGCCGCGGCTATTGGCTCAAACTGGCCACACAGACGGTGAGCGCATCGGTTCACGAACCGAAATATGAAATCAACGTCAACACGATGGAACATCTCGCAGCCAAGACGCTCCATCTCAATGCAATCGGGGTCGCAGAAGTGAGTACCGACAAACCGATTGTGTTCGAAGCCTATAGCGAAAGCCCAGAACTTGGCGGGTTCATTCTGGTTGACAAGATCACCAATGCGACGGTCGCTGCCGGCATGCTGCATTTCAGTCTGCGTCGGGCCGCCAATGTCCATTGGCAGCCCACCACAATATCCCGAGAGGAGCATGCCTTTCTCAAAAACCAGACGCCGCGGGTGCTGTGGTTCACGGGTCTTTCGGGGTCGGGCAAATCGACCATCGCCAACGAAGTGGAGAAAAGCCTTAATCTGATGAATCGCCACACATTCCTTCTCGACGGAGACAATGTACGACATGGGCTCAACAAAGATCTTGGCTTCACCGAAGCGGACCGGATCGAGAATATTCGTCGCGTGGGTGAGGTCGCAAAACTCATGACCGATGCCGGATTGATCGTGCTGACCGCCTTCATCAGTCCATTCCGGGCCGAACGAAAAATGGTACGCGAAATGCTGTCGGAGGGAGAATTTATCGAGATTTTAGTTGATACCCCATTGGCCGTTGCCGAAGAGCGCGATGTCAAGGGGCTCTACAAGAAGGCTCGTAGTGGCAAGCTGAAAAACTTTACGGGGATTGATTCCCCCTATGAGTCGCCGGATAATCCAGAAATCCGGGTGAATACGATGGAAATGACACCCGCGGAAGCGGCCGAATATATCGTCCGGCGGATCATGCCACTCAAATGAGCAATCTCATGACAGATATCGAACTCGCGGCCCATCTCGCGGACACGGCGGGCCGCATCCTATTGCAAGTGCGCGAAAGCAGATTGTTTGATGGCCATGCCTTGGGCAAGGCAGGCGACCAGATTGCGAACGAGTTTCTGATCCATGCCTTGCGCCATCAACGCCCCGAAGACGGGCTGCTTTCGGAGGAAAGCAAGGACACATTGGAGCGGTTGGGCAAATCGCGTGTCTGGATCATTGATCCGGTCGATGGCACTCGGGAATATGGTGAAGGCCGGTCGGATTGGGCCGTCCATATTGCGCTTTCGATTGATGGCATGGCTACGGTCGGGGCAGTTGCGTTACCCGGACTGGCGGGGGGTATTGTCCTGCGGAGCGATGCAATTGCTGAACCTTTCGGCCATGATGGACCGCCGCGCCTTGTCGTCAGTCGGACCCGACCGGCAGCCGAAGCTGTTTCGGTTGCAAAGCGCCTCGGCGGTGCCCTGCTGCCAATGGGCTCTGCCGGCGCGAAGGCGATGGCTGTGGTGCGGGGCGAAGCAGAAATATACCTGCATTCCGGGGGCCAGTTCGAATGGGACAGCTGCGCTCCCGTTGCAGTCGCGTCGGCGCATGGTTTGCATTGCTCGCGCCTCGATGGGTCGCCCTTGATATACAATCAGCGGGACACCTACATGCCGGATCTCTTGATCTGTCGGAAGGATTGGAAGGTCAAAGTGTTCGACGCGCTCAATTCCTGACGAGGCCGGAAATACGTGCCAGCATCTCATCATTGCGGTTGCGGACAGGGATCATATCCTACTCTGTGCGGCTGTCATCCACCTTGCCGGAAAGAATTTCCAATGCCTCGACGATCTTCCATGCCGGCACCGAAAGGTGCAGATTATCGAGTTCAACCAATATTTCTTACAGATTCACAATAACTGAGCTTTTCGAGGTTCTTTGACGCTGTTGGTCATGGTACAAAATTCCTAGCGAATTAAAGTTTCGAATAGCCTCAATGACATCGGTATTTGTTCGTTAACGGGAGATCGCGAACAATTCTAAACCTGCAGCGAGCGATCGATTCGGAATAAACTTCGCCCGGAAATTCCCGATGCGCCTCCAGAATTGTGCCAGTTGGTTGCGTTCGTTGTATCCGAACGATATACGGAACCAGAATCTATGGGACATTAACCTTGGACGGAATCGCGCCAGAATCATCGCGAGTCGCACAGTTGACAGCAAAGCAGCGTGAATGCTTGCACTTGGTAGTGCTCAGAAAATCTTCCAAGGAAATAGCTCGAATCCTGGGTATATCCAAACCGGCTGTTGATCAGCGACTGAGCAGCGCTCGGCGTGTACTCAAGGCATCCAGCCGCGATGAGGCCGCTTTGATATACGCCAGAGCCTCCGGGACCTATGACCGGATACTATATGATCCGGTAGGTGTTCCCTTTCATGATGCTTTCGGTTCAGAGCAGCAACAGGACGAGGAACCAAATTCGTTCATGCTGGAAGAGGCCTCCAATCCTTATGACTTCCAATCCCGGCATGATTTTGATGTTTGGCCACAAATCCTGAAGGAGTCAGGGGGCAACTGGGGAGCCGGACAAAGAATCGCTATCATAATCGTTTTGACGATTGGTATTCTGGCGATTGTTTTGATCGGTTTGTCAGTCTCTCAATCTCTTTCCAGTCTTTTGGCAGCCTAGACCACCATTTCACTCCACTTTTATTGCAACAGCAGGAATCCGCGACTTGCGGACGGGAGAAACTATGTCTTATCAAATCAGAATTGCCTCCGATCAGATAAAGCGGGATGTACCCGATACCGAAGCCTCCATCGATCAAGCCCTTATCTCTGTGTCGAACCTGATTGCTACGCTGGTGCAAGCCCGTGTCGATACCGGGGTCCCCGCAGGAACCGGACAGTTTGCGGTTCGCCGATTGGCAAAAGCACAAATGGCACTGGTTGAAGCTAGCAGTGATGTTTTGCGGGTTCACGGTGAACTTCGGAAGGTTGGACAAGAGTTTGCCGGCCTGGATTTGCACGAGGACTGTCCTCCTTCTCAGGCATCCGCCAGCCAAGATGTCCTGCGATCAGTTGCGGCTTGAGCGATCACGGTTGACTGACATGCCTGGGACTGGTCCATATAAGAGATGCGCACATTGGTTTTTCTCCTCCTCCTCGTCACAAGTTGCCTCTATGCGCTGTCTCGGGGAGGGGGACCTGAGCGCTGGGTTGCCGGTATCATCATCGGCATGGGTGCGCTGGATCCACTTGTCCACGTGGTTACGCCATTGGAATATGCCACAGTGGATCCCGGTCACCTGTTTATTGATGTTTTCGCATGGCTCTGCCTGTTCGCGGTCGCGCTTCGGGCAAACAGGTTCTGGCCTTTATGCATAGTGTCGCTTCAAACGATCTCGATAGTGGCCCACAGCGCAAGGCTAGTGGACGTGACCATCCACCCAAAAGCCTATATGATCATGCAAATCGCTTCTTCTTATCCCTTGCTAGTCGTGCTGATGGTCGGGACGTTCTACCACCAGAAGAGACTGAAGAGCATCGGGACCGACAGGTCCTGGCGCAACTCATAGAACTTATTTCTCCGCGTGAAGCGCACCGGCTCTCGAGGGACCTGCTGGCTGAATTTGGCACGATAGGACGTATATTGGGAGAGTCGGAAGCGTCCCTGAGCCGCATTCTGGTCGGTGAAAACAATGTCATCCGATTGCTCCACGCAACAGAAAGACTGATGCTGGCAAGTTTGCAAAAAGACCTGCCTCGCAAGCTTATTTCCGGTACCGATCAACGACTCGTCCAATATCTGCGGGCACGCATGGGTTCCCGTACGACCGAAATCATGCGGGCGCTGTTTTTGGACAGCGCAAACCGGCTGATTGGCGAGGAGGAGTTCGGGACGGGGTCTCCCCAACGCATTCTGATTCAGCCCAGATCCATTTTGAAACGCGCGTTGGAACTGGACGCCAGTGGAATCATTCTTGCCCACAACCATCCGGGTGGCAATGCGTTGCCCAGCAACAAAGATGTCAAGTTCACGCAATGTATGAAGCTACTATGTTTAGAACTCGAAATACGCTTGCAGGATCATATCATAATCTCAGGCCATAAGTGGACGAGTTTCAGAAAATTGAGATTACTATGACAACTGCGATGAGACCAGATTTTACAGAATATGCAAAAATCAGACTTTGAGCATTGCGTATTCGAAACGATCACTTTGCGCAGGCAAATATTTTTGGCGATCCGGCATGGGAGATCATGCTGGAAGCATTGATCGCAGCCAAGGAAAGCAGAAGCGTTGGCCTAACCGCACTGGCAAGAGCTTTGCGAAAGCCGATTTCTATAATCGTCCGACTGATCGATATCATGGAATCAGAAGGCTATATCGAACAATATGGTTCACCCAATCACCCCGGCCAGATTTGCGTCAAACTAACCCCCGACACCCTGACCTGGTGTGAAAATTTTATGGAACGGCAGATAGGCGGTGATGTTTTATGCAATAACTGATTGTCACCCGTTGCCGAGTGACCCAGTAAGTGATTCAGAAATTTAAATCTGGCCAGCTTGCTCCGCTCGGGAAAGAACCATGGAATTTACCTATTAAGAGATTCAGGATTTTTTGTCGCAAAAGCATGATATCCCTGATGCCAACCAGACGGCATTCCGTGGTAGAATCCAGCACATGCAGCGGCTCGGTTTTCCAACCGGCATAAATACGGGTATCGGATCCGGGATAGGCGTGCGATGTCATCGTTTCATCCCTGATCTGTTTCAACAGAATGGGAACGGAAAAAACTGGCCGTGGTTTGCCATGAAGTGGTCGGCACCAACCAAATCGCCGCGGTCGGCAATATTGCTGGAAACTCAGACACAATAGACAGATTGGTTGCGCATATGGCCAATGCATGCCAATTTGCGTCAACGAGAACTGTCGAGGCGAAGGAACTGATCATGGCGACTGCAATTCAGAACGATGAATCCGCAATGGGAGTGGGAGGGGGCTTTTCGATACCCGACCCCCATGACATTGCGAGCCTCCATGGCAAGGTCTCCGACACAGAATGGCAGATCCGCTGCGAACTGGCAGCGACCTATCGGCTCTGTGCCATGCACGCCTGGACCGATCTGGTGTTCACCCATATTTCTGCCCGCTTGCCCGACGAAAACGGGGAGGAGCGATTTCTGATCAATCCCTATGGCGTGCTGTTTGACGAGATGACGGCGTCCGCATTGGTCAAGATCGATCTCGATGGCAATATCAAGCAGGACACGCCCTATTTCATCAATCCTGCGGGCTTCACCATTCATAGCGCCGTGCACAGCGCCCGCGAAGATGCGGGTTGCGTGATCCATCTTCACACGCCTTATGGCATCGCCGTCTCGGTCCAGAAGGCCGGGCTAAGGCGCTACACGCAATTTTCCATGCAGGTCCATGATGATCTTGCCTATCATGATTATGAAGGCATAGCGCTTGATCTCGACGAGCGGGACCGCCTGATCAATGATCTGGGCGAGAAGAGCCTGCTGATCCTGCGCAACCATGGTACGCTGACGATCGGTCAGAACTGCGCCATCGCCTTTTTGCGCATGTATCTTCTGGAGAATGCCTGCAAGACGCAGATATTGGCGCAGTCGGTTGGCGGGGAAGAGCATCTCCATGAAGAGAGCGCGGATATGGGGCATCGGGTGCACCAGCAGGCTGCTGCCGCGTTTCAGAAGGGATTTGGCGACAATCTGATATGGCCGGGCCTGATGCGCAAGTTGCAGCGCACCAACCCGGGACATGATCACTAGAGATCGAACGGCTGGCGGGAGAGAAGCTCGACTTTCTTGTTCTCGAAGACGGCGGATCCGAGCTCCTGCTTCTTTGCCATCAGCAAGCGGTCGCGCTGGTGCATCATGGCGATGATGGGATCGTGGAAGTGCTGGACAGCGGCGGTCAGCCAGTCGTTGACCAGCGGATCGCCGGGTGCCGCGGTCATGTCGAAATTGCGCAGTCGCGAAGCAATGGCTTCGGCCGGCATCATATATTCGTAAGTGACCCAGTAGTTGGTCGTGAACCAGCTGATCGGCATGCCGTCGAGGCCGAAGCTGAGCGCACCGAAATGGACCACGCCCTGGGTCTTCTTGCCGTTGGGCAATTTGGCCGGCGGCTGGTAATAGGGTTCGACGCCGTCAAACATGGCGAGCGGCAGGAACATGTGAAAATGGCCATGTTCGCCTGCTTCGCGTTCCTCAGGCTTGTGCGCATGGTAGAACCAGCGCGACTTGTTGCCAGGCGCGATGCAATCGCCCTTGGGATAATGCTGATATTGAATGAAAGGGGCGTCTGCCGGTACCACTCTGGGTACTAGCGAGACGCCCTCTTTAGCTATCTGGCCCGTGAGCTCAAACAGCCTTTCCAGTGCATTTTTCAATGCGAAATAAGCTGAGCTTACTCGGTAACTTCTTCAGCAGCTGCGCAAGTCGCATCGGCAGCAGCACATGTTGCTTCTTCAGCAGCACATTCAGCACCTTCAGCGGCACATCCGGCAGCAGCTGTTGCTTCATCAGCAGCAGCGGCGGCTTCAGCCGCAGCATCGGTAGCTTCGTCAGCAGCTTCGTCAGCTACAACAGCGGCGTCTTCAGCTGGCTCTGCACAAGCAGAAAGAGCAGGAACAGCAAGCGCGAGGCCGCCCGCTACGGCGAGCATTTTACGGAAGTTGGTTTCGGTAGTCATTTAAAATATCCCCTTTGGATGAACTAGACTTGCCCCTTTATCTGGAAAGGTACGGGCATGGCAAGCCCATTTCGTAAATATTGCATTAATCTGGCGGATTGGCGACGAGTTCCGAATTATCAAAGGGTGCACAGCGCTTTCGGCCGGAATCAGTGAACTCCGAACATGTACTAACGTTCGACCCCGCGAATCTTGCCCCACTGCCTGGCGACCGTATAGCCCAGATAACCGGTGCCGAAGAGCGCGTAGAGCGGCTCCGGGATGCCGGCGAGATAGACGTTCATGCCGGTGGCAATATCGCGGGCGGCCTCGGGTCGGAATGCGGCGATCAGCCCCATCGGGATTGACCAGAGCAAGAGCAGATACATGACGTAAAGAAAACTGGGTCGGGCCCGGCTGGTCCAGGGATCGGTGGATTGCGCCTCCGCCAATATGGCTGACATCTGGACGCGGACTTCGTCCAGTTCCCGGCTGCTTTCCAGTTTGAGAAGTTCGAGCTTTGCCCGGTCCCGGGCTTCCCGGTCGGGGATGATCTTGTCGATAATGTTTGAAACGGGGCCGATGAGTGAAGAGAGAATAGACATTTTGGGTTTCCTTTCAGGGTTTGCAGATTTCAAAGTTGGTCAAAGTTGGGGCCAATGAATGCTGCGGAGGAATCACAGTTAAGAAAGAGTCTGAAGAGCGCCGGTAATCTTGACAAACTTTACAGGGTTATGAAAAATTCTGTTTCGCACGGGATTTAGCCGATCCGGTGGGCCAGCCAGCCATAGAGAAAGGCTTCATTGGCTGGACGGGATTCCGCGAGCTCGATATAGCGCGCGCCCTGGAGCGCTTCGATCGCCTTGAGCAGGACAGGTTCCCCGGTGGCGCCCCGTCGGCCGAGGAACGCGGCCAGCGCAGCCAGCGTCCTGGCGCCGATCCTGCGATCGACCCCTATATCCGCATAATCGCGACCATCCCGGTTCAGCGCGTTCAGCGCGCGCTGGAGAAAAATGCTCGCCGTTCCGGTTCCCATATTGATTCCGGTATCGAACAGCTCGGCGGCAATATGCGGTGCCAGCCGGGCGACCTGATCAAAAGCGGGGCGCTGCCAATATTTGTCCCTGTAAATTGCTGCAGCCTGCTCGCGCGGGAAATGCCGCATGTCGCCGGCATAGCCGTGCGATCGCGCCACCGCCTCGGTAACGCCCCAGCGGGTGGGGCCGCCGCGGTCGGCCGGATGATCGGAAAAATCGCCTTCCAGGGCGATGACCTTGTCGATCAGCGTATCGATATCGGGATTATGGGGCATAGGGGAATCGCCTTTCTTGGTTGGAAAGGCGTGATATAACCTATTTGGTTAGTTGTAGGAAAGGAAGGATGCAATGGCGGGCGTAGCACTCAAACTACGCAATATTGCGTATCGCGCGGTCCGCACCACTCGTCCAGACAGCTGGCATGACCTGGAAAACAATTCGCCTTGAACTGGCCCGAACCGCTGACCATCCCGATGGCTCGTCAGCCCATGCCTATGTCTTTCGCGTTCCGTTGAACGAGGAGGGTTTCATCGAACCGGAGGCCCTGAAAAAGGCTGAAAAACGGCCTGTTGTAAGGCGCTTCTGGCCAGGAGAAGCCGATCGGAGCGGCGTGGTAATCGCCACGCCCAATGGATGGGCCTTTTCCTACAAGGTCGGCGATGAGGATGACGAGGTCATCTTCCGCCTGAAGGAGCATCCGCTGAAAGTCGGGGAATATCTGACGGTCAAGGAAGCCGACGGCAGCGAGTTGCCCTTTCGCGTCATCAGCTGTCACGAATAGCTAAGGATTCTGGCCGAAAGGAGACATTATGCCGTCGCAATTGAAACTGGCTGGATTCCTGTCCCTCGCAGCACTGGCACTGACCCTGACCAGCAGCCCTGCCGCAGCGGAATGTGTGAAGGGGGCAGGGCCGCTGTTTGATCCGTTCGCTCCCTACAAGGAGCCGGGTTCGATCATCCACAAGGAGAGCGGGTTCGTGTTCCCCGCCACCGTCGCGGGGTTTCGGCGCCAATGCGAGATGACAACCGATTTTTCCGACAATAATTTCGAAATTGGATATTTGCGGGAAATCGAAGATCACGAGATCGAGATCAGAATTGCCATGGTCCATCTGAATCAATTGAATGCGCAGGATCATTACCGGATCGTAAAGCCAGACATATTGTCCCGTTATTCCAATCCGGCAGTCGTGTCCGAAGGGGATTATTTCGTTTCCGGCCGTCCGGATATCGTCGCCTATCAAGGGATTTTTGACGGCGACAAGGATGGCGTGCCCTGGCATTTCAGCGTGACGGCACTGGACTATGGATATTGGGACGCCCGTTTGATAGCGTCCTATCCGCAGGAAATCGACGCGGCTGCGCAAGAGGCGATCATGGAACTGATCACGGCTTTCCAGTGGCAGACACCCATTGCAGCCAAGGAAGCGGGGTCATGAAACGGATTGCGGTCATTGACGCCCATCCCGATTCCAGTCCCAGCCGCTTTGGTCATGCCATAGTTTCCGCTTATGCAGAGGCCGCCCGCGCGGCGGGACATGAGGTCCGGGAAATCCGCCTCGCCGGTCAGAATATCCCGATATTGGAAAGCCGCAAACAATGGATCGAGGACGATGTGCCCAATGCCGTCCGGCCCGGGCAGGATGCGATCAAATGGGCGCAGCATATCGTCTTCTATTATCCGCTGTGGATGGGGGACATGCCGGCCCTGCTCAAAGCCTTTATCGAGCAGGCCTTCCGTCCCAATTTCGCTCTCGACTATGGCGAGGAGGGCAGCCGGCAAATGCCGAAGAAACTGCTCGAAGGTCGTTCGGCACGGCTCATTGTCACGATGGGCATGCCGGCGCTTTTCTATCGCGCCTATTATGCTTCGCACAGCGTTCGCAGTTTCGAGCGCAACATATTAAAGCTTACCGGCATTGCTCCGGTCACTACCTCGTTGATCGGCAATGTCGATCGTAGCGAAGGGCACCGCCAGCGCTGGCTAAAAAAAATCGCGGCACATGGCGCCGCCGGAGACTGACGCCAATCCAGATCGGGCTCCATAAGTATTAACCCTTATACAGGTCGCGATTTCGTCCGGCTATTCCTTTGGCAACGACCTCCCTTCAAAGAAACTGATGTCGAAACAGGAGACAGAGAATGAAATCCGTGCTGCTATATATTGCCGATGATACCGGCCTCGAGGCCCGGCTCCAGGCGGCGCTGGATCTGACCCGTTCGCTGGGCGGGCATCTTCATTGCCTGCGCGCAAATCCGTATAACCCGCAAATGGCCTTTGATGGAGTCACCGGCATGTCGGTGATGTACGATATCAGCAAATTATCGCGCGAGATGGATGAGCAACTGCGCGCCAAAATCGAAAAGCGGCTCGCCAGCGAGGATGTTTCCTGGGATTACAGGGAAGAAAATGCCGATCCGTCGCGCGGGCTATCGAAAAATTCCGCGCTGGTTGACATCATTGTTCTGAGTTCCGCCAGTGGCGACAAGGACAATGCCCTGCCGCTCGGGATATTGGGCGATGTGCTGTTCAATGCCACGGCGCCGGTCGTGGTCCAGCCCGATGCGTTGAAGAAATTTGACGCCTGTGGTCCTGCGCTGGTCGCATGGAATGGCAGCTTCGAAGCGGGCAATGCCTTGCGGGCTGCCGTGCCGCTGCTGAAAATGTCCAGCGCCGTGCATATCCTGACGGTGGAAGAGGACAAGGATCACGACCTGCCGCAACTCGCCGCTTCCGAATATCTTGCCTATCATGGTATCAAGTCCGAAATTCACAGCCCGTCGTTCGGAAATATTCCGGTTGATGCCGTGCTGCTGGAAGAAGCGAAAAACGCGGACGCCGCCTATATCGTCATGGGTGCCTATGGCCACAGCAGAGCGAGAGAATTTCTGTTTGGCGGCGTAACACGCAACCTGTTCAAGGGCTGCGACATTCCGCTGGTTGTATCCCACTGAATGGACGAAAATCGCTACGAGGACAAACCACATTTCCTTATGGCAATCCGCAGATTTTGTGTAGGGTTCCTGCATTCGTCAGTCGGACAGCCAGAGGATAGATATCGCAGGTGCATGGAATCAAGGCCTTCGACGGGGATCGGTTTGCCGATCTTGCATCCGTTATGTCCTGGCTGCCGAATTATATCATGATTGTCGACCGCAATCTGAAGCCTGTCAGTTGCAGCGTTGCCGGCTTGAATATTCTGGGTGTCGCCAGCATTGCCGAGCTACCGGATGGCGCGCCGGGTACATTCGTAGCGCATTCCCATCGCTCGCTTTTTGAGGATGCCATGGCGCGCGCCTTTGATGGCGATCCGGGCGACAAAATCATCCCGATCGAGGTGCAGCTGGAACTGCCGGGCGGGCGTTCGATGGTGGCAGAATGCAATCTGGCTCCCCTGGCCAATCCGACAGGCGAGATTGATGCCGTCCTGATATCCTTTGAGGATATCACGGCGCTCAGAACTGCTGAAAGCAAACTGGATCAGGCCTATTCGATATTGAAATCGATCCTGAAAACGATACCCGACGCGATGGTGGTGATTGATGAAGACGGCCTGGTCAGCTCGTTCAGCGCGACCGCCGAGGAAATGTTCGGCTATGCGCAGGAAGAGATAATCGGCCGGAATGTCAAAATCCTGATGCCGGCCCCCTATCGGGACGCGCACGACGGCTATATGCAGCGTTATCTGGACACCGGCGAGAAACGGATTATCGGCATCGGCAGAACCGTTGTCGGATGCAAGAAGGATGGCACGACGTTCCCGCTGCAACTGGAAGTCGGGGAAGCAAAAATTGGTGACGAGCGCTATTTTACCGGTTTCATCGTTGATCTGACCGAAAAGACGCGGACGGAGGCGGAACTCCAGTCGCTGCAGGCCGATCTGGCGCATGCCTCCCGGCTAAGCGCGGTCGGCACGCTGGCTTCTTCGCTTGCGCATGAAATCAATCAGCCGCTGACCGCGATCGCCAATTATCTGTCGGCGGCGCGGGACATGATGGATGGCGACCTGGAGGCAAATCGCGCGTTTTTTCTCGAAGCGCTGCAGGAAAGCGTGGCCGAGAGCTTGCGGGCGGGGACGATTGTCCGGCGGCTCCGGGAATTCGTGTCGCGCGGGGAGATTAACCGGCAGATTCTGTCCATCGCCCAGGTGGTGGAAGACGCGACCGTCCTGGGGATGATCGGCGCGCAGGAAAAAGGGGTCGAATGCTCGATCGATATCGCGCCGGATACCAATCATGTGTTTGTCGACCGCGTGCAGATCCAGCAGGTCATGGTCAATCTGATGCGCAATGCGATCGAGGCGATGGCGGATAGCGTCCAGAAAAAGCTTCATATCGCCGTCAATTCGCTGAACGAGGAGCTGGTTGAAATTGCCGTATCGGACAGCGGTTCCGGTATCGACCTGGAACTGGGGGACCATATTTTCGATCCCTTTGCCAGCACCAAGGGCGAAGGCATGGGACTGGGCCTGTCGATATGCCGGACGATCATCGAAGCGCATGGCGGGACCATTCGGGCGGAACCCAATCCGGACGGTGGCACAATATTTCGGATAACCCTGGAAAAAGCGGAGCAGGAGCAAGAGCATGGCGAGTGAACGGCTGGTCTATGTGGTCGATGATGATGATTCGGTCCGGCGGTCCGCCACCTTCATGTTGCGCCACGCCGGTTTCAAGGTTGAACCGGTCGATTCAGGGATTGCGTTCCTGAAGCTGGCGAAAGGCGCCGAGCGGGGCTGCGTGCTGCTTGACGTGCGGATGCCGGAGATGGACGGGCTACAGGTGCAGCAGCAGATGATCCGGGACGGCATTGATATGCCGGTGGTGATCCTGACCGGCCATGGCGACGTCGAGATTGCGGTGCAGGCGATGCGGGCCGGGGCGATCAATTTTCTCGAAAAGCCTTACGAGAAGGAAGCCTTGATTGCCGCCATGGAAGAGGCGTTTGTACGGCTGGAAGACAGCAGCCTGAAGGAAATGGCGGCTTCCGAGGCAAAGGTCCGGCTGGCTTGCCTGACCGGACGGGAACAGGATGTGCTCGAGGGGCTGATGGCCGGCTATCCGAACAAGACGATCGCTTATGATCTCGGCATTTCGCCGCGGACTGTGGAAATCTATCGCGCCAACATGATGGAAAAACTGCGCGTGCGCAGTCTCGCGGAGGCGCTGCGCATCGGATTTGCCTCCGAAGGCCAGAATGGCCAGGAATCGCCGGTGGATTAGCCGATCACCGGCCGTCAGGCTTTTGGAATTTTCTTGCGCGACAGGCAGGCGTGACAGGGGTTGACGCATTGGTCTTGGCCGTCCTCGCCATCGACCGGGATGGTCAGGGTTCGGGCGGTGCCATCGGCAGTACAGAATCTGACCGTCATTCCGTCCGACCGTGCGGTGAGCGGCATGGCGGCAAGCGGCAGGGCGAGAGCGGCGATGAGCCATTGGCGAAGCCGCGCATGCCTGATCCGGATAATCATGGCTGCTCGTCCCCGTCTTCATCCTCGATCAAGATCCGCTGCGCTGCGCCATCGAGGTCTTCGAACTGGTCGTGGCGCATGGCCCAGAAAAAGACCAGCAGACCGCAAAGGCCCATCAGCAGCGCAATCGGGATCAGGATCGCCAGCCCGCTCATCTGGCGGCACCATTGAGACGCAGGGCGTTGCCGACGACGATCAGCGAGGACAGCGACATGGCTATCGCGGCGATCAGCGGGGTGACCATGCCAGTGAGGGCGAGGGGGACGGCCAGAATATTATAGCCAATGGCGAGCGCGAAATTCTGGTGGACGATCTGCATGGTGCGGCGCGCGACCTTGATCGAGAGAGCCACGGGCATCAGGGACGTGCTGGTGAAGACGGCATCGGCGGCCTGCTGGCCGACATCGCTGGCCGAGCCCGGCGCGATCGAGACATGGGCGGCGGCAAGGGCAGGGCCATCGTTCAGCCCGTCGCCTACCATCAGCACCTTGTGACCGCCAGCGGTCAGGCGGTTGATCGCTTCCACCTTGTCCTGCGGTGAGGCAGCGGCCTGGGCGGTGAGATCCAGAGCGCGCGCAACGGTCGAAACCGACCTGATATTGTCGCCTGATATGATCGAGCCGGGCAATCCCAGCGCCCGCAAGGCAGCAATCGCCGCAGGTGCATCCGGCCGGATTTCGTCCTGCAGCTGCAACACGACAGATTCGGTGCCGACGGTCAGCTGGCTGGACAAGTGGTCTGCCGATATTTCCGGCTTGCCGAGCATCACGGTGACGCCACCCCAGCTGGCGGTCATGCCCCGGCCTGGCAATTCCCTGATGTCGTCCAGCGCAACCGGTTCTATATCCAGCGCCAGCAAGCCGGTGCGGATGCCCTTGCTGACCGGATGGCGGCTGGCCTGCGCCAGAGCGAGAGTGATCTGCTTTTGCGCGAGGGTGAGATCATCGAGGTTGACGGGTACCGGGTGACCGAGGGTCAGCGTACCGGTCTTGTCAAACAGCGCATAGTCGGCCTCTGCCAGACGCTCCAGTGCGCTGCCGTCCTTGACCATCACCCCTTTGCGCAACAACGCGCCCGATGCCACGACCTGGGCCGCCGGCACCGCGAGGCCGAGCGCGCAGGGGCAGGTGATGATCAGCACCGCGACCGCAATCAGCAGCGACTGGTGCCAGCCGGCTCCCACAAGCATCCAGAATATGAAGGCGAGGAGAGCGAGGCTATGGACCGCCGGCGCATAGAATCGTGCCGCCCGGTCGGCAATGCGCACATAGAAGGAGCGGCGCTGACCGGCCTGGTCCATCAATCTGGCAATATCCGATACGCTGGTATCTTCTCCGGTGGCCGTGATCCTTACGATAACCGGCGATGTCAGGTTCAGCGTCCCGGCCAGCGCCATATCCCCCTTGCCTCTCGGCTGCGGTTCGCTTTCGCCGGTCATCAGCGAGCAGTCGAAGTTGCTCGAGCCGGATTCGATCACGCCGTCGGCTGCCAGATTTTCGCCGGCCGCAACCATCATCCGCATGTCCGGCAGCAGGTCCCTGGCCGCGACCCATCGGGTCTTGCCGTCCCTGGCGATGACCATCGCGCCGCTGGCGGTCTGTTTCAGCAGCGCCCCGATACCTTCGCGCGCCCGGTCGCGCATCATGCCGTCCAGCACCCGTCCCGCGAGCAGGAAGAACAGAAGCATGACCGCGCCGTCAAAATAGGCATGGGCACCGCCGGTGACGGTTTCGTAGATGCTGAGACCCGTTGCCAGCAAAATTCCGATCGAAATCGGAACATCCATATTGGTCCGCCCGTGACGCAGCGCGATGGCCGCAGAAGCAAAGAAGGGGCGACCCGCATAGGCTATTACGGGTATCGCGATCAGCGCGGACAGCCAGTGGAACAGGTCCCTGGTGACCCCGGTTGCACCCGACCAGACGCTTACCGACAGCAGCATGATATTCATCATGCCAAATCCGGCCACTGCCAGCGCCCGGATCAATTTGTCGGTGTTGTCCTTTTCTTCGGTCAGCGGGTTGTCCGCAAGGATTTGCGCTTCAAAACCGAGCGCCTCTATCTCGCGCCGGAGCTGATCTTCGGCCAATTCGGAAAGATGCGAAATGGCCACCTGCTTGGTCGAGAAATTAACCCGGGAAGAAAGGATTCCCGGCTTGCCAGCAAGGCCGTTTTCGATTTTCGAGATACAACCGGCGCAGCGGATGGCGGGAACCACAAAGCGCGACACGATTGCTTGCGTTCGAGCATCGGTCATGGGGGTGATCGCGTTCACCTGATATCCTGAAGCACACGCATGGATTTGCCCGCCCGCGAAATGACCAGTTTCAGTTTCCAGCGGCCGGCGGGAATGGTCTGCACGCTCCGATAGGCACCGGGCTGCTGTTCTGCAAAATTGATGTCAAACGGTTCGGCACGACCAACGGGATGCTCGGCCACAGCGACAACCGTCGCGCCGTGCAAGGCAGCACCATCGCTGCCTGCAACGGTCAGGCTGGCCCCGTTTCCGAAGCGAACGGCCGGTGACACGGTCCAGCCATAGGCTTGCTGATCCCTGGCCTGTTCCAGCCATTTGTTATATTTCTGGCTTGCAACATAGCTGTTGTCGACAACCGTGCCGCCGAATGTCGAAACGGCGAAGCGTGCCATCACCATGTTCACGCCGACAACCACAGCGAAAAAGGCGACGATGATCATGGTGGCGTGATAGCCAGTGAATTTTTTTCCGCCAGTCGCCTTGTCGGTCATTCGCCAGTCTCCGGTCTTTCAAAAAATATCTCGTCCATGTCCCTGGCTTCTGGGTCATCGGCAGCGGTGACCGTCAGCGCGAAGTCTTCCCGCACCGGCCCTTCGCCGGGAGCGGCGACATAGACCCGTAATCTGGCCACACTGTCAGGAGCAACCATGGTAACCAGAGATTGTCCGGCGCCCTCTCGTGACCCCGTATTGGACCACATCACTCCGCCTTCCAGTGCCGTCATGCCGATAATCATCTCGCGCGGGCGGTTTTCCATATTGCGCAGATTGACGGTATAGCTGTTGCGGACATGGCCGTCGGCGAGTTGGACATAGACCGGGTTGCGGTCATGATTGGCGCTGATGTCGATGCGGGTGCGGTTGCCGAGCGCAAACAGCATTGCCAGTCCGATTGCCGTCCAGATCGAAGTGTAAAGGATCGTGCGGGGCCGGAACAGGGTTTTCAGGATCGGGCTATGCGGTTTTCCGGCTTTCTCCAGATCGGCATCTTCCAACGTGGCATAGTCGATCAATCCGCGCGGACGCCCGACCTGATCCATCACCCGGTCGCAGGCGTCGATGCACAGCGCACAGGTGATACAGCCGATCTGTGGTCCCTCGCGGATATCGATGCCCGTCGGGCAGACCGCAACGCACTGGTTGCAATCGACACAATCACCGAAGCTGCCCGGCTGGGCTTCCGCCTTCTTGAGGCTTCCGCGTGGTTCGCCGCGCCAGTCCTTGTAGGTGACGGTGAGCGATTTTTCATCCATCATTGCCGTCTGGATGCGCGGCCAGGGGCACATGTAGATGCATACCTGCTCGCGCATGAAACCACCGAAGATAAAGGTGGTTGCGGTCAGAATGCCCACCGAGGCATATGCCACGGGAGCCGCCTGACCCGTCCAGAAATCGACCACCAATGTTGGTGCATCGGCAAAATACATGATCCAGGCACCGCCGGTCCAGAAGGCGATGAAAAGATAGATGCTCCATTTGAACAGGCGCCGGGAAATTTTGCCGGGCGTCCATGGTGCCTTGTCCAGTCGCATGCGCGCGTTGCGGTCGCCGTCGACAAACCGGTCGACATGCTGGAAGAGATCTGTCCAGACCGTTTGCGGACAGGCATAGCCGCACCATGCCCGACCGACGGCAGAAGTGACCAGGAACAGACCGATGCCCGCCATGACCAGCATTCCGGCAACATAATACAATTCATGCGGCCAGATTTCGATTCCGAACATGTAGAAGCGGCGGTTGGCAAGGTCGACCAGCACCGCCTGATCGGGCGCATAGGGACCCCGGTCCCACCGAATCCAGGGCGTGATATAGTAGATGGCCAGCGTCAGGACCATGATCGCCCATTTCAACCGCCGGAATTTCCCGTCGATGCGCTGCGGATGAACCGACTTCCGCTTTTCGTAGAGCTTGCCTTGCGGCTGGGGGAATGTCTCAGGACTGTTCATCACCGCCACCATCATCTCGAGTGCCACTCTTGACCTGGTCAAGCGTGTCCTCGTTAACCTCATCCAGGGCGGGCAAGGTTTCGCCACCGCCCAGAGAATGCACATAGGCGGCCAGCATCCTGATGGTTGCCGGGTCGAGCCTTTGTCCCCAGCGCGGCATCACGCCATAGCGGGAATTGGTAATCGTGTCGGTCAGCGTAGCGCGATCGAGGCCGTAGAGGCTGATGGCATCGGTAAGATTGGGCGCGCCCTGTGTGCGGTCTCCCTTGCCGTCCGGGCCGTGACAAATGGCACAATTGGCTTCGAACAAGGTCGCTCCCCGTCGCGCAGCGGCACTCGGCTTTTCCCGGCCAGACAACAGGCGAACATAAGATACCAGGTCCTGGATTTCACCGGGTTGCAAAATGCCATCCTTGCCAAAGGCGGGCATCTGGGAGAAGCGGGTCTTGTCATGATCCGGATTGCGGATGCCGTGGATCAACGTATATTCGATCGCTTCCAGATCGCCACCCCAGAGCCAGTCATCGTCGTTGAGATTGGGATAGCCCTTGGAGCCAGCCGCACCCGAACCATGGCATTGCACGCAATGCACCTTGAACGCCGAACGCCCGCCTTCAATAGCCTGCTGCAACAGTTCGGGACTGCCATTGAGCTTGCGGATATCGGTCGACACCAATGCCTGGCGGATAGGCTCCAGTTCGGTTTGGCGGGCCGCAACCTGCTCCTGATATTCCCCGCGACTGGTCCAGCCCAGCAGCCCTTCGGTAGCGGAATTGGCCAGCGGGATCGCCGGGTAGAGAATGACATAGCCGATTCCCCAGATGATCGTGGCGTACAAGGTCCAGAGCCACCAGCGCGGCATCGGCGTATCGAGTTCCTCGATGCCGTCCCATTCATGGCCCACGGTTTCGGTGCCGGTCGGTTGGTCGACGCGTTTTTTCTCAGACATCATTCTTGTCCTCGTCAAAGATCATATGGGCGGCTTCTTCGTGGCGGCTGCCGGCGCCGGGGCGAAAGGTCCAGCCGATCAGGGTCAGGAACAACAGGGTCATGAACAGCAGGCCCCAGCTATCGGCGAAATGGCGCAAGGCTTCATAGTTCATCGGGGCTGCTCCTGCGCTTCTCCTGCCTCGAAATCGACCAGCGTGCCGATCATCTGCAGATAGGCGACCAGCGCGTCCATCTCGGTGATCTTGTCGGGATTGCCGTCAAAATCGCGGATCTGCACCTTGGGATAGCGGGCTTCCAGCTCGGCGGAACTGGCCATCGGATCGACCTGGGTCAGCAGGTCTTCATTGGCCTTGGCGATCGCCTCCTTGCTGTACGGAACGCCGAGGCGGGACAGCGCGCGCAAATGGTCGCTCATGTCGCCGGGCTTCAGCTCCTTTTTGGCCAGAAAGGCATAGGGCGGCATGATCGATTCCGGCACGACCTGGCGCGGATCGGTGAGATGCTGGACGTGCCATTCGTCGGAATAGCGACCGCCGACGCGGGCCAGATCCGGTCCGGTGCGTTTCGAGCCCCACTGGAAGGGATGATCATACATCGATTCCGCCGCCAGCGAATAATGGCCATAGCGATCGACCTCGTCGCGAAACGGCCGGATCATCTGGCTGTGGCAGGTGTAGCAGCCTTCGCGGACATAGATATTGCGTCCGGCCAGCTCCAGCGGCGTATAGGGCCTCACACCATCGACTTTCTCGACGGTATTGTCGATCCAGAACAGCGGCGCGATTTCCACGATCCCGCCGATCGCCACCGTGACCAGGGAGAGCACGGCGAGGAGCGTGATGCTGCGTTCGATCTTCTTATGCTTTTGCGTGAATGTGGTCATATTCCTGTCTCCCTCACTCTGCCGGAACCGCGACCAGCGGCTTGTCAGCGGCCTCGTCATGAGGTGTTTCGGTCATCGACTTTTCATCCCGCAGATGGCCAGCAAGCGTCATCCAGACGTTATAGACCATCACCACCGCGCCAGTGAGATAGAGCAGGCCGCCGGTTGCCCGGATCAGATACATCGGGAACATCGCCGAAACGACTTCGCTGAAGGCGTAGACGAGATAGCCGTCGTCGCCATATTCGCGCCACATCAGGCCCTGCATGATGCCGGCGACCCACATCGAGGCGGCGTAGAGCACGATGCCGATGGTCGCGAGCCAGAAGTGCCAGTTCACCATCCGCAGGCTGTAAAGGCGCGAGCGGCCCCACAGGCGCGGCACCATGTAATAGAGGGCGGCAAAGGTGATCATGCCGTTCCAGCCGAGCGCGCCGCTGTGGACGTGGCCGATGGTCCAGTCGGTATAATGCGACAGGCTGTTGACCGCCTTGATCGACATCATCGGGCCTTCGAACGTACTCATGCCGTAAAAGGCAAGGGCAAGCACCATCATCCGGATGATCGGATCGGTGCGGATCTTGTCCCAGGCACCGTTGAGCGTCATCAGGCCGTTGATCATTCCGCCCCAGCTCGGCATCCACAGGATGATCGAAAAGACCATGCCGAGCGTCTGCGCCCAGTCGGGCAGCGCGGTATAGTGAAGATGATGCGGTCCCGCCCAGATATAGAGGAAGATCAGCGACCAGAAGTGGATGATTGACAGGCGGTAGCTGTAGACCGGGCGCTCGGCCTGCTTGGGCACGAAATAATACATCATGCCGAGGAAGCCAGCGGTCAGGAAGAAGCCGACCGCATTATGGCCATACCACCATTGGGTCAGCGCGTCCTGGACACCGGCAAAGGCGCTGTAGCTTTTTGCGCCGAGCAGGCTGACCGGCATGGCCAGGCCATTGACCACGTGCAGCATCGCCACGGTCAGGATGAAGCTCAGGAAAAACCAGTTGGCGACATAGATATGCGGCTCCGACCGCTTGACGATCGTGCCGATGAAGACAACGGCATAGCTGATCCAGACGATCGTGAGCCAGAGATCGACATACCATTCGGGTTCGGCATATTCCTTGGACTGGGTCACGCCCAGCAGATAGCCGGTGGCGGCCAGCACGATGAACAGCTGGTAGCCCCAGAAAACAAAGCGGGCGAGGCCGGGGAAGGCCAGCCTCGCCCTGCAAGTGCGCTGGACGACATAGAAACTTGTCGCGATCAGCGCATTGCCTCCGAAAGCAAAAATAACGGCCGATGTGTGCAGCGGGCGGAGGCGCCCGAAGGTGGTATATTCCAGCCCCAGATTGAGCACGGGAAAGGCGAGCTGGAGGGCGATATACAGACCCACTGCAAAACCCGCCATGCCCCAGAACAAGGTCGCGATCACGCCCCAGCGGATCGGATCGTCGTCATATTTTCCGGGATCGGCCGGTGCTCTCAATATCCCGCGACCGATGGCGGCATAGTCGGCCTTGCTGATCGTCACCCACAGCACGATCAGGGCCGCCGCCATGATGATCGCCATGTGCACTGCAAATCCGCCATCGGCAGCCATGACCATCGCCAGAAATGCCAAAAACACGAGCAGCAGCCAGCCCCCGGCCTTCACCAGTAAATTGTCCATAACGTCCTTCCCCGTTGTGTAGGAACGGCGCTACCAGCGGGACGGGCGGGGCTATATAGGTAGAGTTACGTAGTGAGGAAAATTGGCAGGGTCGGGGACTTCAATCGACCGTGATTTCGGCCCATACCGGCAGGTGATCCGAAGCCTTGCGGGCGGAGGGACTGTCGTGGACGCCGGCCGCGCGGGCGTTGATCGCGCTAGAATGCATGATCCGGTCGAGCGTGGCAATCGGGCTGCGCGAATGGAAGCTGCGGCCGCAATCGACCATCTCGAAAGCCCGGGAAAAATCCTTCAGGCAGCCGCCGGCTGCGCTCCACTCGTTGAGGTCGCCCATCAGCACAACCGGGACGTCCAGTTCCTTTTGCTGGGCGAGCTTCACGATCGCCGCCGCCTGCCGCCTGCGCCACAGGCCGGACAGGTCGAGATGCATGCCGAACACCGCCAGCTGCTGTCCATCTATCTCGAAATGGCCCATGATCGCGCCGCGCGGTTCCAGGCAGGGAATGTGCATGATGTCATTTGCCACCACCGTTGCCGACTTGCGTACCAGCAGGGCATTGCCGTGCCAGCCCATCGAGTCGGTCTGCACGTCCAGGGGAATCGCGCAATAGTCGCTGTGCATTTCCAGCAGCTTTTCGGGGATCGCGGCCGCCCTTGCGCCGAACCGGCGATCCGCTTCCTGCAGGGCGATGATATCGGCATCGATTTCGTTGAGCACGTCTATGATCCGGCCGGGGTTGCGCCGCCGGTCGGTCCCAATGCCTTTGTGAATATTGTAGCTCGCGACCTTCAACATCAGTGGCTGTCATTCCGATCAGAAGGGATTAAGCGTATAGCCTTGCTGTTGCAGCAAGGCATGAATGGTCATGGCGGAGAGGGATATCTGCACGCCAGGCAGGAGGTCGGCATTGCCGATGCCATGGGCGGCGGCGCTCTGGCCGCACAGGTAGAATGTCACGCCATGGTCCTGCAGTTGCGCGATCGCGCTGGCGCTGGCATTTTCCCGGCCGTCCTTGTGCGCCGCGAAAAACTGCGGATCCGTCAGGTCGAACGCGGCACCGCCATGGACAACGACGGCGAGGCGGATATTTTCCTCCGGAACCCCGGCGGCAACGTGCATGTTGATGAACCGGGCGGCGCTTTCGATCGTGCGATTGATCTTTCCCGGTTCTGCTGCCGTGGACACATCAAAGGCAACGCGGAACTGCGCATCTTTTGCAACGGGTTCATCGGTCTGGACCGGCGCTGTGGGTCCGAAATCCTTGAAAACCGGGCCAGCTTTGAAATTTTCCATTTGTGCCAAAGCGGGCTCGGCCAGAGCGAGCAGCGGGAGCAACATCATAAAGCCGAATGTTCGCATTTCTTTTTCCAGTTTCTGTTGATGGTTGAGCCGGTCGCAGCGAACCCTTAATATCCTATCGCCTGTCCATCTTTGCGCATTTCGGTTGCGCCGGTGTAGACGCCGGTTTCCGGATCGCGGGTGATCGCCTGATAGCCACCGAACATCGCACCATTGCCGACCACTTCAACCTTGTGGCCCATTGTCTTGAGGCGCTCGACCGTTTCGGCGGGTATGCCGGGTTCGACATTGAGTATGCCCAGCAGATCGGCTCCGCTTCCCGCCAGATCATCGGTCGGCTGACGGCCGCCGTCATGGTTCAGGCGAGCGGCGTCGCCGGCTTCCTGGAGGTTCATACCATAGTCGACCAGATTGATCATCACCTGGACATGGCCCTGCGGCTGCATGCCGCCGCCCATCAGGCCGAACGACATGTAGGGCTTGCCGTCCTTTTTCATGAAGGCAGGAATGATCGTCTGGAACGGGCGCTTGCCGGGAGCATAGGCATTGGGATGGGCGGGATCGAGCGAATAGAGCTCGCCGCGGTCCTGGAACATGAAGCCGAGGCCGTCGGCGACCAGCCCGCTGCCCATGCCGCGATAATTGGACTGGATCAGCGAGACCATCATGCCGTCCTTGTCGGCAACGGTGAGATAGGTGGTGTCGCCTTCGCCTTCCAGCTTGGGTTCGCCGGGCCCGAATTCGGGTGAAGCCTTGGCCGGATCGATCAGGGCGAAACGCTGCTTGCCGTAGGCATCCGAGAGCAGCCAGTCCAGCGGGGCAGGCGAGACGTCGGGGTCGGCGTAGAAGCGCGCGACATCCTCGAAGGCCAGCCGCTTGGCTTCGGTGATATAATGCAGCACCTCGGCGCTGCCGCGCGGCCATTGGGCAAGATCGACATTTTTCAGGATATTCGCCATCTGCAGCGCCGCAAAACCCTGCGAGTTGGGCGGCAGTTCGCACAGTTCATAGCCGTTGCGATAGACCACACAGCCCGGCTCTACCCATTTGCTGTCATGCGCGGCGAAATCCTCGTAGCGCAAATTGCCGCCGATCCGCTTGAAATAGGTATCGATGGTGCGGGCGATGTCGCCCTTGTAAAAGGCATCACGTCCGCCCTCGGCGATTTTGCTCAGCGTATTGGCAAGGCCCGGATTCTTGAAAATCTCGCCGGCCTTGGGTGCGCCGTTCCTGAAATAGGTGGCCCGGGCATTGTCGAATTCCCCGATCATTTTCTGGCTTTGTTCGAACCGGTTGAGATTGCTTGCCAGATAATAGCCGATCACCGGTGCAATCGGGTGGCCCTCGTTCGCGTAGTAAATGGTCGGCGCAAGAATATCGGCCATGCTGAGCTTGCCGAACCTGTCGTGCATTTCGAACCAGGCATCGACCGTACCGGGCACGGTCACCGGCATTGGACCAAAGGGCGGGATGGTCTTGCTGCCCTTGAGCTGCTTGATGAACTGTTTGTAGCTGGTCCCCATCGGACTTTTGCCCGATCCGTTCAGGCCATAGAGTTTCTGCGTTTTCGGATCCCAGATAATCGCGAACAGATCGCCGCCAATGCCGTTGCCGGTCGGCTCCATCAGGCCAAGTGCTGCATTGGCGGCAATCGCGGCATCGACCGCAGTGCCGCCTTTCTTCAGGATATCGATGGCGATCTGGCTCGCCAGCGGATGGGCTGTCGCCGCCATGCCATGCTGGGCATGGACTGGACTGCGCGACCAGGCTTCTCCAACCGGCCGGCCACCGCCGCCAATTTCCAGCACCGGTTGTCCCGAACCTGTTTCCTGTGCGTTGGCGGGGCCGTACGCCATTGCGGCGAGAGCGAGCGTTGAAATCAAGAAGTCGCGCATAATATCATCCGTCCTGCAGGGATAAGCGGCTCGCGATTTGCGAAGCTGCCAAAAGCTGCACTTTAGACAGTCTGCTCCCCGCATCAAGTGCCAAGGATGATCAGCGCTTGCCGATGAGGAATATTTATATCCAGATTTGCCCGTGATCCCGGTCACGCAGCATATCCCGCTCATTCGGTAAACCGGTCCTTGCCGAATATGGAGGACTGACGATGAACCGGAATATCAAGACAGCGATCCTGACAACGACATTTTGTGCAACCCCTGTTCTTGCTAAGGCAAGAACTGCGCCGCAGTGCGGAACATGCGAAAGCCCGGTCACTCCCCCATGAACCTGTGATCCGTAGCCTGCAGCGCTCATCAAATCCAGAGGCGACCCAGGCCCGAACCAATTGGTTCAGGCCTTCCTGGCGGCGACAGTGAATTCTGTCGCCGCCCTTTTTCTATCCCGCAGTGCCGCGAAAAAAATTGGTCCGGCTAAGACGATCTTTAAAATTCGGGTTCGGTGGGCGTTCGAACCGGTCGACTGCGGTAATACGGTAATGCTTGACATAATTCCAAAACCACCTATGTTGCATCGCAGCAAAGGCGGCATATAGATTGACCGTCTGGCGAGAGTTCTGCGTGAGAGGTGACAAGATCATTTCGAACCTATCGCCTTCATTGCTTTTTTCTTTCCGGCAGCCTGATCACGCGGGTCGTCTTAACCGACGGCGAACGCGCGCACGAGTCCATCTCGTGCTGCGCTCACTGGCTGCTTATTTTAAGGTATTAATCTTGACTAAATTTTCTGATTTCGCTCTCGCGGAAGCAATCCAAAAACGCGTGGCCGAAGGCGGCTACACCACTCCTTCGCCAATCCAGCAGCAGGCGATCCCGCCGGCACTGGAAGGGAAGGACATTCTCGGCATCGCGCAAACCGGCACCGGCAAGACCGCCGCTTTCTCGCTGCCGTCGATTCATCACCTGCTGAACGACAAACGGCGGGCCGGCCGCTATGAATGCCGGATGCTGGTACTCGCGCCGACCCGCGAACTCGCCCGGCAGATCGCCGACAGCATGACCGGCTATTCCAAGGGCCTCGGCCTGTTCGTCACCTCCGCCTTTGGCGGCGTGCCGATCAACCGGCAGAAGCGCATCCTCGAACGGGGCGTCGACGTCCTGGTGGCAACGCCGGGCCGTTTGCTCGACCTGATCGACCAGCGGTATCTGACATTGTCCAAGGTCGAAATACTGGTGCTCGACGAAGCTGACCAGATGCTGGATCTCGGCTTTATCGTGCCATTGAAGAAGATCGTGCCGATGTTGCCAAAACAGCGGCAGAGCCTGTTCTTCTCGGCAACCATGCCAAAGACGATCTCGCAGCTGGCCGACCAGTTCCTGACCAACCCCGTCCAGGTATCGGTTGCGCCGCAATCGACCACCGCCGAGCGGGTGGACCAGAAGGTCACCTATATCAACCAGGACGACAAGCAGCGCCTGCTCAAGGATTTCATCAACAATGAAAATCCCGACCATATGCTGGTCTTTACCCAGACCAAACATGGCGCCGACAAGGTCGTGAAGAACCTGATGGCCGTTGGCATCCATTCTGCCGCGATCCACGGTAACAAGAGCCAGCCCCAGCGCGAACGTGCCCTGGGTGATTTCAAGGCGGGCAAGATCAATATTCTGGTCGCCACCGATATTGCGGCGCGCGGCATTGATGTCGACGGCATCACCCATGTAATCAACTTCGACATGCCCAATGTCTCCGAGCAATATGTCCACCGGATCGGCCGGACAGCACGGGCAGGGGCAAGCGGCATATCCTATTCGCTGGTGGCTCCGGACGAGCGCCAATTCCTGCGCGATGTGGTCAAGCTGACCGGCGTCAAACCTGACGTAGTGCCATTGCCGGAAGGCTATGACGAGCCGGCGCGCGAGGAAGTGGCTTCGCGCATCTATGGCCAGAAGCCAAAGAAATATGGCGCCACGCCTACGCGCACTGGTCCAGCCCGGAACAAGCATAGCGCCCGCAAGGGACGTCCCGGTGGCGGTGGCTCCGGACGCGGCGGTCCGGGCTCGGCTGCTGCAGCCGGCGCGAAGAGCGATGGTCCGAAACATTGGAACAATGGCGCGAAATCGTTCAAACGCCGGCAGGCACGCAACGCCGACGCCTAGGTCAGTCTGAAATCAGCGCCTTGCTTTCGGCAAGCGCGCTGAGTTCGTTCTCGTCCATATCCAGCCAATCCCGAAGCGCGGCGACATTATGTTCGCCGCGCTTTGCGATTCTGGCGTCGCCATCAATACCGCTTTTCGATTGGGAAAAGCGGTAGGGCGACTGGATGGTGCGGCGCGGATTGCCTGCATCATCGGTCACGTCCACAACCACGCCGAGCGCCTTGACGCTGGGCTGGTCATAGATTCCCGGGCCAAAGGGCTGTACCTCGCCCCAGGCGAGATTGAGTCGGTCGAGGGTGGCGGTGAGCGCGTCGAAACTTTCATGGTCGAGCATGTGCTGCTCCATTGCTTCGCGCCGCATCCGTACCTTGGTTGCGATATCGGCTCCGTCCGGCGTCGGATCGGCCAGCCCGTCGCGGGTGGAGAACATCACCCACATCCATTTCATGTCGCCGGTGACCAGGATTCGTCGTCCTTCCGGTGCATCCCAGATGCTGTTTTCCTCGGGCTTCGGCCAGTCATCGTCGAGCGCCCAATAGGCATAGTCGTCGACCGAGTGCAGCACGCTGATCATCGCCAGATCGATATGCTGGCCTTCGCCGGTCTGGTCGCGCACGCGCAGCGCCGACAATATCGCGATGATCCCGTGAAGCGAACTGTAACTGTCGGCGACGGCCAGCTGGATATCGACGGGCTTCGCCTCGGCAATTTCTGCCTGCCGCGCGATCAGTCCGGATTCGGCATGCAGCACCGGAGCATAGGCAGCCTTTTTGCGATCGGGTCCGGTCTGGCCGTAGCCCGAAATCGACAGCATGATCAGCCGCGGATTGGCCCTGGCCAGATCGTTCCAGCCGATGCCGAACCTGTCCATGATGCCGGGCCGGAAAT
>Ga0209643_1000651_pt1 | contig 51108 bp, 43 predicted proteins | sample AutmiccBRH37_all_FD_187383 | JGI IMG/M metagenome (GOLD analysis project Ga0209643, IMG submission 187383) | Deep subsurface microbial communities from Mt. Terri, Switzerland - Autotrophic microbial communities BRH/37_all (SPAdes) (version 2) | ecosystem: Environmental > Aquatic > Deep...
CTTGTTTTAATCCTTCTTCTTCAAGCTGGCTTAAATATCGTTTTTTATCTACTCCCATTGTAAAGCTCGTTTTTTGTATGCGTATAACAATCCCAATCCTAAAATGAACAGGAATATAATAATTTCTACCAAAGCAACGGTACCCACTTCTTTGTAAACAACAGCCCAAGGCACTAAAAAGGCGACTTCGACGTCAAATATTAAAAAAAGAATGGCAAAAAGATAATACCCTACTTTAAATTGAATCCAGGTTGGTCCAATGGTTGGAATTCCGCATTCGTAAGGTTCTCTTTTTTGGAGATTATCAGATTTATGTGAAATTAAATTTGATAAAAAGTTTGCACCGGCAACCAGTACAATGGCTGCAAGTAAAAATACAATGATGGCTTCTGAACCCATTTTTTATATACTTTTTAATTGGTGGACAAAATTATGGTTTTAAAGAAAAAAATAGCTGACATAAATCAGCTATTTTTCATATTTTTATTACTTAACCTCGTATGTTTCTCCTGAGAAGAAGAGGTCATCTGTTTTTTTGAATTTTGAATTTGCTTTAACTTGAGCCGTTAGCGCATCTTCTCTTTCTTCCAAAGTAACATCGGCAAAACTTCTGATAATACCTGTTGCCAATGGATACTCCAATCTTACAAGCATTTGATGAAGCGTTTTATCTTCTTCTTTGGCATTATGAACCAAAATATCTTCCTGCGTTACGCCGTTTTCACCAATGGTTACCACTTCTAATTTCAACTTATTTAACACCAATCCTTTGTCTTTATTTTTACCAAAAATCATTGGTTTTCCGTGTTCAAGAAAAATTTGTCTGTCTTCTTTCACCTCTTTGTCTGTTACATCATCAAAACAACCATCATTGAAAATCACACAGTTTTGAAGTACTTCAATTAAGGAAGTTCCTTTAAATTTATGTGCATCAATAAAAATCTGCGTCATATCTTTCGGATTGTTACCGCCAATTCTTGCGAAGAAACGTGCATTGGCGCCCAATGCCAATTCACCTGGAGAAAAAGGAGGTTGTGTATTTCCGTATGGAGATGATTTTGTTTTTTGTCCAACTAAGGAAGTTGGAGAAAATTGCCCTTTGGTTAATCCATAGATTTCATTGTTAAACATCACCATATTTAAATCGATGTTTCTTCTTAATAAATGAATAAAATGGTTTCCGCCAATGGCCATTGAATCACCGTCACCGGTCATCACCCAAACACTTAAGTTGGGATTTGCCAATTTTACGCCTGAAGCAATTCCGGGTGCTCTGCCGTGAATGGTGTGCATTCCGTAAGTGCTCATATAATAAGGAAAACGTGATGAGCATCCAATCCCTGAAATAAACACGACGTCTTCTTTATTAACGCCCATTTCTGGAAGTGCTTTTTGCATAGATCGCAAAACCACGTAATCGTCACAACCAGGACACCACCTAACTTCCTGATCACTTGTAAAATCTTTGAATGTATATTTTTTTACAGCTGTTGTAGTTTCCATAATTATACCAATAATTTAAATTGTTGAACTAGTTCGTCGTTAGAGAATGGCAATCCTTGAATTTTGTTGTGTTGAGAAAATTCAAATTTTGGAAATCTGGTTTTTAAAATAGAAACAAATTGACCGGCATTCAATTCACAAACAATTATTTTTTTGTATTTAGATAAAATTTCTTCTGTATTTTTTGGCATTGGATTGATATAGTTAAAATGTGCAAATCCAATATTTTTGTAGCCTTCATCGCTTATTTGTTTAACGGCAGAATGTAAAGAACCATAAGTTCCGCCCCATCCAATCACCAACAAATCTCCTGATTCCGCAAATTCAGTTTTTAATTCAGGAATGTTATTTTCAACCAGTCTGACTTTTTCTGCTCTGATATGCGTCATTTTCTCGTGGTTTATTGGTTCATAAGAAATATTGCCTGTAACAAAATCTTTTTCCAATCCGCCAATTCTGTGTTCCATTCCCGGTGTTCCAGGGACAGGCCAATTACGCGCCAAAGTTTTTTCATCACGGTCATACGGACTCCAATTTTCTTTGATTTCCGTAACCTTGTGGTTTTTAATTTCTGGCATATCTGCAACAGATCTAATTTTCCAAGGAGCTGAACCGTTGGCGATGTATCCGTCAGTCAATAATATTACCGGAGTCATATGTTCCAAAGCAAGTCGGGCCGCTTCATAAGCAAAATTAAAGCAGTTTGCAGGCGTGCTTGCGGCAATCACAATAACCGGACTTTCACCGTTTCTTCCATACATCGCTTGCAATAAATCCGATTGTTCTGTTTTTGTTGGCAATCCTGTTGAAGGTCCGCCACGTTGTACATTGATAACTACTAAGGGTAATTCAACCATCATTGCCAAGCCTATTGCTTCGCCTTTTAAAGCCAATCCGGGCCCTGATGTTGTGGTAATGGCTAAATCACCGGCGAATGCAGCGCCAATGGCTGAAGTAACACCGGCTATTTCGTCTTCAGCCTGAAAAGCTTTTACGCCAAAGTGTTTGTGTTTAACCAATTCGTGTAAAATATCCGTTGCAGGAGTGATAGGGTAAGAGCCTAAAAATAATTCTAAGCCAGATTTTTCTGCTGCAGCCAAAAGTCCCCAAGCAGTAGCGGTATTTCCGCCGATAATTCTATAGGTTCCCGGCACCATTTTGGCAGGGGAAATTGAATAAGCATTTGGAATCAATTCCAACGTTTCGGCAAAATAATAACCTGCATTCAATACTTTCGTATTTGCTTCAACTAAATGCGGTTTTCCTTTAAATTTTTTGTTAAAAAAATCAATGGAATGTTCCAATGAACGATTGTACATCCAATAAACCATCCCTAAAGAAAACATATTCTTGCTTCGGGTGATGGATTTATTGTCCAATCCTTCCACATCTTTCAATGCTTCTTTGGTCATTGTTGTCATATCAACCTGAATAACACGGTAGTTTTCCAAGCTTCCATCCTCAAGCGGATTGGTTTTATATTCCGCTTTGTCTAAATTTTTCTTTGTAAAGGAATCTGTGTCCACAATGATTGTGTGACCAGGCTTTACGGCATATAAATTGGTCTTTAAAGCAGCCGGGTTCATAGCCACCAACAAATCCACATTGTCACCTGGAGTGCTTATTTCTACGCTTCCAATATGAACCTGAAATCCTGAAACACCATATAAACTTCCTTGAGGCGCTCTAATTTCCGAAGGATAGTTAGGGAAAGTTGCAATATCATTGCCAAACATTGCCGAAGTATCAGTAAACTGGGTTCCTGTTAACTGCATTCCGTCTCCTGAATCCCCAACAAACCTAACAACTACTGCTTCCAGTACCTCAGGTTGAAGAATTGTTTTAGTTGTAATCATAATTAATGTAAATTAAAAAAATTTGTTTAAATTTATTGAAAATTATTGTATGTTCAACATAAAGTGCCAAAGGTATATTTACTTTTTTAAAGGGGAAATGACTTTTATCACATAGACTTGCATAAATTTTATATAATTTTGTGGAATAATTAAAAATAAAAATTACGAATCATGGCTATTAGAATAACAGACGAATGCATTAATTGTGATGCATGTATTTCAGAATGTCCAAATAATGCAATATATGAACCAGATGGAGATTGGTCATATTCAGATGGAACTGCCTTAAAAGGTATGGTAACTTTACCAAATGGCAAACAAGCTGACGCCGATAAAAGAAATGAACCAATATCTGATGAATTTTATTTTATTGTAACTGATAAATGTACAGAGTGTAAAGGTTTTCACGATGAACCGCAATGTGCTTCAGTTTGTCCGGTTGATTGCTGTATTCTAGATGAAGAACATGTAGAAACTGAAGACCAATTAATGGGAAAAAAAGAGTGGATGCACGGAGAGTAATTTCTTCAAAATTCATAAAAAAGCACCGTGAAAACGGTGCTTTTTTAGTTATAAGTGTTTTGAGTTTTATTGAAAATATTTTTTTAACCAGAATTTTTTGTACAATTCATTTCAAAAAAAAAGAAATGGTTTAAGCTTGGTTAAATTTTATACTTTTTTAATTACTGAATAAAATTATTATTATTATTTTAAAGTCACTTGCTTTATTGAGTTAAAATAGGTTAATTTGTGTAAAAATAAATAATTATGAGCCAAGGAGGTTTTCTAACAGTTGAAGAAGTTGCCCTAAATCTTAAAGTTACAAGGCAAACAGTTTCAAAGTATATAAAGTCTAAAGAATTGAATGCTATTAAGATGAATAAAAGTTACAGGATAGCACTTAACGATTTTGAAAATTTTATTTCAAATAATTCTATCACTGGAGAGCCTCAAATTGCTTATCTAAAAAAAAGTAAAAATTGCATACTTGACTATTCAGATAAAATGGATGAATTTGAGATTAGGCATTCATATTCTAAAGGAATACTTAAATTGGTAAAACAAGAACATATTTTAAAAGATAATAAATATATTTTTGGGGACAATCTTTTTGTTTTAAAAAGTTTACTTGAAACACATACCGGAAAAATTGATTTAATATATATTGATCCTCCATTTGCTACTGGAAGAGATTTTAATTCAATTGATGATGATTCTGCTTATTCTGATAAATTGATTGATAGTGAGTTTTTAGAGTTTATAAGAAAACGTTTAATATTATTAAGAGATTTATTGTCAAATTGTGGAAGTATTTATTTACATATTGACAAAAAAATAGGGCATTATGTAAAAATAATTATGGATGAGATTTTTGGTTATAATAATTTCATTAATGATATTACTAGAATTAAGTGTAATCCTAAAAATTTTTCTAGAAATGCTTATGGCAATTATTCTGATATGGTTTTGTTTTATACAAAAAATCGGGACAAGAATATATGGAATGAGGTTAAGGAATCAATGTCCGAAGAAAAAAGGAAGGAATTGTTCCCAAAAAAAGATCCAAAGTTTGGTTATTATACAACAAATCCAATTCACGCTCCTGGAAAAACTATTGACGGAGATACTGGGAGAGAGTGGAAAGGAATGTTACCACCAAAAGGGCGTCATTGGAGATATAGTCGTGAAGTTTTAACGGAACTTGATAATAAAGGTCTTATTGAATGGTCTAGCACAGGTAACCCAAGGAAAGTTGTATTAGTATCCGAACATAAGGGATTTAAAGTCCAAGATGTGTGGGAGTTTAAAGACAAAGGTCTTTCCTATGTTGATTATCCAACACAAAAGAATTTTGATTTCTTGGAACGTATAATAAGAAACTCTTCCAATGAAGAATCTATTGTATTGGACTGTTTTGCAGGTTCTGGCAGTACATTGAAAATTGCAGAAAAATTGAATAGAAAGTGGATCGGAGTTGACAATTCAACGCACTCCTATAATATTGTTAAAGAAACTTTTAAACGAGATTCTATTAAATGTAATTATTATGAGTATGTGCCTTTAACTTAATTATCGGAATGAATTTAAATATTCATTTAAAAGCAATGAACTAATTATGTCGTAAGGAAATTCCTGCACTAGAACATTAACTTTATCATTTATAATAGTATTGTTAATTTTCCGAGTTGCCCAAGGGAAACCATCAATTATTCCTACTCTTATAACATTACCACGTTGGTCTTTGCAAAAATCAAGAACATCTCTAACTTGATTATTCTGATTTCCTCCTGATCGACCAATCCATTTTGCTTCACCAACGATATATGTTTCATTGACCTTTGCAACTAGATCAGGTCTTTTTCTTAAATTTTGATGCAATACATCATTAACAAATTTTTTTCCATCCTCTTCTGAGGCACTTAAAACGAAAATACCCTCTGTTGATTTTTGGAAATCTTCAATATTTAAAAGCTCATAGTTATTGCGTAGCCAATTAGTAAACATTGGTCCCATCTGTGTATTTAATTTTGGAGCAGATTCAAGGTGAATAACTAACTCATCCGCTGTCATGGCGTATAAAGTATTTGCTATTCGCTGTATCTGTTTTGGACTCGCATCTAAGCAATTTTGAACTTCCTTTATTAAATAGGCTAGTGGCTCGTCGTAGGGAAATTTTACCTCGCCTTGCAAAATACTAATTAATTCTTTTGTTCGCCTTCCTTGATGCGCCAATATTATACGTCTTTTTAATTTTGATTCTAAATGTACTGGAATGGCCGATTTTAAAGGATATACGTCTAATAAATTATCTAAGTATTGAGTATTCTCAAATAATTCAATACTCTGTAAGATCCATTCATTTAGTTCATTTCTTTCTTTTTCAATATCAATACTTCTTTCCATAAATTTTTTATAAAATTGTTAATGTATAATAGTATTTAAAAATAGCAAATTTTTTAAGTTTTTTTAATTTCAAGACGAACCATTTTCAATCGGACATATTAATCAAACTTTTAATGTTAATCGTTTAACTTTAAAACGGCCATAAATGCCTCTTGCGGAATTTCAACATTCCCAACTTGTCTCATTCGTTTCTTGCCTTTCTTTTGTTTTTCCAACAGTTTTCGTTTACGGGAAATATCACCGCCATAACATTTTGCGGTCACATCTTTCCGAAGTGCTTTCACCGTTTCTCGTGAAATAATTTTAGCGCCAATTGCGGCCTGAATCGGAATGTCAAATTGTTGGCGCGGTATTAACTGGCGCAGTTTTTCACACATTTTTTTGCCGATATGATACGCATTGTCTGTATGAATCAAGGAAGAAAGTGCATCAACAACTGTTCCGTTCAATAAAATATCAAGCCTAACCAATTTTGAGGCTCTCATTCCAATAGGATGATAATCAAAAGAGGCATATCCTTTTGAAACTGTTTTTAATCGGTCGTAAAAATCGAAAACAATTTCAGCCAAAGGCATTTCAAAAGTCAATTCAACACGCTCTGGCGTTAAATAAGTCTGGTTGGTGATTTGTCCGCGTTTTTCAATGCACAAACTCATCACTTGTCCAATAAAATCGGATTTGGTAATAATGCTGGCTTTAATATAAGGTTCTTCAACCCTGTTTAATTTTGAAGGTTCGGGCAAATCGGTCGGATTGTTCACTAAAATTGGAACATCGGAATGTTTGTTGCTAAAAGCGTGATAAGATACGTTTGGCACGGTGGTAATTACCGTCATATCAAACTCACGTTCCAATCTTTCCTGAATAATTTCCAAATGCAACATTCCCAAGAATCCGCAACGGAAACCAAATCCCAAGGCGGCAGAACTTTCAGGCACAAACACCAAAGAAGCATCATTTAACTGAAGCTTTTCCATAGAAGAACGAAGCTCTTCATATTCATCGGTATCAACAGGGTAAATACCTGCAAATACCATTGGTTTTACATCTTCAAAACCGTCAATTCTGCTGTGGGTCGGATTTAAGGCGTCAGTAATCGTATCACCAACTTTAATTTCAACAGCGGTTTTAACGCCGGTGATTAAATACCCGACATCACCTGCTTTTACGCTTTGTTTTGCAACTTGCGTTAATTTTAAAGTTCCAACTTCATCGGCATTGTATTCGTTGCCCGTTGCCATAAATTTTATGCGTTGTCCTTTTTTAATTTCTCCGTTAAAAACCCTGAAATAAGTTTCAACGCCACGGTACGAATTGTAAACCGAGTCAAAAATCAATGCCTGCAATGGCGCATTCACATCACCTTTAGGGGCAGGAATTTTTTCAATAATCGCTTTTAAAATATTTTCAACGCCAAATCCCGTTTTTCCACTTGCGTGAATCACATCTTCAGGTTCGCAACCAAGCAAATCAACAATGTCATCGGTCACTTCTTCCGGATTGGCGCTTGGCAAATCGACTTTGTTTAAAATAGGTATAATTTCCAAATCGTGTTCCAAGGCCAAATATAAATTGGAAATGGTCTGTGCCTGAATGCTTTGTGCGGCATCAACAATGAGCAAAGCGCCTTCACAGGCGGCAATGGATCGGGAAACTTCGTAAGAAAAATCTACGTGGCCCGGCGTGTCAATTAAATTTAAAATATAATTTTCGCCCTCATACATATATTCCATTTGAATGGCGTGGCTTTTTATGGTAATGCCGCGTTCGCGCTCCAAATCCATACTGTCCAGCAGCTGAGCCTGTTCTTCACGCGCCGTTGTGGTCCCGGTAAAACTTAACAACCTGTCGGCTAAGGTACTTTTTCCGTGGTCAATATGTGCAATGATGCAAAAATTTCTGATGTTTTTCATACGTCGTTTTCCTTTCTACTTTTAGTTGCGCAAATATAACGAAATAAGGGTTTGAAAATGCGACAAGTTTAAATGTTTGCGATTCAGCCAAGTTGGAAATAAATAAATTTTAGTTTTTTTGGGTCTTTCCGCATTTTTGGTGATCTTTCCGGCGATTTTGTAGGGCGTTCCCCGCCAGCTGGCGGGGTCAGGCTTTTCGCTGCAATCTTTTTATCGGCGAAAAACCTCTAAAAAGTATTTCCGCTATAATCCTTAACGCAAATCCAATTAAATATCGAAAAAAACCAAATTTAGCTAATCCACCCAGTCGGCAGTAAATAAATTGGTGTCGCGGGTGCCGTTATTATTTCTGTTGGAAGAAAAAACGATTTTTTTTCCATCGGGCGAAAACATCGGAAATGCATCAAAAACAGTGTCAAAAGTAATTTGTTCTAAGCCGGTTCCGTCCACGTTTATCATAAATAAATTAAAGCTCGATTTTGTTTTATGGTTGGAGGAGAAAATCACTTTTTTGCCGGATGGATGAAAAAACGGCGCCCAATTGGCACTGCCCAAATTGGTGATTTTTGTCAATTCGCTGCCGTCAACGTTACAGGTATACAATTCCATATTTGTGGGCTGAACCAATCCCTCAGCCAATAAATCTTTGTATTCTTTTATTTCATCTTCAGTTTTCGGACGTGACGAACGGAAAATTAATTTGGTGCCGTCGGGCGAAAAGAAAGCGCCGCCGTCGTAACCCAATTCAAAAGTCACTTGTTTTACATTGGATCCGTCAATATCCATCGTAAACAATTCCAAATCGCCTGTCCTTGTTGAGGTGAACACAATTTTATCACCTTTTGGCGAAACGGTTGGTTCGGCATCATAACCAGGTTCAAAAGTGAGTTGTTTTAGCTGATTTCCTTTGGTATCGGCCACAAAAATATCGAAACCTTCATAAACCGGCCAAATATATTTGTTGCCGTAATCTTCCTTTTTTGGAACGGGCGGACAAGCTTTATCGGCCAAATGAGTTGAGGAATAAACGATGGTGGAATCTCCCGGCAAAAAATAACTGCAGGTGGTTCTTCCTTCTCCGGTACTGATCATTTGTGGAATTTGCCCTTTGCTTAAATCATCATCAATATGCATCGTGAAAATTTGGTCACATTCCATTCCCCAGGCTTTTGTGTTCGCCTGAAAAGTGAGTTTCGTATTGTCGAAACTCCAGTAAGCTTCCGCATTGTCACCGCCAAAAGTAATTTGTTTTATGTTTTTCAAATGTTTTTCCTGCGGATAATGCAGTATGTTCACAATTTTTGTGGCGCCCGATTTTCCGTCGTAAGCGGTTTTATGCTGGGAAGATTTGCAGCCTAAAAAGAGAGTCGCCATTAGAAGCAATGATAATCTAAATTTCATAAATGTGGTTTTAAGGTATTCAAAAATACAATTTATCTTTAAATTGTAAAGCCATAATTTGTTGTTGTTCTTAGAATTTTCTTTTAATATGATTTGGCAGAAAGATTGTAAATATTTGATTGTAATATATTATTTATATATAAAAATGAGATTAGGAATATTTCAGGCTTAAATTAAATGGGGTGTTTTTTTGTAATTTAAAATTATTTTTTTATTGAAATTAACATAAATTATTTGACACAAAAAGTCTACCTCTTGACAAATTAGAACTTCTTGTTTTTGGTAAAATTGTTTTTTTGTAAAAATAATGTAAATCAAATTTTATTGACCAAAGTTGATTCCAGGGGAATGATAAATTTGTTAAAATCAGTCTTAGTTGGGTGTTCTTTTGATATTTTATTAAATAAATGGCCATATTTTTTTTAGCAAAAGTAATTGGAATACAAATTTGAATTTACAAACGATTTAAATCGTTCTTAAAGCTTGATATCAAATAAGCTTGATATCAAATAAGAAATTACATGCTTCTGTATCTATTATGTTTATTTAACTATAAATATTTAGAATCATTAATTTTTAATGCAATCATCAAAATTGTTTAAATTTACTGCTATAAAGTTAAACAGAAGTATTAAATTTTATGGATGAGCTTATAAAAACAGCCATTTTAACGAGGCAAATCATTTGAAAAATTCATAGTAAAGTTCAAAGAAATCCTTAAAAATTAGTCAGTTACAACATTATTTAAAAATAAAAACATATGGAATTAGTACAAAATGCATTAGAATTTGAGCAACGTAAAATGACATTAAAAACCACGAATGACCGTATTTTGGCTTCAAGAGAAGTGAAATCGTTAATTTTAAGTTTAAATGAAGTTTATAAAACAACTAAAAATCCAGAATTAATGGATTTGATGAAAAGACTAACCGTTATCAAACAGAAAATTGAAAAAAGATTGAAATTGCGTTTAACAATTTAAAAAATGAAAGCAGTAGCTATTTTAACCACTGTATTTAGTTTGTTTTTTGCAACATTTTTAGTAACTCCCAATTCAAAAATTATGAATTCTAAACCATCTATTTATGATATTCCTTTAACTAGTTTAACTGGTGAAAAAATTGATTTATCAACATTTAAAGGGAAAAAAATATTGATTGTAAATACAGCATCGGAATGCGGATTTACAAAACAATTTGCCGATTTGCAGAAATTGCACGAAAAATATCAGGATAAATTGGTCATTATTGGCGTTCCGTGTAATCAATTTGGCGGACAGGAACCTGGAAATGCTCAGGAAATTCAATCGTTTTGCCAGGTAAATTATGGTGTTACCTTTTTAATGACCGAGAAAGTTGACGTAAAAGGAGATAATCAACATCCCTTATACCAATGGCTCACAAAAAAGGAATTGAACGGCGTTAAAAGCAGTTCGGTAAAATGGAATTTTCAAAAATATTTGATTGATGAACGAGGAAATTTTGTGGATTATTATTTCTCTTTAACAAATCCTGTGAGTGCTAAAATCACAAAACAACTCTAGTGAAACGAGCATAACAAATTTTGATACGCAAAGGAATGATTAATAGCGAACAGCAGCTGTACAGCTAAAAAATAAAAATTAAACAGATGAAAAAAGCGCTTTGGTTCTTTGTTTTTTTAGTGCTTAATTTTGGTGCTTTGGGAATTGGTACTTTGTTGATGAATAACGGACCGCAAGACAGTTGGTATACCGCACTCAACAAGGCGCCCTGGACACCGCCGGGCTGGTTTTTTGGCGTGGCTTGGACCACCATCATGATTTGCTTTTCTATTTATATGGCTTATTTAATCCAGATAAAATCCAACGTTAATATTTGGATGCTTTTTTTTGTGCAATTCATTTTAAATACTTCGTGGAATTACGTCTTTTTTAATCAGCATTTGGTTTTATTGGGATTGATGGTAATTGTGCTATTAACCGTTTTAGTAGGTTATTTTTTACTGAAGTTCAAAAATGTTATGAAACAAAAAACTTGGTTCATTGTTCCCTATTTTATTTGGCTTATTGTGGCAAGTTCTTTAAACGCCTATGTTTATCTGAACAATTAAATTTTCAAATGAATTTCAGCAACAATGGTTTTGATGCATTTAATTTTTATGGTTTCATTGGTAATAAGCAGCAATATGGTAATTTTTGATTTTAATAATGAAAGTGATATTTCCGATTGGAAAGTAGTGAATGATGCAGTGATGGGTGGCCGTTCCAGAAGTAAATTTCATATAAATGAAGCTGGTCAGGGTGTTTTTAAAGGAACAGTTTCCTTGGAAAATAATGGGGGCTTTTCATCTTTAAGACATCGTTTTAATCAGAAGAAAATAGCACGTTACAGAAAAGTATCAATACGTTTAAAAGGCGATGGCAAGCGCTATCAATTTAGGGCGAAGACAAATAAGGAAGATCAGCAGGCATATATTTCCTATTTTGAAACTACTGGAGAATGGCAAACTGTTGAAATTATGCTTTCTGCGCTTGAACCAACTTTTAGGGGACGAAAATTAAATATGCCAAATTTTCCTGCGGAAGAATTGGAAGAAGTTGGGTTTATGATTGGAAACAAACTGAATGAAAATTTTGAACTAGTTATCGATAATATCGTCTTAGAATAATATATTTATCATTAAATTTAGGGTGCCAATTCGGCCTCTAGCTCAGTTGGTAGAGCAACTGACTCTTAATCAGTAGGTCGTGGGTTCGAAACCCACGGGGCCGACAAAAATAGGAGATTTAATTTTAAACTTAAATCTCCTTTTTTGCAGTAATACTTTTAAATAAAGTCATTTAACGAATATTTCCCACTGAATTTTTTGCGGTATCGTGTTTGGTTTTTAGCACATTTGAAATAGAAGCATAATCATTTCCCAATTGACTCAAATTTTCCAATAATACAGAAAAATCTTCGTTCATTGCATTCAATTTGGTATTTAAATCTGATATGACTGGAGCAGTTTTTCCCAATAATCCCATATTATTTAAACTATTTTCCAGTTCGTTGATGCGATTTCGAACATTGTTAACTTGAGCTGCGCTAATTGAAGTTTGGCGTTTATTTTCATTCAATAATTTTTCTAAATCAACAAACGAATTTTTAAAATCTTGCAGGTTTTTTATTGCTGTTGTTACAGTATATTTGTCGGTTTTTTCTGCATCGATTTTGCTTGTTTTAACATTTACGGCATTCAATCCTTTTTTGCCTTTTGAATTTTCGGTAATTTTTTGCTCATTTTTTAAAGATTCTTTTATCGGGGATTCATCCGAGGTTTTGTTCATATCGGATTGCGCTTTATAATAATCATAACCTTTTTTAGACAACCACAAGTTTACAGGAATGCTTCCATCAATATTAAAATGTAAAGTTGATGACAATGTATAGTTCCCTTGGCTTAACTCATTAAATTCAAATTGGCCTTTTTCATTTGTTTTTGAGGTATTTTCTTGATCACCTGAATTTTTTCCTAGCTTCACGTCAAGTCCTGGAATTGGATCTCCAGGCGAATAACTTGAAACGGCTGATGAAATAACGGCGCCTCCGGGAAGAGCTCCGCCTAAAAGTGAGGCTCCTTGACTAAGTGCGCCGCCGGCAGCATGCAATCCGGCATTTACTTTCTCACCGCCATTTGGGTTTTCTGTCAAACCAGTATCTAATTTAATGGTCCAATGGTTATTTCCGTTTAACAATTCACCAGCAATATCATAGGTTCCGTTTTTATCAAGAACAATATCATAAGATTTTTTTAACAAAAACTCCCCGCCAATTTTCACAATATAAGTCGCTATTGGAAGATTTTCAAAAAAGAATTCGCCGCAACGTGCGGTTTTTATCCTGGCCTCTTCAGTGCCGGTTTGCTCATTTATCAAAGAAATAGTCAATCCTTCAACACCATCACAATCGTCATCAACGCCTTTTGACATTTCATTTTTTTCAATCGGCATTTCGCCGGACATTCCATTGTCCTTAAAATATGGATTTGTATGTACTTTTGCAAGGCAATTGGTGCATACATTTTCCTGTCCATCAAAAAAAACTGGTTGGTATTGTCGTCTTCCTGTAGCTATTCCGCTTCCGGCCTCTCTTGCAAAAATTGTTGAAATGACACCTTGAGAATTGGGGTTTAGCACCTTGCCTGTGGCAGCATAAGAAGCTGCTGCGGCACCGCCACCAGCACCACCGGCAAGATTGCCTACCGATTTCACTGTCGTTTTATTTGATGCGATTTTAGAAGTTTCGGAACTCCAGTTGATGCTTCCGATAATAATTCCCCGAAGCGAAGCGTTTTCACTTGATGTATTTTCATAACCAGACTGCCCAACTTTTACTTTTTCGCCAAATGTTGCGCCTTGCGTTTGTTTTGGAACGGTAACATTCATAGAAATCCTGTTCGGCATTCCTTTGTTAAGGTCATTTATTCTCGCGCCAGCGGTTGTACTTTGTTTTCGCTGATTTTGATCTTTTGATTTGTTGGTCTGAGCCTGGGTTTGTATCAAACTTAATACAAGCCAAACAGTTAGTAACTGTTTAATTCTTAGTGTATTCATAGTAGTAAATTTTATTTGGACTAAATTATAATTATTTTTTGATAAATAGTAAATTGTCATATTAATTATTTTGAACCATTTTCACAACAGAATTAAGCTAAAAAAAATCGAAATATTTTATTTTTTCACAACACATAATTTTTTTTGTATATTTGATTATAAATCGCCATAACTAACTGATAATTAGTTGTGTTAAGTTATGGAATAAGGCTACTGTTTACTAACTAAAAAGTTCAATTATGAAAAAAATTAAATTTTCACTCGTGATTTTTTTATGTGCAACTCATTTAACAATTGCACAAAATACCAAAGAGGACATTAAAGTTCATAAAGTTTGGATATCATTAGTCAACAGCTCTAATATTATTAAAGGAAATTTATATGCTGTCGATGAAAATGCTGTTAAAATAATAGACAATAAATCATTTGATCTTTCTAATTTACAAATTATTAGTCCATCGCAAATTGAACAGATTAAAATAAGGAGAAAAGGAAAAGTTGGAAATGGGGTATGGATCGGTGGCTTAACTGGACTAGGTATAGGTTTAGTTTCAGGATTACTAAGTGAAGATGAAAGTGATAAGTGGTTTGGATTTTCACCGGGAGAAAAGGCCGTAATAAATGGAATTTTACTAGCTCCGGTTGGTGCTGGAGTTGGCACTTTAATCGCATCGAAAAAGGAAGTGATAACCATTAATGGCGATACGGAAAGTTATAAAAGTCAAATGCATATTTTAAGAAGTTATTCCTTAATTCCTGACCCGAAAGAGTGATTTATTAATTGAAACTTTTTTAAAATTATGTTGAAATTAATCTAAAATAACACAATAAATCGCGTTTATTACAGTTTCTAAATTTCATAACTGTCCATTTCTAAGTAATTATTTTAAAACACATAATATGTTAAAATTTTTTTAAATACAGGAGATAAATTGGCAGCGCAATTTTAAAGCCCTAAATTGCGCCCTTCTAAAATTTGATATTAAACCTAATGATTTACAATGATTTATAAAACAATATCCTTGTTGTTAATCGGAATTTTTTTCTATACAATTAATTCCGCATTTTCATTTAAACCAAAAAGTATAAAATTAACTGAAACTGTTGTCAATAACAGTATTGAAGCTAAAGCAGAAGCCGTTTACAGTCATTTGATGACCAATAATTTTATGCTTCCCAACAAAATAAGCTTCACAAAAGCGATGAAAGGCTACTTTCTGTTGAAAGAAAAAGGAATTATTCAAAAAGATATTTTGACCCTTGTTGATTACACTTTGTCTTCTAATGAAAACAGGTTATGGGTCATCGACCTAAAAAACAACATTATTTTATATCAGTCTTTGGTTTCTCACGGCAGAAATTCGGGAAATGAATATGCGGCCAATTTTTCCGATAAACCGGAATCTTATCAAAGCAGCTTGGGATTTTATGTAACCGGAGAAACGTATTATGGCAAACACGGCTATTCTTTGCGATTGGACGGTTTGGAAAAAGGCGTTAACAGCAATGCCAGGGCAAGAGCCATTGTGGTTCACGGCGCTGATTATGTCTCTGAAAAATTTGCCCAACAAAACGGAAGATTGGGCAGAAGCTTAGGCTGCTTGGCATTGAAACAAGATCTTACAAAAGAAGTTATTGATACCATTAAAGACAAGTCTTGTTTATTTGTTTATTATTCTTCATAAAAATTTAATCCAACTTTTTATACAAGTCCATATCCAAACCGTAAAGATCATCCCTAAATTGGAGAATGCCATTTTCACTCCAGGCGGTCCAGTATAAAATATGAATATACACATTTTTTTTGATTTGCAGTTGTGATGTTTTACCGGTGTTTATGGCTTGGTCAATTTTTTCCGCATTCCATTTTTCTGGATCATCCAACAAATATTCTGTAAGTTCAAATGGATTCTGAACACGAATGCAGCCAGAACTCAATGCGCGAATATCTTTATCAAAAAACCCTCTGGAATTGGTGTCGTGAAGGTAAACGGTAAATCGATTCGGGAACACAATTTTTACCAATCCAAGGGAATTTGTGGCTCCCGGACTTTGGACATATCGGTAACTTCTGGACCTGTTAATATTCCAATCCCAAGCACTTACCACCCGATTGTTGGAATCGTAAATGGTGATATTTTTACTGCTGAAATAATTTCGGTTTTGGGCCGCGGCAGGCACAACATCATTTTTTAAAATGGTCGGCGGAACTGTCCAGGTCGGATTGAATATTATATGGGTCAGTTTTGAGGATAATACCGGTGTTTTCCTTGCGGGTTTGCCTATAATTACCCTGTGGGTTCTTATCGTATCTGCGTTTTTTACAACGTGCAAAGTATAATCAGGAATGTTAATAATAATGTATTCAGGCTCAAATTCTCTTGGGTACCATCTCCAGCGTTCCATATTGGCAATAATTTGTTTTTTTCGGTCAGCTTTGGTAAAGTTTAAGGCTTGTACAGTTCCGCCTCCAATAACGCCGTCTGTGCCAAGTCCGTGGCGCATTTGAAACTTTTTCAAAGCCAATTCCATTGCATCATCATAAATGGCGGTAATGCTATCCATAGGTTTTAAATCTTTCCAATAGATTAATTTTTTCTTAATTTCAATAATAGCCTCATTGGTGTCATTTAAAACAATTTTACTTTTAATTTCAGTGTTTTTAAAATTGTATTTTGGCAGGGCATTTATAATTTTAAGGGCAGTTTTTAATCGTTTATAAACAATATGGTATGGCGATGCTGAATTTACGGCATAGTCAAAAGAATCTTTTTTTTGAAAATTGAGCAGCAATTGTTTAAAGTTGATGTTGTTTTCTTTTAAGTCCCAATTGTCGTAAAGTTTATTCGGATTTAAATTTCCTTTTGAAACTTTTTGAATGTAACGGCTTAAATTTTCTGTCAGCAAAATATCATAATCCACCAATTCAGAATTCGATAGATTGGTCAGATTTTCTTCAGAATGCTGAATTTTTTTTAGGTCGAAATCCTTCGGAAATAAGCCATCTTGTTCTAAATTATTGAAAAGTGCCGTAATGTTTTCTCGATGCGTATCAAGCATCCAAAAAGTGTAATTTTTGTTGGTGCTATAAAAGGCGATGACACTCGAATCTTTTATGCGACTTATTTTTGAGGAGTCAATGGGAATAATTTTTCCGGCTTCGGTAATTTCAATTTTAGGAATTGGCGACACTTTAGTCGACACTTTCTCTTTGCAGGAAGTTAAAATTAAGAGCATAAAAAAAAATACAGAAATTATTTTCATCGCTTCTAAGGAGTTTCTAAGTAAAGATAAAGATTTCGCCCGTCGTTAGCAAAATTAGATGAATCGATTTTTGATTGAAAAATTATAAAACACCTGAACAAATATGCTTATGTTTTGCATTATTTTTAGCAATAATCTGTACAAAATACACAAATAAACAAGCGCTTATTTTTTTGGATGTCGTAGTATTTCAGCCTAATAATTGAATCGAATCAAGAAAATTTACCCCGATTTTGGTCTTACTGATGAATTATTAAAATCATTTTTAAAAAACAAAAGAGAAATAAACACTGAGAATTATTTATAAAAACGCGATTATTGATGACTCATATCTAAAAATATTGATAATTATTCAATAAAATTTGTCAAATAAATAATCTCTTAAAGCATTGTTTCTGATGCACCAAAAATCTTCAAAAAAAATTAAAATTAAATTACAGCATTCCTGTAAAATCATAAATTATTAAAACCAATAGTATAACCATCTAAAAAGGAGTTTGGGTATCGTAGATCAAAATTAATCAAATTGACATTTTTATTGTTTTTTATAAATTTGCACCCGTTCTTGCAAACATAAGAATGCTAGCAAGAAATAGACTAAAAAAACAGTAAAATGAGTAATACATTATTTGATAAAGTTTGGGATTCTCACGTGATCCGAAAAATTAATGACGGGCCGGATGTGTTGTTTATCGATCGCCATTTGATTCACGAAGTGACAAGTCCGGTAGCATTTTTGGGATTAAAAAGCAGAAATAACAGCGTATTGTTTCCTAACAGAACTTTCGCCACCGCCGATCATAATACACCAACCATCAACCAACATTTGCCGGTTCAAGACCCGTTATCAGCAAATCAGTTAAAAGCATTGGAACAAAATGCTGCCGAATACGGCATTGTACATTGGGGATTGGGCCATCAAAAAAACGGAATAGTCCACGTGGTTGGACCGGAAAACGGAATTACCCTTCCGGGCGCAACCATTGTTTGCGGGGATTCGCACACTTCAACCCACGGTGCTTTTGGGGCGGTTGCTTTTGGTATCGGAACTTCGGAAGTTGAAATGGTGCTTTCTTCACAATGCATAATGCAGCCAAAACCGAATAAAATGCGCATCAATGTGAACGGAAAACTAGGTTTTGGGGTTACGCCAAAAGATGTGGCTTTGTTTCTTATTTCTAAACTTTCAGCCTCAGGAGCCACAGGATATTTTGTGGAATATGCAGGTGATGTGTTTAAAAATATGAGTATGGAAGGGCGAATGACGGTATGTAATTTAAGCATTGAAATGGGTGCACGCGGAGGAATTATTGCACCCGATGAAAAAACTTTCAGTTATGTGGAAGGAAGATTGTTTACGCCAAAAGGAGCATCTTGGGACAAATCAATGGATTATTGGAAAACGCTAAAAAGCGACGAGGATGCAGTTTTTGATGAAGAAATTAATTTTTTGGCAAGCGACATTGAACCGATGATTACTTACGGAACAAATCCGGGAATGGGAACAAGCATTTCTAGCTATATTCCAAAAGCGGAATCGGTTGAAGGCGGCGTTGCTACGTACAGAAAATCCTTGGAATATATGGGATTTAGTGAAGGAGACAAAATGATTGGAAAAAAAGTGGATTTTGTGTTTCTGGGAAGTTGCACCAACGGAAGAATTGAAGATTTTAGGGATTTTGCTTCCATCGTAAAAGGAAGAAAAAAAGCGGACAATATTACCGCGTGGCTGGTTCCGGGTTCTCACGTTGTTGAAGCCCAGATTGAAGAAGAAGGCATTTTGGATATTCTCACCGAGGCCGGATTTGAATTGCGCGAGCCAGGCTGTTCGGCCTGTTTGGCGATGAATGACGATAAAGTTCCTGCCGGAAAAGTGGCGGTAAGCACATCCAACAGAAATTTTGAAGGGCGACAAGGTCCTGGCTCAAGAACCATGCTAGCAAGTCCGTTAGTGGCGGCTGCAACCGCAGTTACCGGTGTTTTAACAGATCCGAGAACTTTATTATAAAGCCCCCTAACCCCCGAAGGGGGAATTATTAAGGGAGCGGAAAAGGATTTTTTGAAAAATTCAATAATTATAAATGTAATCATTTAAAAAATTGGCTAATTTATTCAACGTTGTTTAGGCATCGACAAGTTGATAACCTGAAACCTGAAACTTGAAACTTGAAACAAAAGGTTAAACAGTATTAAGCTTAACGCAAACAATCAGCAACAAATAACTAATAACGTACAACATATAACAAAAAAACAATGGCTTACGATAAATTTGAAATATTAAAAAGCACCGCGGTGCCTTTACCAGTTGAAAATGTGGACACCGACCAAATTATTCCGGCGCGTTTTTTAAAGGCGACCGAGCGTGTGGGTTTTGGAGATAATCTTTTCAGGGATTGGAGATACAATCCAGACAATACGCCAAAAGTGGATTTTGTATTGAACAATCCCGTTTACAAAGGAAAAATATTAGTGGGCGGTAAAAATTTCGGTTCGGGTTCTTCAAGGGAACACGCCGTTTGGGCAGTTTATGATTACGGTTTCAGATGTGTGGTTTCCAGCTTTTTTGCCGACATTTTCAGGGGAAATTGTTTGAATATTGGCGTATTGCCGGTGCAGGTGAGTGCTGAATTTTTGGACAAAATTTTTGCGGCCATTAAAGCAAATCCTGATACGGAAATTGAAATAAATCTGCCAAACCAAACAGTTACTTTATTGGAAAGCAGCGAGCAGGAATCCTTTGACATCAATTCCTACAAAAAGGAAAATATGCTAAATGGCTATGATGATATTGATTATTTAACCAAAATGAAATCGGAAATTCAGGAATTTGCAGAAGCAAGGCCTTTTTAAATCCATAATTTATAACCCAAAGAATTTCCGTCAATTTTCTTCCGCAGGAAAAGTTGCAACAAATATGATTCGACATGAAAAAAAGAAAAATTGAAATTATGGACACCACACTTCGCGATGGTGAACAAACCTCCGGAGTTTCTTTTTCGGCAGCAGAAAAGCTGACCATTGCAAAGCTTCTGCTGGAAGAACTTCATGTGGACAGAATTGAAATTGCTTCGGCAAGAGTTTCAGAAGGAGAATTTCAGGCGGTAAAAAATATCACGGAATGGGCAAAAAAACATGGATATTTAAATCAGGTGGAGATACTCACTTTTGTTGATGGGGGGCAGTCGATAGATTGGATGAAAAGAGCAGGCGCGAAGGTTCAAAATTTACTGACCAAAGGTTCTTTAAACCACTTAACGCACCAACTCAAAAAAACACCCGAACAACATTTTGCTGAAATAAAAGAAACGATTGAATCGGCGCAAAAAGAAGGAATCGCCACCAATGTGTATTTGGAAGATTGGAGCAACGGGATGCGAAATTCACAAGAATATGTTTTTCAATATTTGGCTTTTTTAGCGACGCAACCCATCGCCAGAATTTTGTTGCCTGATACACTTGGCGTATTAACTCCAAAAGAAACCTATCAGTATTTTTCAAAAATAACGGAGAAATATCCTCATTTGCATTTCGATTTTCACGCGCATAACGATTACGATTTGAGTGTGGCAAATGTGATGCAGGCCATAGACGCCGGGGCAAAAGGATTGCATATCACCGTGAACGGAATGGGAGAACGCGCCGGAAATGCGCCTTTGGCAAGTGTTGTTGCGGTCATCAACGACTTCTACAAAAATGAAGTCGAGATTTCGGTGAAAGAAACGTCTTTGTATTCTGTCAGTAAACTGATTGAAGCGTTTTCTGGCATCAGGGTTCCGGCCAACAAACCGATAGTCGGTGAAAATGTATTCACCCAAACAGCGGGAATTCACGCCGACGGCGACAATAAAAACAATTTATATTTCAACGATTTATTGCCCGAACGGTTTGGAAGAAAACGCTCTTATGCCTTGGGGAAAACTTCGGGAAAAGCAAATATTGAAAAAAATCTGCAGGAATTGGGACTAGAACTCAATCAGGAAGATTTAAAAAAAGTGACCCAGCGCATTATCGAATTGGGCGATCAAAAGGAGTTGGTTTCCAAGGAAGATTTGCCTTACATCATTTCCGATGTGCTCAACAGCAATCTGTATCAGGAAAAAATCACTGTTGAATCCTACGTTTTAACGCATTCCAAGGGCCTAAAACCTTCCACAACAATCGCCGTAAAAATGGACGGACAGTTGTATGAAGAACACGCGTATGGCGACGGGCAGTTTGATGCTTTTATGAATGCGCTTCACAAAATATACAAAAAAAAGAAAAAGGCCTTACCAAAATTGGTGGATTATGCGGTCAGGATTCCGCCGGGAAGCAATTCCGATGCCTTGTGCGAAACCATTATCACTTGGCAAAACGACGAAAAAAGGTTCATTACTAGAGGCTTGGACTCAGATCAAACAGTATCTGCAATTAAAGCCACCCAAAAAATGTTGAATATTTAAAAATGAATATTGAAAACTTTTTTATCGCACTTTACGGTTTTATCTTTGCGCACTTTGCGTTTAATAATCCGAAATTATTCCAGAAAACAATAAAGATCTAAATATGAAATTGACAATAGCACTTTTAGCCGGCGACGGAATTGGTCCGGAAGTAATCGCCCAAGCGGTAAAGGTTTGTGACGCCATTGCGGTTAAATTTAACCACGAAATAATCTGGAAACCTGCCCTTACAGGCGCGGCGGCCATTGATGCCGTTGGTGATCCGTATCCCGATGAAACCCATGAAATCTGCCTAAACGCCGATGCAGTTTTATTTGGAGCCATCGGACATCCGAAATACGACAATGATCCATCCGCAAAAGTTCGTCCGGAACAAGGTTTGCTCAAAATGCGTAAAAAATTGGGATTGTTCGCTAATATCAGACCTACATTTACTTTTCCTTCTTTAATAGACAATTCTCCTTTAAAAAGAGAACGCATAGAAGGCACCGATTTGGTTTTTCTACGTGAATTGACAGGCGGTATTTATTTCGGGGAAAAAGGAAGAAAAGACGGCGGGGAAACCGCCTTCGATACCTGTACTTACACCCGGGAAGAAGTAATCAGACTGGCAAAAAAAGGTTTTGAATTGGCAATGACACGCACCAAAAAATTGTGTTGTGTGGACAAGGCAAATGTGATGGAAACTTCAAGATTGTGGAGAGAAACCGTGCAGGCTATGGAAAAAGATTATCCCGAAGTCACCGTTTCTTATGAGTTTGTTGACGCGGTTGCCATGCGTTTGGTGCAATGGCCAAATTCTTATGACGTGTTGATTACTGAAAACCTGTTTGGAGATATTTTAACGGATGAAGCTTCTGTAATTTCGGGCTCTATGGGCTTGATGCCATCGGCTTCCGTGGGAGAAAAAAATGCTTTGTATGAACCAATCCACGGCTCTTATCCGCAGGCTGCAGGAAAAGATATTGCAAATCCGCTGGCCACCGTTTTATCGGCCGCTATGATGTTTGAAGATACTTTCAAACTCAAAGAAGAAGCAAAAGCAATTCGGGAAGTGGTCAATAAATCTCTTGAGCAGGGCATTGTGACGGAAGATTTATCAGGAAAAAACAAAGCCTATAAAACAAGTGAAGTAGGAAATTGGCTGGTGGAGAATTTGTAAAAAAATTTAAAATCTTTATTATTTCAATAAATTAGCAAAGCAGGACTCTCAGAATTATTTAAATAATTTTAAAAAACACTTTCCAATATATTGGAAAGTGTTTTTTTGAACAAATTTTTTGTCTATTCATAAGTCCATCATCATAGTTTTTTTTAGGCAATTCAATTTTAGTTAAACTTATTCAAAAAATAATGTTAGTAAAAAATTAATAATGATTGCCTGAAAATCAGCTAAAAAATACTACATTTAAAAATTAATCGTTCAAATTAAATGTCATTAAATTGGTATTTGACGCCTGAAATATAGTTAATCCCAAAAGGTAACTTATGAAAAAACACTTCATAACACTAGCCATTTGTTTAGTTGCTGGATTTTTTTATGGTTATGGACAACAAGACTGTTCTAATGCATTGCCCATATGCTCCGACGCCAATTCTGGTGGTGTTGTGAATGGTTTTGGTGTTGATGATTTTAATGGAAATTCAGTTTCAGGCTGTTTAAGAAATGGTTTGGGAGTCACCACAATAGAAACAAATTCCTATTGGTTTCGTTTTAAATTGGCTGCGGGCGGACAATTTGGATTCAATATTACCCCTAATAATTTAAGTGAAGACTGGGATTTTGCGGTTTATGGCCCAAGTCCTACTTGTGGGGCATTAGGAATGCCAATTGCCTGTAATTATAGTAAAGCTTCGCCTTCTGGGTATACTGGCGTTGGATTAGATCCTGTTACCAATACCCAAACCGATGCCTATTCTCCTTGGATGAATGTAAACGCAGGTGATGAATATGTAATATTAATCAATCAGTATTCAGGAAGTAATTCCGGATTTTCAATCAATTGGAAAGGCGCCGTAATTACTAATAATGCCGCGTATTTGGACTGTTCAATTTTGGTGAATTTGGGACCCGACAGGAATCTTTGCGTTGGACAAAATACCTTTTTAAACGCCAAAACGTTTGGACCTTCAATAAGTTATGAATGGAAGTATATGAATACTGCCACTGGCTTGTTTGTGCCGTTCTCTCCTGCAAAAACGGGAGAGGCAATTACTGTAAACACTACGGGAAATTATCAGGTTACTGTTACAGATAACACATCGGGATTGGTTAAGTCTGATGATATTTTGGTCACTTTTCATACCATACCCACTGCCGGAAATCCAATAGATATTGTGCTTTGTGACACAAACGGAGATGGCGTTGAGACTTTTAATTTAGAAGGTAATACCGTTGCAATTTTAAATGGACAACCAGGGATGACCGTAACCTATCACGAATTTCAACTTTTCGCGCAGGTTGGTGCGGCCCCAATAACAAGTCCTTATCTCAGTGGTGGAAAAACAATTTGGGCTCGAATTCAAAATGATGCGAATACAAATTGTTTTGATGTCATTTCATTTGATATTTCGGCAGCACCGCCTCCAATTGCAAATATACCACCAGATTTGAAGGCCTGCGATGATAATAAAGACGGACTTATGATTTTTAATCTTGACCAACAAACACCAAAAATACTCAATGGTCAAGCTGATATTGTAACATATTATGAAAATCAAGCCAATGCAAATGATCGTAAAGGTTGGATTCTTGATACAGCGAATTATCCCTCTAAAACAGCAACAATTTGGGTAAGGGTTGAACCGAGCGTAAATTCCGCTTGTTATGCATTAACGTCATTCAAACTTGAAGTCTTTGAAAAGGCAATCGCCAATCCAACAGGAAATATTATTCAATGTGATTTCGACAACGACGGCTTGTATCAATTTGATTTAAATGCCTTAAAAGATGCCGATATTTTAGGTTTCCAAAGTGCCACAACTTTTGAAATTAATTATTTTGCTTCGCAAGCCGATGCCAATAACAACCTTAATGTTCTGATAAATCCATACCAAAATGCGACTCCTTATGCGGAAGAACGGATTTATGCCCGTATTCAAAATAAGGGATTTGTTGATTGTTTTGACACCACCAGTTTTACTTTAAAGGTTTTTGATATGGCCTATCCTGCCGTTCCCGCAAATATTCCCAACTTATCCTATTGTGATGACGCTTCTGATGGCAATGACTCCAATGGTTTTTATCAATTTGATTTAACCGAACGGGAAAGCATTATTTTGAACGGACAATCACCCTATGTTTTTGAAGTAAAATATTACCGAGATGCGGCCTATACCAAGGATATTCCGACTCCCACTGCTTTTACAAATAGCGTTGCCAGCCTGCAAACCATTTATGTGCGGGTAATAAACAAAACCATTAATATTTTGGATTGTTTCGCAGACACCTTTTTTAATATTGAAGTTAAACCGTTGCCAATTGCAATGACAATTCCTTATGAATTGGTGCAATGTGATGAAGACGGAAATCCGGATGGCAAAACTAATTTTAACCTCTCTGAAGCGGATTTTTTTGTGACATTAGGAGACAACAGCCTAAATGTTAGCTATCATTTGTCCGCAATAAACGCAGCTTCCGGAATAAATCCAGTCAATAAATCCTCTTTTTCAAATAATATTAGTTCCACTGTTTTTGCACGAGTTGCCGCAGCAAATGGATGTTACAGAATTGTGCCGGTAAATTTAACGGTTTCAGTCACTTCATTTCCACCAACATATAGCCGTGAAATAATATTTTGCGACGATGATGCCACCATAGACGGTTTGCACGAATTTAATTTGGCGCAAGTCACTTCAGAAATTCTTTCCTTATTCTCAAGCCCAAATTTACGGGTTGGTTATTATCGAAATCAGGCCGATGCACTTTTAGAAACCAATATCATTAGTCCGGCAAACGCCTATTTCAGTGAAGTTCCTTTTAGCCAAACCATTTGGGTACGTGTTGAAAGTGCCATTAACGGCAATTGTTTTGGCATTGCGCCAGTGTTAAAATTAACCGTAAATCCGCGGCCTGAATTTGAGCTTGATGAAACTGGAATTGTTTGTTTAAACGATTTGCCAAAAACAATTTCAACCTATGATCCGCTAGGAACTTATTCTTATGAATGGACAAATGCTGCAGGTGACGTAATAAGTGACCAACCTTTTGTGGATATTTTTGAAGCAGGCGTTTATACGGTTATGGCGACTTCAAATTTAGGTTGTGTCTCTTTTCCGAAACAAATTTCTATGACAGAATCTATTATTGCCGATATTTCTTCTGAAGACATTCAAGTCGTTGACAATTCGGGCAATAATTCCATCACCATAAATAATACCGCACAAAATTTGGGTATTGGAGATTATGAATTTGCGTTGGATGATATTTCCGGACCTTATCAGGACAGTCCGGTTTTTGCGGAAGTGATTCCGGGAACACATATTGTATACGTAAATGATAAAAATAATTGCGGCATCGCGCAAGTAACGGTCTATGTATTTGGATTCCCAAATTTTTTTACGCCGAATGATGATGGCCAAAATGATACCTGGAATGTTTTAGGTGTTGATCCTACAGTTTTTGAATCTTCATCTATTTATATTTTTGATCGGTATGGAAAGTTAATGACAAATTTCAGTGCTTCTCAAAAAGGTTGGGACGGATTTTACAATTCCCATAAAGCAGTTTCAACAGATTATTGGTATTTGGCAAAAATGACCGATTATAGTGGCGTCACTTCAGAATATAAAGGACATTTTAGCTTGATTAGAAGGTGAAGATAGATGGCGGAAAACAATAGATGTTCGGTGAGAAATTAAATAAAAAATGCAGGGAACTAATCCTGCATTTTTCTGATTATAATTTAAAAAGTTGAATTAATTTGAAGGCATCATATTAAAATCGACATTTAGAGTGGCTTTAGACATCATATTTAAAACACCCATATTTTCTTCATTTCCAACGGGGTTCATCATATAGCCATCTAGCTCAGCATTTATGGTATAGGTTCCTTGCGGAATTCCAATAAAGGCATAATTTCCATTTGCATTTGAATGGGTTGTGGTGTAAAGTGTTCCATTATGCATTAATGAAATAGTGGCATTTGGTAAATTTCCATTGGTGCCATGAACGGCTCCATTTATTGTTCCAGAAGTTGCCATATCCACAAAACGCATGGTTGGCATAAAGGTAAAACCTGTCATGCCCATCATCATATTGTTATAATTAACGCCTTCCATCATAAATGATTGATCAACATCAATATCTAAAAGAAATTCACTCATGCTGCCATTAGAAATTGTTAAAACATGATTTAACGGAATGTCAATGCTTCTGTTTTGATTGTTTAGCATCATCCCATTTTGCATCATTCCGCTTCCGGAATAGCCTTCTTGATCCATATTATAAGTAAATGAATCGCCATTTAACATTTTCATTTCAGTAGAAGAAATATACAAACGCATAAGGTTATAATCTCCTGCAGGAATTTCAGCAGTTGCCAATGTTGAAGTTATGCCATTTACCAATTCCAATAAATTGTATTTCATTGGGGTATTTGTTAAAATTATAAAGGAATTGGTGTGAGCGCTGTTTCCAATTTCAATTTTATCAATAGTTACGCTTGCCGACATAAATTGACCATAATGCATTGGCGCATCCGTAAGTTTTAAAGAAAGTGTTCCAACCGGTTCAGTTGTATTGTCGTTTGCGCAACTTGCTGCAACTATTATCGAAATTGCAACAAAAAAATATTTTATTTTTTTCATTTGTAGGGTATATAAAATTTATAATAATTTTTTTTAAAGTCTGGTTGGTTATAATATAATTTAAACTAAAGTCTAAGCATAATAGTTTCTATGATGTTTGGCATGAAAAATAGCTGAATGTTAAATTCGAAAAATTTGATATAAAATATTGAAGTTGTGTGTATTTGGCGGAGGAAAGTAATTTTTGAAATGCGTTGATCTGTTTTCTTTTTGGGAAAAAAAAGCAGCATAAATTAAAACAAATAATGATAAATCTTTTTGTTTATTAAATAATTTTATGGGAGATTCTTTTTCAAATATAGACCCATTTAGGAGATGAATTTCATCTTTACAACACGATTTTTTTGAAAAAGAAGTGATGTCATTTTCTGCCATACAGCATTCCGCTTCCATTCCGCATTTTTCAGCTTTTCCTAAAAGGGACTCAGAATAAATTTGTCCACCACAGAAGTGCTTTTCAAGGGTAAATGACACAGATGAAAACAGCAACAATGCCGTTAAAAAAAATGCTAATATTTTGGTTAAAATACTTTTCAAATTAAAATTTATTTTAATTCGAAATTAATCAATTTATGATTAAGATCTTATGATATATATCAGACCGTTAATGAGTCATTTATCCTTGATGGATTGTTTCAACAACAATTCTGTCCATTTTAAAAAATTTTAAAGTTACGGAAGGCTGTCTCTTAATTGAATAAACCATTTGGCCAATAGTTCCTTATTTTTTTCTGAAAGTTTAGCATCTTTATGAATTAATTTGTAAGACCAAAGTGGCATTTCATCCTCTTCAATCTGATTTATAATAGATTTTAATTTGCTTTTTTGCCTGCGTTTTGAATAGATGCCGAATTCACTAAAATTCAACTGTTTTTTGCCTTCTTTAATATGATTTTCCAATAGCCAACTTACAGGTTGAATTTTATCGTACCAAGGATAGTTGGTGTTATTGCTGTGGCAATCGTAACATGAGGTTTTGAGCAGATTTCGAACATTATTTGGTGCTGTAAAAGTTATTAAAAAATCTGTTTCAAGTACTTCATTGCTTTGATTGCGGGCTGTGGGCATAAATTGAATACCCACAACTGCAATCAATAATAAAAGAATCGCTTTTTTAAAAAGACTCACTTAGTTTATTTGCTTTTGGACAGAACCGCATTTTAACATTTTACTTCCAAAATAAGGATTGTTAATTTCTTCGGTTTCACTCAACCATATGGCACCTTTGTTATTGCTCGCCATCGGGCAAAAATCTTGGTAGAGCGTTTTGTCTGTTCCAACCAAAGCAATGATGTCATTTACGTCTTTGCTTAAATCTTCAAAGTGCTCTCTTTGGTGGTCAATAGGATTTTTTACGATATGCTCCGCATGTTCCTGGGCGCTTTCAGCGATTTCCATATATTTTGTATGTTGGGCCTCTGTTAGTTTAGCCATCTCAAAATTTGAAAATGCAGTAAGCATCATTTTTCCTCCTTCGGCAGCTTTTTCGCTATCCTCATTAACCAAGGCATTCTTTAATACCATATAACCATCAATGATGGCTGATGTTAAATCACTTTTTTGAGTAGTGGCGTCTGCCTGAATTTCTTTTGAATTCACATCATTTGATTCTGCTTGTTTTGCATCATTTTTACAAGCACTTAAAAATAGTATCGCAAATGCGACTGCATAAATTGAATTTTTCATTTTTTTCATTTTAATAGTTAATAATTTTATTTTTCTAAAGAAACACTTCTTAATCGAAGTGAATTTGCAATCACTGAAACAGAGCTAAAACTCATCGCCAATGCGGCAATGATGGGCGACAACAACAATCCAAATATTGGAAATAAAACGCCAGCGGCAATCGGTACGCCCAATACATTGTAAACAAAGGAGAAAAACAGATTTTGTTTGATGTTTTTCATCACGGCGTGACTTAAATTTTTTGCTTTTACAATACCTTGTAAATCGCCTTTTACCAAGGTAATTGCAGCACTTTCAATGGCAACATCGGTTCCTGTTCCCATCGCAATGCCAACATTTGATTGGGCAAGAGCGGGCGCGTCATTGATGCCATCACCGGCCATAGCCACAATTTTTCCTTTGGCTTGCAGATTTTTAATAAATTTCAATTTATCTTCAGGTAAAAAACCTGCTTTAAAATTGGTTAAATGCAACGCGTCGGCAACCGCTTTGGCAGTATTTTCATTGTCGCCCGTTATCATTATGACTTCAATTCCTTGCTCCATCAAATTTTTAATGGCGGCTGCACTGGTTTTTTTAATGGCATCTGTGATACTTACGTAACCCAAGGCTTTTTGATCTACTGAAATATACGAAACCGTTTTTCCTAATTTTTGTTCGGCTAAAATTTGGGTTTCTAAATCATTTGGAATCACTGCTTTTATTTTTTCCATCAGTTTTTTGTTACCCAAAGCCACTTTGTTTTTGGCAACAGTGCCAATAACGCCCATTCCTGCCACCGCTTCAAAATCATCAACTTTAGAAAGTTTTGATTTGTTTTCTTTGGCATAATTTACTACGGCTTGCGCCAATGGATGTTCGCTGTATTGGTTTAAGGAAGCAATTTGATGCAATAAAATTTCTGAATCTCCTTCCAAGGCAACCACTTTTTCAACAGATGGTTTTCCTTCGGTAAGCGTCCCTGTTTTATCGGTAATCAAAACATTTACCTTGTTCATCATTTCAAGCGCTTCGGCATTTTTGATTAAAATTCCGCTTTGGGCGCCCTTGCCAACCCCAACCATAACTGACATAGGTGTGGCCAGTCCCAATGCACACGGACAAGCGATAATCAGTACCGCTACTGCATTCACAAAAGCATAAACCATGGCGTCAGGCTCTGGCCCAAAATAAGCCCAAACAATAAAGGTGATGATGGAAACTCCCACAACAATGGGCACAAAATATTTTGAAATGGTATCAGCCAATTTTTGGATAGGCGCTCTGGACCTGCTTGCGTCGCTTACCATTTTAATAATTTGTGACAACAAAGTTTCCGATCCCACGCGTTCCGCTTTCATCACAAAAGATTTTGTACCGTTTATGGTTCCCGAACTTACTTTATCATCAACAGTTTTGTCAACAGGAATGGGTTCTCCCGAAATCATAGATTCATCAATGCTGCTGCTTCCTTCAACAATAATACCATCTACAGGAATTTTTTCTCCCGGTTTTACGCGCAATAAATCATCTTTTTTGATTGATCGAATGGATACAATTTTATCCTCGCCATCAACCACCAAAGTGGCTTCAGATGGTGCCAATTTCAACAATTCTTTGATGGCGCCACTTGTTTTGCTGTGCGCACGGGCTTCCAGCAATTGGCCCAACAACACCAAAGCTAAAATAACGGCCGTTGCTTCAAAATATAAGTCTACGCCGCCCATGTCACTTTTAAATTCCTGCGGAAAAACATTGGGGAACAGGAGTGCGACAATGCTAAATAAGAATGCGGCTGCTGTTCCAATACCCACCAAAGTGAACATATTCAAATTCCAGGTAATGATCGATTTCCAGGCACGTACGTAAAACATCCAACAAGTATAAAAAACAATGGGAAGTGTTAGTACAAATTGCGACCAATCCCAATAAATTTGTGGCATGATTTTCATTAGCGGGTTAGCAGGAAGATGCATGGCCATGGAAATAATAAGAACAGGGAGAGCAAAAACAACGGATATTTTCATTTTTTTCAACAACCTCATATAGGTTTTACCCTCCTCACTTTCCGTTGGCTCCTTTGGCACCAAATCCATACCGCAAATTGGGCATGAACCTGGTTCATCCCTAATAATTTCGGGATGCATCGGACAAGTGTATTGTGTTGCCTGAATTGCTTTTGGCTGTTCAATCAGGTCCATACCACAAACCGGGCAATCGCCAGCCTTTTCATAAGTTTTTTCGCCTTCACAGTGCATCGGACAGTAAAAAATACCGTTTCCGTCTTTTATTGGCTTTATGGCTACAGTTTTTTCTGTTTTTTCGTTGGCGCTATTTGGATCAAAATCTGTAATGGAATAATGCAATCCTGCTTTCAAAAATTCTTGCTGAAACGTTTCTGTTGAAATATGGTTTTCCATTTCAACTTCCGCGATTCCTTCCTCTAAATTAACAGTCGCTTTTAATACACCTTTTATATTGTTTAAGGTATCTTCAACATTGGTTCTGCAACCATTGCAGGTCATTCCGATAATTTTATAGGTGTGTTTCATTATAATTTGTTATATGGTTTAATCTAATATTTATGTCTTTTCATATTATAGGCGCAATTTTAATAGATGCAATATTTCATAGTTTTGTATTAATATTGCCTTTACCTAATCACCATTTATCATAACTGTGTTCATTCCCAATCTTATATTTTTATTGTTGGCTATCGATTTTAAGATCTTAAAGACAGTTTCCCGGGAAGCATCAAAATTATACTTCCCGCATTTGCAGGAAGTATAAAAAAGGTCTTATTTTTTTTCCATTTTTGATTGATGATCCTTCATTTTTTTCTTCATCATTTCCATCATCTTAGGATTCTCGTGCATCATCATCATCATTTTATCCATCATCTTTTCCATCATTTCGGGATTCTCCATTATTTTACTGTGCATCTTCTCCATCATAGCTTCTTTTTCTGCAGGATCCTCCATCATTTTTTTTCTCATTTTTTCCTGCATCTTTTTTTGCATCTCAGGATTATTTTCCATTTTTTCCTGCATCATTTTCTCCATTTTTTCCTTCATCTCCGGATTTTCTTTCATCATTTCCTTCATTTTCCCATCCTCCATCATTTTCATATGATTCTTCATCATCAACATTTGGGCAACTTTATTGCCACCTGCAACTTCTAAAAATTCAGAGAATTTAACAGGATCTGAAATTATGTTTTGATATAGTTGCTTACGATTTTCATCATTTTGTAAGGTTTCAGAGGCATTAAAAGTAGATTTGCAACTGACTATTAATAATAACAGTGTTGCAATCATTGAAAGTTTTAAAATATTTTTCATAATAAATTAAATTTAAGTTAATATTTATTGAGAATCAAAACTTGACAGCTTTGGTTGTGGCGTTATAATTTGCCTCATTAGTATTTTATTGTTGTAAAAGGGTTTAGGCTATCCACAACAACATCCACCTTTTTTTGGGGAGGGAGTTTTTGATCTATCCTCACCAATACTATAATTACCAGCCTTTGATAAAGCGGCATTAAGTTGATCTAAAGAAACAGAATCAGCTTTTTCAATAATTGCTTCTGGTGGATTCAAACTCACTTGCACTGAGGTTACGCCATGAACTTCTTGTAAAGTTTTTTCTACAGTTTGCTTGCAGCTTCCGCAAGACATACCATTAATATTAAATGTTTGTTTCATAATTTTAGGGTTTTTATTAATATTATTAACTTTGTTTTATTGGTTATTACTGACGGATCGAATGTTTTTTATCTTTAAACTCTAATTCTTTCATCATTTCAGGATTCTCTTGCTATTTCTATGATGATTCTAAGTATTTCTACTTTTATAACTTTTTCAGGAACTTTTTTTGTGCTTTCTGTTTAGCTGTTCACTTTAAACTTGTAGGCGTTATTAAAGTTAATAATCTCAACGTTTAAAAGTACCGGTTTTGATCGTTATTTATGTTACACCATTCAGTTAAGAAGTTATAAAATTCCCACATTCCATAGATATAATTACAGGCCTTAAATAAAGCGGTATTTTGTTGATTTAAACAATTGAATCAGAAATTCTAATAATGGTCTCTGAAGGATTCTAGCTCACTTGCGCAGAGGTTACCCCATTTATTCCCTGTAAAGCTTTTTCCGCTGTTTGCCTTCAGCTTTCGTAAGCCATGCCATTAATTTTAAATTTTTGTTTTCATGATTTTAAGGTTATTATTAATATTTACGAGTACTATTATTCAACTTTTTTCATATCCACTTTTTTTAGATCCATTTTGCATTTCGGACAAGAACCTGATTTGTCGTAAGTTTTTTCACCTTCGCATTTCATTGGACAAGCGTACATTTCAGCCATTTTATCATGGTTCATACCGCATTCCATTTTTGCTGAATCCGATTTCATTCCCGCACAACATGCTGGTTTTTTAGTGGTCTCCGTTTTTTTTAAGTCCATCTTGCATTTCGGACAAGAACCTGCCTTGTCATAAGTTTTTTCTCCTTCACATTTCATGGGACAAGCGAAAGCGGCTTTTTCTGTTTTTTCAACTTTCATTTTTGCTTTTTCTTGGGCTTTTACGGTTGACATTGTAAATAGTCCGATTGACAATACTGCGAATAAAATTTTTGTTTTCATAATGTTTATATTTTAATATTTTATGTAGTGCCTGTGTAAGAAAAAGGAATGAAATTCAAAATGATCAGTTAGGAAAATCATTGTTAACGGGGCATATTCCTTTTTCTTAACATCAGGACTTTTTATTAATTTATTGATGTCTATGATTTTTATGGGTATCTTTTTCTTTTACATCAATTTTTTTAAATTCCATTCCGCATTTTGGACATTTGCCCTGATTGTCGCTTACTTCGGAAGGGTGCATATCGCAAAAATAGGTTTCAACAACTTTGGCATGTTTCGCTTTTATTGAATTATTTTTCAAATTCATCTGTTTTGTGACTAGTGCCATTCCACATTTTGAACATTCGCCGGGTTTGCCGCTTATTTCATCCGAATGCATTGTGCACGTATAAGTATTGTTCATTTTCATTTCCATTTTTTTTAACTCCATATCACATTTTGGGCATTTTCCTGGCTTAGCACTTTTTACATCTGCGTGCATTGGGCAAGTGTACATACTGTCAATTTCCATAAGTTCACGTTTTATTTCTATTTCTTTGCTTTTGTCCATCATTTTCATTTTACTATGAACCATTTTCATAGTGTCTTGTTTCATTTTTGCTTTTTCTTGGGATTTTACGGTTGACATCGTAAAAACGCCTATTGACATTACTGCTATTAAAATTTTTGTTTTCATTTTTGTAGTTTTTAAAATTATTTATAAATCTTCTAACATTTTGTTTATCCAATCTTCTATAGCTTTTTTTTCATTTTCTGAAAGTTTTGCATCCCTTTGGATCCAAGTATAAGAGGCTAGAGGCATTTCACCATCTTTTACCTGACTTAAAATTGATTTAAATTTGCTTTTCCGCTTTCTTTCGGAATAAGAACCAAATTCGTTAAAATTTAATTCTGCCTTTCCTTTTTTTATATGGTTTTGAATCATCCAACTTGCAGGCTGGATTTTATTGTACCACGGATAATAGGTATTGTTGCTATGGCAATCATAGCAGGATGTTTTAAAAATTATTTCCACTTGTTCTGGAACATTGTAAACTTCCATTAAATCTGTAGAAGGAACAATATCGATTTGGTTGCGGGTTGTGGGAATAAATTGAATTCCCAATAACGCCAACAACACAACTAATAATATGATTTTTAAAACCTTCATGCATTATTAAATTTCTTTTTTAACTGTTCCACAAGTCATCATTTTGCTGCCATAATAAGGATTTTTGACTTCTTTGTATTCGCTCAACCATATTGCACCTTTTTTGTTATTGTACATTGGGCAAAAGGTTTGGTAAAGTTTCCTGTCTGTACCGGTAATGGCTATCAAATCTTCAACATCCTTGCTCAGTATTTCAAAATGCTCCCTTTGGTGTTCCATTTTTCCGCTGTTCCCTGAAATATGCTCAGCGTGTTCGCGTGCAGCGTCAAGGATTTCATTAACCTCTTTTTTTTGAGCTTCAACAATGGAAGAACTGTCAAATTGGTCAAAAGCGGTATATAAATTTTTACCGGCGGTTGCGGCTTTTTCAGTATCGTCTGCCACCAAAGCGTTTTTGATCTGCAGATAATTATCCAAAATTGCAGAGATTTTTGAAGATTTTTGAGATCCATCCATCGTGTTATCATTTTGCATATTTTGATGATTCATCTCCATATTTTCATCGTCTGAGTGGTTTATGGTGCTGTCGTTCATTTCCATATGATTTTCATTTTTAGAATCGTCACTTTTTTTAGTGTCTTTACAGGAAAATACAGTCAGGGTTACTAGCGCTATGGCCATTATTCCCAAGATTACTTTTAATTTTTTCATTTTTAAATTGTTTTTATTTATTAATTATTAAGTGTTAAATAATTGATTAAGGGCTACTTTTGTATACTGTATACAAGAGCACCAAAATCCAAAAATTTTCTAATATTTTGCCACAGAAAATGGAATTTCAATTTTTATTTTTTCCCAGGCCAGAGAGATGATTCCTTTATTTTCATCTGTTTTTTTTAAATTATAAAGTAACGAGTCCTGAATTTCATTAAGTTTTTTTGGAACTATTTCAATACTCACTATATTTTCAGCTTCATTAAATTCGTCCTTCCCGTGTTGATTCCATCGTTTGTTGAACATCACTTTCCATATTTCTTTTCCGGGAATAACAAAAAAACCATATTTGCCTGCCGGCAATATTTCAGTTCCTATAAGCAAATCTTTATCGGTCTTTATCCAGGTAGCATTATGTGCCCCAGCTTGCCATACGGTATTGTAACTGATTAAGCCACCAAAAATAATCCTGTTTCTTACGCTAGGAGAAGAATAATCTATGTGAATATGGGCATTGCCTATCAATGCCATTGCAGTGGCGTGCGGGCTTAAACTTTTAGCAGGTTTATCAGTTTCTGTTTTGAAACTTGAGGTCGATTGATGGTTGTGTTGTGCATAACTACCAAGGCTTATTAATCCAAGGTATATTATGATAAGAGATTTTTTCATTTTTTATATTGTTTTTAGTTATTAATTTTAAGTGTTAAATAATTGGTTAATTGCTGCTCCAATAACGATGAGCGCAATAATCCCCCAAAGTGCTCTTTTTCCCCAGATTTCTATTTTTGAGCGGGATTTTGTTCCGGTTTTGCAACATTCCTTCATCTGTTTACATTTTAATTTTTAGCAGGAACAGCTGCTGCCAGCCTGCTGGACAGGCAGGTGCGCAATTAATCATTCCATTGCGTATCAAAATTTGTTATGCTCGTTTCATTTTATGGTTGTTTTGGTTTCTCCGCAGGTAAGCATAGCTTTACCAAAATATGGGTTTTTTATTTCTTTTGAAAGGCTTAGCCAATAAGCTCCTTTATTATCGTTGGCCATCGGACAAAATTGTTCATAAACTTCTTGGCTGACACCAAATAATTTTACAGCTTTTATGAGATGAGCCGACAAATGTTTGAAATGATTCCGTTGCACTGCAATATCTGAAGTTTTAGAAATAGAAGTCGCGGAAGCGGTAATTTCATTGCTAATTGTCATCCAATGATTATGTGCTTCTTGATTGGTCAACAGTTTCATATCAATTTTTGACATACCATTCAAAAGTAATGCGGCCAATTTTTGAGTTGTTTTACTATCATCGTTCGTCAAGGCATCTTTTAAAAGGATGTATTGCTCAAATACTTTTTTTAATTGAATTTGAAAGACTTTAGAAGCGGTAATTCTTTTTTCCATTTTGGAATGGTCGGGTTCATTTTCTGTTTTAAGAGCATCAACATTTTTCATTTCTTCATCACTCATCTTCTTTTCGGTATTGCCTTTCTTATTGTCACCACCCATATCCATACCTTCATGGCCCGTAACAGCGGCACCTCCTTCCGGATTCATCATACTTGGTTTCCCTTCCAGTTGAGCCGCTGCATCAACGCTAAAGGCACCTTCAGTAACAATTTCCTCACCCTCGGTTAAACCGTTTAAAATGACATAACTATTTCCCAGCAATGGACCCAATTCTATTTCACGAATTTTAAAAATTGGATCATCTCCCGGTTGTTTTACATATACAATAGAGCGTTTGCCAGTCCACATTACAGCTGTTTTTGGAACGACCATTTTGTTTTGGTATTGATCAAGATTGGCTTTTACAAAACCAGTGGCAAACATTTCCGGTTTTAATTTTCCGTCTTGGTTGTTCATTTCTATACGAACTTTTGCCACACGGTTAACAGGATCAATTACGGGGTCAATAAAACTAATAATTCCATTAAATTTTGAGCCCGGTATTGCTTGAATTGTAAATTCCATTTTATTTCCTTTTTTAAGAAAATGAAGATCGCTTTCATAAGCATCAAATAGTACCCAAATGCGTGAAAGATCAGTGACTTCAAACAGTACAGTTCCTTGTCCAACATAATCTCCCACATTAACTTGTTTGGCTGTAATGATACCGCTGGAAGTAGCATAAACTTCTACATTGGTTTTAACTTTTTTAGAACTTTCTATCGTTGCAATTTGGTTAGGACTTAATTTCCATTGAAGTAATTTTTCTTTGGCTGCCTCATAAATTTCAGGATATGCTTGTTTGGTTTTAGCCGTTTCCAATAATTCTTGTTGCGCCGTAATTAAATCTGGAGAATAAATGAGTGCCAGTGTTTGGCCTTTTCGCACACTTTCACCTGTAAAATTGATGTATAATTTCTCAATTCGACCAGAAATATAAGCAACCTGACTTTGCAATAATCGTTCATCTGCCTGTACTTTTCCATAAAGACGGATCTCTTTAATAGATTGTTGCTTTGAAACGACGGAGGTCATTACATTGGCCAATTGTGCAGCTTCTTTGGTAAAATAAATGGCATCCGGATCCATTCCTACGGATGAATTTTGGTTAAGCAGAATTAAATCCATACCACAAATTGGACATTTACCCGGTTTGTCCATTCTAATTTGAGGGTGCATAGAACAGGTCCAAATTTCCGTTTTATGTTCATCTGCCGAATGATTTTGTTTATCCTCAGCAGTAGTGGATGAGTGGAAAAAGAGCCATCCAAAAAACAGGCCAATAACCACAAATAGGCTGTAACGGATATATTGTTTTGAAAATATTTTCATCATTTTAGTTTTTATTGAATTTGTAAATTAGCCATTAATCTTTGCAATTTTGCAATTGCAGTATTAAAATCTGCAACAGCTTGTACTTGTTTTAATTCGTAATCAAGTGTTTGTTGTTGGACAATTAAGATGTCAGTTAAACCAACACTGGAAGCCGAAAAACTTTTTATAAGAATCCTTAACGATTGATTTGCCAAACTATATTGTTTCGCATAAAGTGAAATTTTACGCTGGGCATCTTCATAATTTTGAACAGTTTCATAATACTCATCCTTAAGCGAATTCGATGTTACCTGAATTTCTTGTACGGTTGCCGTTTTTAATTTATCTACTTCAGTTTTCATTGCTTTGTACTTCTTTCTATAAATTGGAAGCGTAAGGGTAACCATTGGCATAATCATATCATTGCCATTCATTTCTAAATTGGACATTGGATTTTTTCCAATTAAAGAATAATTAAGACCCAATCCAATCATTGGGTAACCCATTAGGGTCACCATTTCTTTTCTTGCATCAAGCGATTGTTTTTCATAATTTAACATCGCCAGCATAGGATTTTGAACCAAAATACTGTCGGCAATTGATAATAAAGGCATATTTAAAGCATTGGATTTTATGGTATCAGGAATTTTTACAGTCTCCTGCACAGGTCTGTTTAAAACATTATTGAATCGGGCTACAACAGTATTTTTCTGATCATTTAAAAAAGCGATGTTGTTTTCTAAGTCACTAATCTCAATTTGAATTCTATATAAATCCGTTAATCCACTTCCTCCCGGTGAATTCATGGCTTTATTTTGCATAGAACCAGAAGTTTGTCCTGCATTGTTATTGCTATTGGCAGAATTTCCTCCCATTGTCTGCATTCCAGAAGAACCTGATGAGCTGTTTTGGGAAACATTATTTTTCATATTACTGGCTGATGAAGAACTGCTTGTTCCACTAATGGATGCCGACTTAAATTTAATAAGGGAAAGTCGTTCAAGCGTATTTAAAATTTCAATATTTTTTTGTGATATTTCAATTGCTTGCTGAACTTTATACAGCTCAAACCAAGTTTGTTGCACCTCAAAAAACACTTGTAATTTTGCGTCACGAAATGATTCATATTTGGCTTTTGCCATCAAGCTCATTTCATCTTTTGCCGCTTTTAAGGTTCCAAACCAAGGAAACATTTGCATCAAACGAAAATCCGCCAATTGATTGCCTCCAATTAACTCCATCGGGCTTAAAAATACTCCGGCACTTAATTCTGGATCTGGCAAACTCCCAACTTGTGGCACTTTTTGCAAAGCGGCTTCATATTCTGCATATTTCTGCAAAACAGTTGGATTGTTTTTTGCGGCAACTCCCAGATAAAACATCAAGGAATCTTTTTCTTGGCCAAAAGCTGTTGTATAACTATAAAGTGCCAAAAACAATAACGCTATTTTTTTATATATGTCCATCATATTATGTATTTTCAATTATTTGAATTTCTTTATTGGGTTCGCGCGTAACAGCCCATTCTCTCCACATTGCCTGAAATAAAGGGACAACAAATACGGTCATTACTTGAATAATCATCCCACCGAATGTTGGGATTGCCATTGGAATCATAATGTCCGCTCCTTTTCCTGTTGAGGACAATACAGGCAGTAAAGCTATAATTGCTACAGCGGCCGTCATCATTGCGGGTCTAACACGTTTTTTCCCGGCTTCAACTACAGCTTCTCGAACGTCGTGAACGGTTGATGGCTGTTTCTCTTCAAATGTTTGATGAATGTAAGTCCCCATCATCACGCCATCATCTGTTGCAATTCCAAACAAGGCTATAAATCCAACCCATACCGCAACACTTAAATTAATTGGATGTATCTGAAACATATCCCGAAGATTGATTCCCGACACCTCAAAATTCAGAAACCAGTCTTGCCCATAAAGCCATATCATAATAAAACCTCCGGCAAAAGCCACAAATACTCCAGAAAAATGGATTAAGGAAGCAATGATGGTTTTAAATTGAAAATATAAAAGCAGCAAAATCAAAAATAAACTTATTGGAATTACTATGGAAAGTCTTTTGCTGGCCCTGACTTGTTGTTCATAATTTCCGGCAAATTTATAGGTAACCCCTTTAGGCAATATTAACGCTCCCGATGCTATTTTTTCCTTTAATATTTTAGCTGCATCTTCCACCACATCCACTTCTGCTTTCCCGTCCTGTTTATCAAAAATAACATATCCTAAAAGAAAGGTATTTTCACTTCGAATCATTTGCGCATCTTTGGTATAGGAAATATCCGCAATTTCCTCTAATGGAATTTGAACGCCGTTCATTGAAGGGATAAGAATTCTTTTAAGGTCTTCAGGATTGTCCCTCAACTCTCTTGCATAACGTATGCGTATTGGGAAACGTTCACGGCCTTCAACGGAATTGCTTAACGACATTCCGCCAACAGCCACTTGCAACACTTCCTGAACATCACTAACTCTCATTCCATATCGCGCCATTGCTTCTCGATTTAGCTTTATTTCAAGATAAGGCGCTCCCACTGCACGGTCATAAAACACAGTGGAAGCTTTAACGGTTGGGACATCTTTTAACGCTTTCTCAAATAGTAAACCGGCCGCTTCTATTGTTGTAAGATCAGGCCCATATACTTTTAAACCCATTGGCGCTCGCATTCCCGTTGAAAGCATTACCAAACGCGCTTCAATAGGTTGTAATTTAGGGGCTGAAGTTAATCCCGGAATATTGGTTACTTTAACAATTTCGTTCCAAATATCATGGGTGTTTTTTATTTCAGGCCGCCACTGACGAAAATACTCTCCATTTGAATCAGGAATCAGGCTATCTCTTGAAATTATTCTGAAGTTGTCTTTTCTGGGATTGTATTTTTTGCCGTTTCTTAAGATAAAGTTATCTTCTTTATCTACCTTAAATTGTTGTTTATGGCCATCTTCATCCAATATATATTCAGATCGATAATTGATAGTGTTCTCAAACATTTGGACAGGAGCGGGGTCAAGCGCGGAATTTACCCGTCCCCATTTTCCAACAGCAATCTCAACTTCGGGAATTACCGACAACCTTTTATCGAGCGTTTCTATGTATTTAAGATTTTGTCCAATACTTGTATGTGGCATACTTGTTGGCATTAGCAAAAAAGATCCTTCGTTGAGCGAAGGCATAAATTCTTTGCCGAGACCAGGAAATTTATTGACACTAGCTTGCCAAAATTTTGTTTGTCTAAACGAGTCCCATCCAACTTTTTCAAACCCATTTCCCACAAATCCAAAAGTCTGTTCAAAACCCATCCAAATTAAAAACCCAAAGAGCAACGTAAATCCGGGAAGCAATAAAAATTTCTTTTTGTTGGCCAAAGCCCATCTAAGAATGGGTTCATAGAAATAAACCATAGACATCAAAGCTCCTAGAATAACAGATATGATAGTGGCCACAAATAAGAAATTTACAAAAAGACTATTTTGTGCACCTAATGGAAGCCATTCTTCTGACAAGAAAAACACGGCAACCAAAACTGTAATGCCAACATTGATATAGTTGGTAAACTCTTTTCTGTTTTCTGGCCAACGATGCGCGTATAAATTATTAATGCCGATTGCAATTAAGGCAAATGCAGGCCAATAGAACCAAAAAACAAGAATTAAGATTCCCGAAATAATAAGGCTCCAATTCCAAATTTTCTTTATTTTTTTGGCATCAAATCTTATGTTGAATAGGATATGCACCAAGGTTGGCAACACAATAATTCCGAGTATAAATGCTGATAATAACGCAAAGGTTTTGGTTAAAGCAAGCGGATGAAAAAGCTTGCCTTCCGCAGCTTCCATCGCAAATACAGGCAAGAAACTTACAATAGTGGTTGCCATTGATGTTACAATGGCGTCTCTTACTTCAACAGTTGCATTATAAATTACCATCATTAATTTTTTTCCGCGAACGCCTTTATTTTCTGGCATCTCCAAATGCCGGAGTATGTTTTCAACATCAATAATCCCAACATCAATCATCACCCCGATAGCAATCGCAATACCCGACAGGGCAACTACATTGGCATCAACCCCGAAAAAATGCATCATAATAAAGGTCATCAACACACCAATTGGCAGTAATCCAGCCACTATAAATGAAGCTTTTAGGTTCATAACAAGTATAATAACTACAATAATACTAATCAATATTTCGTGTGAGAGTGCCGATTCAAGCGTGCCAATTGTTTCTTTGATTAAACCGGTACGGTCGTAAAAGGGCACAATCGTAACCTTTGAAACACTCCCGTCTGCCAATGTTTTTTGTGGCATTCCCGCTTCAATTTCTTTAATTTTTTCTTTTAAATTATTAATCACTTCCATCGGATTTGATCCATATCGAGCTACCACAACAGCGCCAACTGCTTCGGTGCCGGATTTGTCTAGACCTCCACGTCGTGTTGCGGGACCAAATAAAACAGTGGCTACGTCTTTTATTCGAACAGGAACATTATTACGAACTGTAATCACAGAATTTTCAAGGTCACTAAGATTTTTTATATATCCCAAACCTCGAATAATATATTCGACTTGATTCAATTCTATGGTTTCCGCACCAATATCTAAATTGCTCTTACTGACAGCATTCATAACATCCATTACTGTGACACCATATGCTTTCAATGCCTCAGGATTAAGATCCACTTGATATTCTTTTATGAAACCTCCTATTGATGCCACTTCAGAAACTCCTTTGGCCGTAGCTAGCCCATATTTTACATAAAAATCTTGAACAGTTCTTAATTCTTGAGGATCCCATCCTCCATTAGGTTCTCCAGTTTTTGGATTACGACCTTCAAGTGTATACCAATAGATTTGACCCAACGCTGTTGCATCAGGACCCAAAGCAGGCTGTACCCCTTGTGGCAAAGTTCCTCTGGGTAAAGAATTTAGTTTTTCAAGTATTCGGGATCGGCTCCAATAAAATTCCACATCATCATCAAAAATGATATAGATGAATGACATTCCAAACATGGAAGTACTACGTATATTTTGAACGCCTGGAATGCCTAATAAAGCCGTTGTTAGGGGATAAGTAATTTGATCCTGTATATCTTTGGGTGATCTCCCCATCCATTCCGTTGCTATAATTTGTTGATTATCACCAATATCTGGAATAGCGTCTACAGGAACGGGATTACGTGGTAAAAAGCCTGTTTCAGTATTAAATGGCATTACAACCATTCCATATACCACAAAAGTTATCAGGAAGATAAAAGTAATAAGCCTGTTTTCGAGAAAAAATTTTACAAGTCTGTTAAACATTTTTTTGATTATTTTTTAAGTTAATTTTAAAAAGGCATACAGAAATGATCTAAAAAAATCATAACAATGCGCTAACGCTTAAAGTTAAAGACTTTAGCGATTAAAAAAAACGAAAATAATCAAATAAGGAAAACCTGGTCTAGAACGTGTATGTCCGTGATCAGCAATGGCGGAGTATAATATTTAAATGGAATAATGTTTACCGCTAATCCTTCAAATAAATTAAGATACGCGTAAGTAAAAGAAGCAACAAATACTTGTTGCTCAAAATTTAGTGAAGAAAAATCAACTTTTAAGTCACTTTGACCTTCAATGTGTTTTATAATATCTTTACAACAATTGTTATTGTTATCACAAGAATCATTTTCAGAAGAGGTTTTTTGCATATACATATCCATATTGCAAATATCAACTTTGGAAAATAAGGCACTATCCACTAAGTCACCACCGCAATAGTGCTCACTGATGGTAAATGACATAGTAGAAAACAACACTACAAATGCCAAAACAATTGCCGATATTTTCCTTAAAAATTGCTTCATAATGAACTGCAAAGATAATAATTTTTTAAAGTGCTCAATTAAAATTATGTTAAAAATATAAAAAGGGTATGTTTTTTCAATTGAAAATACATAAATATCTGGCAGAACCATTTCGGATTGTGGTGCAATAAAATACCGATTATCACTTTTATTAGGCATAATTATGATATATTTGGAATTATTTTTTTTATCAATGAAAGCTCTTAAATTAGGTATTTTAATTTTTCTTTTTTGCGATGCAAATATTGTAAAAGCTCAGGAAACGTTGCCAATTTATTCAGATTATTTATCTGATAACGTGTATTTGGTGCATCCTGCGGCTGCAGGTGTTGGAAATTGCGGAAAATTAAGGCTGACAGCCAGAAGCCAGTGGGCAGGAATAGAAGATGCACCATCATTACAAACGTTGAGTGCGCACACGCGTATTGGTGAAAACATGGGTGTTGGCATTATTCTTTTTAACGATAAAAATGGCTACCATTCCCAACAAGGCGTTCAGGGTACTTATGCGTATCATTTAAGTTTTGGAAGAATGGAAGAAGTGGATCAATTGTCGTTCGGACTCTCTTTTATGGCTGTAAATAATAGTGTTGATGAGAGTTCATTTGTTATTCCAGATCCGGTAATTTCACAAATTGTGCAAAGCGAAAGTTATTTCAATGCCGATTTTGGCGTAGCCTATCACAAGAAAGGGTTTTTCTCTTATTTCACTGCGAAGAATATTATGTTAACTGCAAGAAATTTATATGATGACAAGTATGAATCGCTTAATTTGAGAAGGTATTTAATCACACTGGGTTATTATTACGGCGAAGGAAAAAGTTTGCAGATGGAGCCATCAGTTATGATGCAAACTATTGAAAGAACAGGGGAAAAGTTTGTGGATTTTAATTTTAAAGTTTATAAAGATGTTGCAGATGCGCAACTTTGGGCAGCTTTATCATACAGAAAAGGTTTTGACAATGCAGATACCGAAGAACTCAATTATTTAACACCTATTCTTGGCGTTAATTACAAAAATTTTATGGCTTCTTATACTTATACCAAACAATCTGGTGAAATATTGTTTGATGATGCCGGATACCACCAAATTACCCTGGGCTTTAATTTTGGTTGCAGGCCGCCAAAAAGGGGTGGATGTCCTAACATAAATGGCGCATTTTAATTTACAAGTTTAGACCTCCCAAACAGCCAGGTTTTTGGATTACGAATTTTAAGGCTGGGAAACTTTATAAATCTAATTTTTCAACAATTATTTAAAGATTTAATAAAATGATTATCAAAGAATTAAACGGAATAAAGCCAATTTTTGGAGAAGATTGTTTTATTGCAGAGACAGCCGTAATTATTGGCGAAGTGATTATGGGAAACCAATGCAGCATATGGTACAATGCCGTTATTAGGGGCGACGTGCATTACATAAAAATGGGCAACAAGGTAAATGTACAGGATGGTGCGGTAATTCATGCCACGTATCAAAAATCGCCCACAAATATTGGAAACAATGTTTCGATTGGACACAATGCCTTGGTTCATGGATGCACCATACACGACAATGTTTTGATTGGAATGGGTGCCATTGTTATGGATGATTGTATTGTCGAAAGCAATTCAATCATCGCAGCCGGAGCGGTTTTAACCAAAGGAACACACGTAAAATCTGGATGTATTTATGCCGGAATGCCAGCTAAAAAAATAAAGGATATCAGTGAGGAATTGATTTCAGGAGAAATAAACAGGATTGCAGATAATTATGTTAAATATGCCGGTTGGTATAAGGAAGGAAATTAAATATTAAAAGTTAAAAGTTCGAAATTTTCTAAAATCTTGAATAAAAACTATAATCAAACTCCTTTTCCTTCGGAAAGGGTTGGGGATAGGACAAAAAGTTAAAAATCCAGTTTTTCAACACTGAATTCAACAGATACATCACTTAAAATTTCTTTTAAAACTTTTGTTTCGGCATTGGTATAAAATTGATGATGGCTTTTTGTTGTTGAAGTCGAAAGCAGGTTTTGTTTCTCCAAAACAGCTTTTGTTTGTTTTGCAACGGCTTCTCCTGAATCAATAATAGAGATATTTTCGCCAATTATTTTTTTGATTTGAGGAATTAAGTAAGGATAGTGCGTGCAGCCCAAAACCAAGTGATCGATATTAAATTGAAGCATTGGCTTTAAATAGGTTGAAAGCAATGTGTTAATTTCAGGGGAATTTAATTTTCCCTCTTCAATTAAAGGAACCAATCCTTCACCATCCTGTTCTATTGTGGTGATATTTTTGGTATATTCCTTGGTGGTTTTCTCAAACAATTTGCTCGATAAAGTTCCTTTTGTGGCTAAAATTCCTATTGCTCCGGTTTTGCTTAAAAGGGCTGCGGGTTTAATTGCCGGTTCAATGCCAATAAATGGGATTGCGTAATTTTTTCTTAAATAATCAATGGCGTTGGTGGTGGCAGTATTGCAGGCAACTATGATTAATTTACATCCTTTTGAAAGTAAGAACTCGGTATTTTTAACGCTTAAAGCAATAATTTCTTCAGATGATTTTTCTCCATAAGGTGCATTTTTGCTATCAGCCAAATAAATGGTGTTTTCATTGGGAAGCAGTTTTACCACTTCTTTCCAAATGGAAGTGCCGCCAATTCCTGAATCAAATAGTCCGATAAGTTCTTTTTTCATAGAGATAAAAGTAAAAAAAATCCCGCGATTGCGGGATTTTTTAAGGCATTTATTATTTTTTATTTTAGGCCTAATTTTGTTTTCACTGCTGGCAACAAATCTGTTCCGTTTGCTACAATTAAGGTTGAAGCTTCTAAAACATAAGTAAAACCTTGTTCTTTAGCAACATCATCAATAGCTTTTTTAGCTTTTTCCAAAATTGGTTTTAAAATTTCGTTTCTTCTGTTGGTGATATCTTCTCTTGCAACTTGAGATGCTTGGTACAAATTTTGTTGGTCTTTTTGAACTTCAACACTTCTTTGTTGGTTCACATCGTCAGTTTGGGAGCTTGCTTCAGCATCATATTTTTTTAATTTAGCTTCTAGTTTTGTTTCTTCCGCTTTTAATTCAGTTTCATAAGTTTTGCTTAATTTTTCAATTTCAGCATTCAATGCTTTCGTTTCTGGCATTAGGCTTATTAACAAATCGGTGCTGATGTGACCAATTTTTTGTTGCGCTTGCATTGTGTTAAATCCTAAAGTAACTATTGCGATTAATAATAAGGTTTTAAAATGTTTCATTTCTTGTTTGTTGTTTAAATTAATTATTTTCTTTTTTTTCTTGTTGGGCTTTTTTGGCCGCTTCAATCTCTTTTATTCGTTCTTGTCTTTTTTCTTCAATAGCTTTTTTTTGTTCTTCCCTTAGTCTAAGCTTTTCGGCTTTTTGATCTTCAATTTTCTTTTTTAAGGCTTCTTTTTTTGCTGCCCGATCATCTATTTTTTCTTGCAAACCCTCATTGTTAATGTTGGTATTTACTTCTACATTTTCATCTGTATTGATGTCAACTTTACCTTCTTTCTGACTTTGTTTTTCTTTAACTGCTTCAACTTTTTTGGATCTTGTAACACTGTTCAATACCAATTCGCTAATGTCATATTCCTTATTGGTGTATAACATAAGCAACGCACTCGATTTGTCCATCACAAAGTCAAACTTTCTTTTTGTGGCGATATCTTGAATTGCATTGTACACAATATCCTGAATCGGTTTTACCAACTGTTGCCTTAAAAAGAACAAATCACCATTCGTGCCAAAGTGCGCAATTTGTTGATTTTTTAAATCCAATTCCTTAATTTGGATATCTTCCTCTTTTTCTTCAATTAACGTTTTTGTCAACAGCGTTTTTTCGTTATTTAAACCAGCTTTTAAAGCTTCAATTTCTTTTTGTTGCTTCTCAATATCGTTTTGCCAAGCGATGGCTTTGGCATTAATTTTTGTTTGGGCTTCAGTATATTCAGGTATGTTTTCCAAAATGTACTCCAAATCAACATAACCTATTTTTTGGGCTTTTTGTGCAATTGCTGAAGAACCCAAAATTAAAAATGCGAATAAAAAAATACTCTTTGTCATAACTATGATGTATTTAGAAAAAATCGTGCCAATTAATTATTCATCTATACAAATATAACTGATTTTGGTTAAAATTGTTGCCCAATGATAAAGTGCGTTTGCCAGCCTGATTTTACCATTTCTCCAGGCAGTGGATCAAACCCGTGTGCAAAGTCAATTCCCAACAATCCGAATGCAGGCATAAAGACTCTTAAACCTAGTCCGGCCGAGCGTTTCAACACAAATGGGTTGAAGTTTTTAAATCCTTCATAAGAATTACCGGCTTCTAAAAATCCTAAAACATAAATAGATGCTGAAGGTTTTAAAGTGATGGGATATCTCAATTCCATCTGGAATTTATTGTAAACGGTACCGCCGTCTATTGTTGACAACCGTCCGTTTTCATAACCTCTTAAAGCAATGGTTTCCCTTCCGTCTAATTGGTAAGAAGCCATTCCGTCTCCACCTACAAAATATCTTTCAAATGGCGAATCGCCTAATTTTTTATTGTAATTTCCCAAGAAACCAAACTCGGCATTCGACATAATAACCAAATCTTTTGTTAATGCGGTGTACCATTTTCCTTTGAAACTCGCTTTGTAATACTCTAACCATTTGTATTTTTCGGCAAGTTCAATGTTTGAATAATCTTTTGTTTCAACCAAAGAGTAAGGAAATGTCATTTTTGCGCCGATGCTAAAATCGGATCCATAAGTTGGGAAAACCGGATTTGAACCAGCCGAGCTTCTGCCTAAAGTAATGTTGTACGATAAGTTGTTTAAATTACCGTTGCTTAAGGTTAAGTTTCCAATTCTCATCCCGTATTCTTTTAAATCGTATAATTGGTAACTGACACTTTGCGACAAGGTAAAATAATTGTCAGGCCATTTTAATCGTTTTCCTAAACCAACAGTGGCGCCAATAATGTTTAAACGTTGGTCTTTATCCACTTTATTGGTCATATAATCATACCTAAACTGTTTTGAGTTGTAGATTGAAAACGATAATGATTGTGGTTTTTTGCCACCCAACCAAGGTTCGGTAAACGAAAAACTTGAAGTGGTGTAATACCTGCTTTTTTGCAACCTCAACGACAGCGTTTGACCGTCACCCATTGGAAGTGGTTTATAGGCTTTTCCGTTAAATATATTTTTGACAGAAAAGTTATTGAACGACAATCCTAATGTTCCAATAAATGATCCACCGCCATAACCACCTTGCAATTCTATTTGGCTGGAACCCTTTTCTGCAACGGTATAATCGATGTCAACCGTTTTGTCCTGGTAATTTGGATTTAAATCCGGCGTAATTGCTTCAGCATCAAAAAATCCCAATTGTCCAATTTCCCGAATGGTTCTGATAATATCGCTTTTGCTGTATAAATACCCAGGTTTTGTTCTAATTTCCCGGTAAATTACGTGGTCGTTGGTTCTGTCGTTTCCGTTAACGGTAATTTTTTTGATTTTTGTTGGCGCATCTTCATAAATTCTGATTTCAACATCAATAGAATCATTGTTGATTCTTGTTTCTACAGGCATCACCCTTGAAAAAAGATATCCGTTATCCTGGTATAAAGTAGTGATGTCATCTGAATCTGGTTTTCCGGTACCCGAAACTCTTTCCTTCAACACTTTTCCGTTATAGGTGTCACCTTTTTCTATTCTTAAAATACTTTGCAATTGTTCATCGGTATATCTGCTGTTTCCTAAAAATCGAATATCGCCGAAAATATATTTTTTCCCTTCTTCAACCCTAATGTCTAAACTGATGGTATTGTCATCATTAAAAGCCATAGAATGGTCAATAACTCGCGCATCTCTATAACCTTTTTCACTATAGGCGGTCACTATATTTTCAAGATCGGTATTGAAATCGGCTTCAATATATTTTGATTTTTTCCAAAACCGGCCAAGCATCTTTTGTTTGGTTTTTTTCATCGGTTTTTTAAGTTTCGCATCACTAAATGCCTCATTCCCTTCAAAATTGATATTTTTTATTTTAATTTTCTCGCCTTTGTCGATATAAACCAGCATATTAACGGTGTTAACACTTGAAGTATCAGGTTTTGTATCAAGGGTAACTTTAGCTTTTAAATAACCTTTTTCCTGGTATTTTTTTCTGAAATAATTTTTGGATGTCACCATTAAGTTGTCAGTCAACATCGCGCCTTTTTTTAGCTCGGCATCTTTTTGCAGTTCTTTTGCCTTGCTTTTTTTAACGCCTTCAATGGTTACGTTGTTCAATTGTGGTAACTCTAAAACATCAAATTCCAAATAAGCGACATTTCCGTCGATTTTAGATACATAAACCTCCACATTGCTGAATTGTTTGGTTTCATACAATTTTTTGATGGCGCTGGTCAATTTATCTCCGGGAAGTTTAATTTCTTGTCCAATAACCAAACCGGTAAATACTTTTACGGTTTCTTCTTCAAACTTTTGAAGCCCTTTAACGGTAATGCCGCCAAGTTCGTAATTGGTGTCTTTAACAAAAATATTGTTTGTTTTTATTGGAATTATAGTATCGTTTACGATGATATCCTTAATGAGGGTATCATTTTTTGTTTCGATATTTTCTGAATTATTTTTTGAAAGTTCTTGCGCGGTTGTGGCGTTAGATGATAAAATAATTGTAAAAAGTAATAGCGCTATGTTAAATTTAG
>Ga0209643_1000652_pt1 | contig 50889 bp, 56 predicted proteins | sample AutmiccBRH37_all_FD_187383 | JGI IMG/M metagenome (GOLD analysis project Ga0209643, IMG submission 187383) | Deep subsurface microbial communities from Mt. Terri, Switzerland - Autotrophic microbial communities BRH/37_all (SPAdes) (version 2) | ecosystem: Environmental > Aquatic > Deep...
ACGCCGCCAGCGTTCGTCCTGAGCCAGGATCAAACTCTTAAGTTAATTTATATCCACTCTCTTTCAAGAGTTTCTTAACTTTTCGCTTGCCCTAACTCAAAAGAATTTCTTGGTCATCAATTTACACTGTTTAGTTTTCAAGGATCAAGTCTGACAGTCGATGACTGTCCGTATTCCCCGCCAACAGCTTGTTGTACCGTCGACGCTTAATAATAATATCACATATGGATGCTCTGCTCAATTCGAATATTCGCCATATTTTATTATTTTTTTACTCTATCGCTTTATTACTTATCTTTTCTGCATATATCTCTTGTATTCACTCTGTTTTGCTATACCCAGCTATTCAATATATTGGGTATTCTCATATTTTATTTACCGTCAAAGGGATCCGATATCGGTGTATAGTTTGGAATAGTCTCTTTGGGTACTGTTATATAGCTTTCCGGCACATCGCCTACAAGCGTTGTATCTAAAAGAAAACTGTCACAGCCTTCCTTTAATAGAGATCTTATTGCCTGCAACATTTATTTCAGAAACCAAAAAGCCAATTATAAGCTTTTTATCCTCGATATTTAAATTATTAAGAATACCTTCTATTATATAAGGAATATTATCTCCACTCCAATCTTTTTTAAGCCTTTCTATAAATACTGCATAATTCTCACTTTTTCGCACTGCCTCAACATTAAGCTTTGCAACCTTCTTCTCATGGCTGTCCAGCTTTTTTTTCATTTCATCTTCATTTATATATCCCTTCTGATAAATTGTCATAATTCTATCCTTTTCATTCTTAGCTTTTTCCTTTTTACTGAATATATTCTTAATATCATATTCCTTTTCAGCTATGTATTCCTTGATGACCTTCTCAAAATCTATTTCTTTGCTTATGAAAAAACATATTTTATTAAATATATAATCCCACATTGTTTTCTCAACATTATCAGCTCTTAAAAGCGATGCATCACATTTTTCTGCTTTAAGGTTCTTATACTTTCCTGTACAAATATAATAACGATAGGTAGAACTGCCTTTTACTACACTTTTACCGTTAAATGGACTTCCGCAAATTCCGCATCTTAACAGCGGAGTCAGCAGGAAATCAGCTCTGTCCTTTTTTTTGCTTGAATGTGCTGATTTTTTCAAGATATTCTGTGCCTTTTCCCATGTATCTATGTCAATTATCTGGGGTATTTGAACCGGCACCCACTCATTCCGTGGCTTTTCCTTAATTTTTATTTTCTCACCTTTCTTTTTGAACTTATTAAGATGGCAGTCTCTTGTGTCATATCTTCTTATGTACAATATTCCCAGATATGATGGATTAGAAAGTATTCTTCTCACCGTAACCCTGCTCCACTGCTTCATTCTTGGGCTTGGTACATCAGAAGCATTCAGTTTTTCTGCAATTTCTGCCGGTCCCTTGTGTTCTTCGGTCAGCAGATTAAAAATGAGCCTTAGGTTTTGTGCATGCTCATTATTTATGCTAAGCGTATCTGTTATTGGATCGAAATCATATCCATAAAGTCCAGGATTGTGCGTAAGCTTATGCTGAGCTGCTTTTGCCCGTTTCCCCATTTCTGTCCTGAGTTTTAATCTCGCTCTTTCATATTCATCCACTGCAGCCATTACAGTAAGTTGAAAACGGCCTTCCGCATTATCCTGATAGTTGTTTTTCAAGAATATAAGCTGTGCATTGCGTTTTTTTATCTCATCTATTATTATGAGCTGATGGGCGGCATTCCTTGATAATCTGCTGGAATCATAACAAATAAAGAATTCTATATCACTGCTTCCTTTTTTCAGCATGTCAAGGGCAGCCATAAGCTGCGGTCTCTCCAATACAGCTCCTGAAACGCCCTCATCACTGAATATATGTATGTTTTCCAGACTGCATCCCAGTTCAATGGCTTTATTCACACCTTCCGTTCTCTGAGCCTGTATTGAATAGCCTTTTTCGGCCTGCTCCTCCGTTGATACTCTCAAATATACTAAAGCATTCAAATCTTTCACAACCCTCACAATATCTTTGCAGCAGACAGCGGTATACCATCTCATAAGCTACTAATCTTCCGGCAGTTGAATCCTCTGACAGCAACTCAATTTCAAATTCCCTTATTTCCATAAAATCACCTGCTATATGTTTTGCAATAAACATTCTACATTGAAATTCAAATATTGCAAAATCATATTCCTTGATTTCATAGGTTGCACAATTCTTCCTTGAATCTTCTTTATTGCAACCTATATATATTTCGCGAAAAACATTTTACATTTTTAATTCAGATTTCGCGTAAATGTTTCCTTGTTTGTTATTGAATTCGCACTTTGCCCAATGTAAATACTTTTGTGCGTTCAATATAAATCGAATTCCGGAGCTTCAGACTTGTACACACACATAATTAAAGGAAGGATTCCCATCCTTCCTTTTGCTTCAGTATATTATATATCCTTCTTGTTTTTTAGCATTGAGCCTCTTAGTATTTTCTTATTGCCAAACCGTTCCCGTATTTTATCAATTGTTTTTTCTATTGTTTCTTCTTTTTGTACACCATTGTCTCCTTCAAACAATGCAAACATCGAAAGCTGCTCAGATTCCTCCTCGGAAAAATTACTCAGACCCAATCCCAGAAGCCTTATAAGCTTGTTTCTGCTTTTATTCTCCTCTATAAGCTTTAAGGCTGTTGTGTAAATGTCTTTTGTAAGATAAGTCGGCGTCACTGTTTTCTGTCTTGTAACCGATGTAAAGTCCTGATACTTGATTGATATTGCAATAGTCTTCCCTTTATACCCGTATTTTCTGGCTTCATAGCCTACCTCTTCGGCCAAACTCAACAAAATGTTCCTGATATAGGAAATATCATTGGTATCGAAGGGTAGTGTAGTGGACCGGCTTATAGACTTGCTGTCGTATATGGGATTCGGCATCACAGGCGAATCATCCATACCCTTTGATTGTTTATATAATTCCTCTCCATATTTCCCAAAATTGCTTTTCAGGAATTCTACATTGCTGTTAGCTATGTCACCAATTTTATATATTGCATAATCCATAAGCTTTTGTTCTGTTTGTTTTCCTATTCCGTACATTTCTCTTATGGGCAGCGGCCAGAGCTTTTCCTTGACATCCTTGATATAAAGCTCTGTTATTCCCTTGGGCTTTTTTAATTCAGACCCCATTTTGGCTAGAAATTTGTTTTCTGAAATGCCTATTGAGCACCAGAGATCCAACTCCCTTGAAATGGTCTCCATTATGTTTTCCGCTATAGCTAAAGGTTTTCCGAATAGTTTTTCACATCCGGTCAGATCCATCCATGCTTCATCTATGCTGTTCTGCTGTACAACAGGTGTATATCTTGAGAGTATATCCATAACCGCCCTTGAGTTTTTCTCATACAGCTCATGGTCAGGGGCCACTGTTATAATCTCCGGACATAGCTTTTTTGCTTCGTGAAGCAGCATTGTAGTTTTTACATTGTACTTCCGCGCTTCATAATTGGCTGCAAGTATGATGCCCGAGCGTTTCTTCGGATCCCCTGCTACAGCCGCAGGCTTGCCTTTAAGTGCAGGATTCCTTGCCATTTCACAGCTTATAAAAAATGCATTCATATCAACCAGAAAAATCAATCTGCTCATATGTTCACTCCAACAACTGACGCCCAATGGGCGCCCCTACAGTATAACGCATGCAATGTGTTCCCTACAACCTTGTACGGTCGATTCGTAAATCGCCTCGTAACCCCGGAACCTCGTAACTACGAAACCTATTTTCAATTCCAATTCCATTATAACAATCGCATCACCTTTTTACAATTGCACATAGCTCATGCAATTTTCCCTTCTGATACACCGCTTACAATTATTGTTTCAGAAACCGGTATATGTGTAGTTACATCGATCTTGTTACTTGCAAGAGGGATTATTATCTGCACATCTGTTTTTACTATGAGATATATCTTCAGCCTTGTCTGGTTTATACCCGCCGCTGCAAAGTCGGTATAAAAGTCCACATTAACTGTGCCTGCAGGCTGTATATCAACACTTATTCTGGGGCCGGTGTTGGCAAATATCTGGCTGCCCAAAATACTTGCAATAGGTATTTTGAGATCTGTGATACCTATTTCTTTTATCTCTTTCAGTATTTCCAATGAGGTCTCTGCCGCCAGTTTGTTCATCTGAACGGTGTTTGCCTGAATTAATGATATCCTCCCGTTATTGTCGGTCTGGAAATCTATGAGGTGATCAAATGTATTGCTTCCTACCTTGTTGTTCACTGCTTCATTTATTGCCTGTGTTGCTATAAGTCTTGCGTTGATCTCCGACATTGCGAGTATTGTTGGTTTAATATTACGCTCCACAATATAATATGAGTATATAAGCATAATAGCTAATAAAATAAAGCTGAAGAAGAATTTTCTTTTGCCGCCTCTCTGACCAAACTTCCTCCTCATGAGCAAACACCCCCTATTTATTAATATATGTTTCAAAGTTATATATGTTACTAATATTTAGATATTTTTTAAAAAAATTCATAAACCCTGTGACAAAATAGTGCAATTTTCGTCTAACTATATGTTTCGCACTAAATCCATTACATAATAGTTCAATAGTGCGAAACGTTTTCATTGATGTTATAAATCGCAGCTATTCCATGTAATCTTCTTTGTGCGATTTATATATGATATGCAGCAAGGAAAATGTTTTGCACATTCTGAACTCAATATAAAGGTCTAGTGTAAAGCAAATAGATTAAAATCCGGTAAAATTGTCAAAAATCCTTTTAGTGGTGTATGCCTGCAGCAGGCAGTGCCCCACCTGGTTTGCCATATATGCACTTGTATGATATAATTGTTCTGGTTGCATATGGTATGCTCCCCTAAAGGGAAGCTATTATGGAGGTATTATATGAGCGAAAATGAAACAAAGACTCCCAAGAAAACAAAGAAGAAAAAAAGAACCTTTTCTTTATATAGATTCTTAAGGTTTGTGTTACTTAGTCTTCTGTTGATAATTCTTGTGAGTGGCAGCGTTGCGTTGGGAACCGCATATGCCTGGGTAAAAAGTGCAAGGCCGCTGAACGTTGATGAATTATTTGACTTGAACCAGACTACATATATTGTTGATAAGAATGACAAGCTCATCGACAAGCTGCATGCAAATGAAAACCGCACAATGGTTACAATAAGTCAAGTACCTGAGAACTTGCAGAACGCATTTATTGCAATCGAGGACAAGCGATTCGAGAAGCATAACGGTATTGACCCATATCGTATCATGGGTGCAATAAAAGCCGATCTAAAGAGCGGAGAACTGTCTCAGGGCGCTAGTACTATTACACAACAGCTTATTAAAAATATCTACCTTACCCCTGAAAAGGATTGGAAAAGAAAAGTAGTTGAAATGTATTATGCACTTCAACTCGAAAGAAGATTTACCAAAGACCAGATATTGGAAGCATACTTGAATACGGCTGGACTTGGGCATAATGTTTCAGGGGTTAAGGCAGCGGCTCTTTATTACTTTGGAAAAGAACTTGATCAGCTGACATTGGCAGAATGTGCAACAATAGCAGGCATAACCCAATACCCTTCAGCATATTCACCTTACTTGAATTTTGATAAGTCCATGAGAAAAAAAGAGCTTGTCCTTAGAGAAATGCTGGCACAAGGCTATATTACGCAAGAAGAACATGATGAGGCTGTAGAACAAAAAATAGAACTTGCAAAAGTTCAGAGGGAAGTAGAAACCACATACTTTGCGGACATGATTATCAGTGATGTCATAGACACACTCCAGAAAAAACTTGGACTTAGCAAGGAAGAGGCTCAGATTAAGCTGTTTAACGGCGGACTCACTATAGTAGCTACTATAGATACGGAAATGCAGGGCATCGTTGAGGAAATCTTCAAGGATACCAAGCTCTTCCCTGAAAGTAAAGAAGATGCCAATGGCATACTGCAACCCGAAGCTGCCGTTATAATAATTGAAAATGGAACAGGTGAGATCAAAGCCGTTATGGGCGGCAGAAGCGAAAAGGTAAGAAGGGGTCTCAACAGGGCCACTCAATCCTTGAGGCAGCCTGGTTCTACAATAAAGCCACTGGCTGTTTATGCCCCTGCTCTTGATAATGGTTACACTGTTGGAACAGTCATAGATGATGCCCCAGTTACCTTTGGAAAATTCAGCCCACGTAATTACAGCAATAACTTCAAGGGCCTTATTACAGTCAGAGAGGCTCTACAACATTCAATAAACGTTGTTGCTGTCAAAACAGTCCAGGATGTTGGCGTTCAGCGCTCCATGGAATATCTTAAAAAATTCGGTATTACTACTATGGTTACAAGAGAGGATAACAGCAGCACTAATGATGAAAGCCTTTCGCCCCTTGCCCTGGGAGGAGTAACAAATGGTGTCAAGCCTATAGAAATGGCTGCTGCCTATAGTGTATTTCCGAATAAAGGCATATATGTAAAACCAATATCCTTTACAAAAATTCTTGATAAAGACGGAAATGTGATTTTTGAAAACAAGCCGGAGAAAGAAAAGGTTATAAGCGAACAGGTTTCTTATCTCATGGTGGACATTATGAAGGGTGTTATTAGAGGCGGCACCGGTGGTAATGCAGCATTATCCAAGATGCCTGTTGCCGGAAAAACCGGTACTACGACAAAAAATGTAGATGCTTGGTTTACAGGGTATAGTCCGTATTATACAGCTTCAGTATGGATCGGGCATGATGAGCCTAAGGCAATGAGCTTCACTGGGGGCAGCTACCCCGCAAAGCTCTGGAAGGCTATTATGGAAGAAGTCCACAAGGATCTTAAGGTAACAGATTTTGAACGTCCAGGGGGTCTGGTATCTGTAGATATCTGCACGGTATCCGGCAAAAGACCCTCTGAGCTTTGTGCTCTTGACCCAAGAGGCTCAACAGTAAAATCAGAGCTGTTTATTAAAGGAACTGAACCGGCGGCAGATAGTATATGTGATGTCCACGTAATAAAAGATATAGATATAGAGACCGGAAAGCTCGCGACTCCTTACTGTCCATCCCCTTTGGTGCAATCAAAGGTATTTATACAAAGAACAGAGCCCTTTATTCCTGCACCGGATCAAAAGCAGGTACCTGCAGACTTGATATATGAGGCTCCTACTGAGTTCTGTGACATACATACTGAACCGGTTATCGGTGAAGATCCTCTTGAAGGTGAGGAAGATCTTGAAGGTGATGAATTCACACCCAACCCGGGTGAGAGCAATATTGAACCACCACCAACTAATCCATAGTGAACAGAAAGGGGCAGTTCAATGTGAACTGCTCCTTTCTATTATCTCCTTCATGGCTTTCGTAATTATTGGAGCACCTTTATCACAGCAATCCTTTCCATTCATTTTCCCAGGGTCTCCAATACCTACAATCACAGGAACATCAATAGACTCAAGTATGTCAACCGTATCCCCGTTTATCCTTTTCCCTTCAGTTTTATTACCGTATTTATCTACAGTACTCTCTATTATATTTCCATCCTTGGTTACTGAGAAATCAATGCTGATACCTTTTACTCCTTCAGTATTTGATGCCACTGCAATAACCCCAAGGATCTCAACCTCAGAACTTTGTGCTATCTCCTTTATAGCCTTTTCTCCCTTCCCCATTCCGGTATGTCCTCTATCATCAACCATAACAACAACCGGGTCATAGGGTGTCTGCTTTATTAGCTCTACAATACTTCGGCCGCTCATTGGCGTAGGATTGCCGGCTGACTTCGAAATACACCTTCCCCCGATTCTTAATGCAGCTGTTTCTACCGCTTTTCTTGCAATCCCATCACCGTCAGTCACCAATATTACACGTTTTTTATCATTTAAAGATACAACTATATTATTGTTTTCATCCATATTCCCGTCTCCTACTTTTTTGACCTTGGATTAAAGATCAGTGCCATCAGGTACCCAAAGAAAACTGCTCCTGCTATCCCTCCCGCCGCTGCCTTCAGACCACCGGTAAAAGCACCCAGCATTCCTGCCTCCTTTACCTCCTTCATAGCTCCTTTTGCAAGAGAATAGCCGAATCCTGTCAGGGGTGTTGTTGCTCCTGCTCCTCCAAAATCCACTATTGTTTGATATATACCCAATCCTTGAAGAATGGCACCAATTGTAACAAATGAGACAAGCACTCTGGCAGGGGTTAATTTTGTATGATCCATCAAAAGCTGTCCAATTACACAAATTGCTCCCCCGACTACAAAAGCCTTTATATAATCCATTATGTACCCTCTCCTATTGTTTTTTCTATCGCAACTGCATGAGCAATAGAAGGGATTGATTCTCCCTGCCAGGTGGTAGTTGGTGAAAGCAGTGCACCTGTTGCAACAAAAAGTACTCTATTAAAATTACCCTTCTTCATTTCTTTCGCTATATAACCATTTAAAACAGCAGCAGAGCATCCGCAGCCACTTCCCCCTGCATGAGTATCCTGTTTCTTATCGTCAAAAATCATTGAACCGCAATCATTATATACCTTTTCTATATTAAAGCCTTCTTTTTGCATCATATCAAGAGTTATTGCCTTCCCTACGTTCCCCAGGTCTCCTGTTATTATCAGGTCATAATACTCGGGGCTCCTGCCCGTCTCATTAAGATGGGCTGTAATTGTGTCAACAGCAGCAGGAGCCATAGCTGCACCCATATTGTTTGCATCCCTTACTCCAAAGTCAAGCACCTTTCCTATTGTTAAATGAGTAATGTATGGCCCGTTTCCTGCCTCTGCCAATACTGCAGCTCCTGCACCAGTAACCGTCCACTGGGAAAATAGAGGCCTTTGGACCCCCTGCTCCAAAGGAAATCTGTACTGCCTTTCTGCACTGCTGAAGTGGCTTGAGGTAGCACATACAACAGCTTCCCCAAAACCCCCGTCAAGCAGCATTGATCCCATGCATATCGATTCTGCCATGGTCGAGCATGCTCCATACAGTCCGACAAAGGGTATTTGCAGTTCCCTCGCTGCAAAGCTTGATGATACTATCTGATTCAACAGATCGCCGGCAAACATGAAGTTTATATTTGTACTGCTTCTTCCGGATTTTTTTATTGCATTTTTAACTGCTTCCTTGAGCATCTTACTCTCGGCCTTTTCCCAGCTGTCCTCCTCAAAATAATCATCCTTCAATACCTGGTCAAAATACTGTGCAAGAGGCCCCTCACCTTCTTTAGGCCCTACTATTGAGGCATTTGAAATTATAGAAGGTGGTGACGAAAGCTTCAACGTCTGTTTTCCCAATCTTTTTCCTGCCATTTGATCACTTCCCGAACAAATAGTGAATTATACCTATTACTATTGATGCAGAAATACCATAAACCAATACCGGCCCTGCAAGTACAAACATCTTGGCACCTACTCCGAAAACAAAGCCTTCTCTTTTGTATTCCATAGCCGGTGATACTATAGAGTTGGCAAATCCGGTAATAGGCACTATGCTTCCTGCTCCTGCAAATCTTCCTATACGGTCATATATACCGATTCCTGTAAGAAAAGCCCCCAAGAACACCATTGTTATTGCCGTTATAGAGGATACTGCTTCCTGATTATAGCCATAATCCTTGGCTGCATTGGATACCAGCTGTGCCACATCACATATGAGGCCTCCTACTATAAAAGCTGCAATACAATTCTTGAGGAACTTGGGCTTGGGTAATTTGTCCTTTATATACTCTTCATACTGCTTTGAACTCATCTTTGTTTTCAATACGCCGATACCTCCTGTCATAGTGCTTTTTAACACAACAAAGCTCATTTTCCAGGTGTTAAAAATGCACATCCTCTATTTGGTGCCTCGCCTACTCTGGAAGTAATATACTTTACGAGGCACTATCGCCTATTGCTTATGCTCGAATACCCTCGTACTATTTTTTAGTATTCTTCCCTCTATATCACTACGTATCTCCTTTTCAGCTTCACTTTCAAAGTTCAGAATGCTTTTGAGCTGCTTGAACCTTTTATTCATATACATAAAATCTCTCCAAACATTTTATTCAATATGTTTCGCACTAAATCCATTACACAAGAGTTAGATAGTGCGAAACGTTTTCATTGATGTTATAAATCGCAGCTATTCCATATAAGCTTCTTTGTGCGATTTATATAGTTGAAAAGCAGCACTCTTTAAAACAAGTGTTGCCCTTTCGTGTTTTTCCAGAAGTGATTTGCTGGTATAATAACTCCATGAAAAATAGCTTATAGTTATTGCCAGCGATAATACGAGGAAGATCTTGAGAATCTTCATTACACAGCACTCCAGTATGATTGATATAATTATTATTGGCTATTAAGCCAAATTAATACGCATATAAATTTATCTCAATAGAAAAGGCCATGCAACAATCGCATGACCTTTTCCATACATCATCCATATAAAATTCAAACTAAATAATGTTCTGCCGCAGCTTCCCGATTATCTTCTTTTCAATTCTTGATACCTGCACCTGTGACATTCCCAGCATTTCAGCCACTTGGCACTGAGTCATGTCCTTGAAATAACGAAGCATTATTATTTGACGTTCCTTGGGCTCCAACGCAGACAACACCTCTTTCAAAGCCAGTCTGTCGATTATGTCAATATCCTCTCCTTCATTGCAGCTTATCCTGTCTATAAGAAGAATTGGCGAACCATCGTCCTGGTGTATAGTCTCATATAGATATTCAGTGCTTTGTACAGATTCCAGCGCCACTACCAGATCTTCCTTTGAAATCTCCAGTACAGAAGCGATTTCTGATATCGTAGGCTCTCTTCCGTAATCCTTTTCCAGCGTTTCCTTTGCTACATGTGCTTTGTTGGCTATTTCCTTAAGGTTCCTGCTGACCTTGATTATTCCGTCATCCCGTAAAAACCTCTTTATTTCACCAATTATCATAGGTATTGCATAGGTTGAAAATCTCACATTGAAGCTGGCATCAAACTTTTTAATCGCTTTTAAAAGGCCGATACTCCCTATTTGTATGAGATCGTCATATTCACAGCCTCTGTTCAAAAACCTCCTGACAACACTTCTAACCAGTCCGGTATTATTTTCTACCAGAAAGTTTTCTGCCTCAGAGTCTCCGCTTTGTGCACGGGATATAAGTTCTAAAAATTCCTCTTGAGTAAGCTCTACCCGTTCCATAGTCATACCCCATCAAGCTGTCTTCAAAGTTTTAGTCATATGTACAATTGTCCCTTTCCCTGGGAGCGACTCGATCTTCACCTTGTCCATAAAGGTTTCCATGACGGTAAAACCCATTCCCGATCTTTCAAGCTCAGGCTTTGAGGTATAAAGTGGCTGCCTGGCAAGTTCAATATCTGCAATTCCTGCTCCGGAATCCCTTACTTCAATCTCTACTGTATAGCCGGTTATTCTTGAGACTATCACCACATTGCCTGTACCACAAGCATATCCATGTATAATAGCGTTGGTAACTGCTTCGGATACAGCAGTCTTGACCTCTGCCAACTCTTCTATCGTCGGATCAAGCTGAGCTACAAATGCGGCTACCACTGACCTGGCAAAGCTTTCATTCTGTGATTTGCTTAGGAATTCAAGTTTCATTTCGTTGTCTGTTTTCATTGCGTTAACACTCCTTTATACCTGTAATAGCTTGCTTTTTATTGGGATATATACGAATTATCTTCTGCAGTCCGCATATTTCACATAATCTCAATATCTGTGGCTTTACATTTATCATGCCTGCCTTGCCTCCATTGTTTGCTATGTTCTTATAACGCCCGATTAATACTCCGATTCCTGAGCTGTCCATAAAGCCTACATGCTCCATATCAAATAGGATCGACTTTGGATTTTTTATTGTAATTTCCTTGTCAATTTTGGATCTGATCTCTTCACAGGAGTGGTGGTCAATATCTCCGTTGATTTTTGCAATCAGAAGCCTGTCCACATACTCAAAACCTATATTCATTATCGTCCCTCCATATTTATACTGCTTTAGTTATATTCAATAAATAGAAGCATTTTCCTTCAACGAATTATGTATTGTTTTGTAAAACTGGAAAAAATTAAATACACTATTTTTGTCATATTGAAGACTAATATGACAAAAGCATCGCATTCTATATAGAACACTTATATTTTGCATCATATATGACTAGAAAAATTTGCATTTTGTGCTATACTAATAATGGTACATGAACACTTGTTTTTATTTAGAGCGGCAGTGATACTGCCATACTTTTAGGAGTGATAAAATGAATGTGCTCATATTTTCTGTTTCAATAGGAAACGGCCATGACCAGGTAGCCCATACAATGAGGAATGAGTTTATACGCCAGAACAATTCCTCCAGGGTAAAGATAATCAACACCATCAGTTATATAAGTCCTATCCTAGACAAGGTCATTCTTGACGGCTACATGAATATACTGAAGTTTTACCCCAAGGCATGGGGAAAGCTCTACGAGAAGACCAACAGACTTGATCCTATAATAGATGTTAACGATATAGCTAACAGGCTGATGACCAGCAAGCTCAGGAAAACCACCGTGAACTTTGATCCGGATATAATTATATGCACTCATAGCTTTCCTGCTGCAATAATCTCAAGCCTTAAACAGAAAAAAAGGATTGACTGCCCACTCATTACTATAGTTACAGATTTTAATATCCATTCCTCATATATTAATGATAAAACTGATTATTATGTAATACCCCATGAGGACCTGACATATGTAATGGAAAACTTCGGTGTAAGTGAGGAAAAGGTGCTTCCTCTGGGGATACCTATAAAAAGGGAGTTTGCTGAAGTGCATACGCGGGAAGAGTTATTGGGAAAGCTCGGATTTGAGAATAAAAAATCCATACTTGTAATGGGTGGAGGCCTTGGGCTTGGTGAAATAAACAACATCGTTAAAGCAATTGACAATTATATGAATGATATTCAGATTATTGCAATAGCAGGCAGAAATAACAGGCTGGAGTCAAAGCTCAAAAGCTTATCCACCAAGAACAAGCTTGTGGTCTATGGATTCGTAAACAATATCCACGAGCTTATGGAGCTGTCCGATTGCATAATAACAAAGCCCGGGGGCGTATCTGCGGCAGAAATATTGAGCAGGGAAAAACCTCTGGTCATATTCTCTCCTCTACCGGGGCAGGAGTATGAAAATGCTGAGTTCCTACTGAATTCAGGTGCTTCTGTTGCTACCTCCGATGTCAGAAAAATACCTGTTCTTATTGACCAGATATTCAGCTCTGAGATCAGAATGAAGTGCTTCAGGGAAATGGCCGGTATTTTGAAGAAACCGCACTCCACCTACAACATCGTACATTTTCTCGAAGATAAATATGGTTCAGATAAAACAGCGATGTTATAGTATATAATTATATATAAGCAATAGAAAAGGAGAATACCGATGGATTTATGGATTAAGGAAACACAGATTGAAAATGCTGCAATGGCATACAAGGTCAGAGAAACCTTGCATACTGAGAAGACCAAGTATCAGGAGCTTGCGATACTGGATACCTATGAATTTGGAAGAATGCTTGTGCTTGACGGTATTGTTCAGACTACAATACGTGATGAGTTTGTGTATCATGAAATGATAACCCATATCCCCCTTTTCACCCACGGTAACCCTAAGAAGGTTCTGGTAGTGGGCGGCGGAGACGGAGGCGTTATCAGAGAGATACTAAAGCATAAATCAGTTGAAAAGGCTGTGCTTTGCGAAATCGATGACAGGGTAGTAGAGCTCTCGAAAAAATATCTGCCGGAGATTAGCTGTGGACTTGATGATCCCAGAGCTGAAGTCTTTATTGGCGATGGTATCAAATATGTTCTTGACCGTAAAAATGAGTTTGACGTAATAATTGTTGATTCTACTGATCCCTTTGGGGCTGCTGAAGGACTTTTCAACATCAATTTCTACAAATCCTTATATGATTGCCTGACTACCGATGGAATATTTGTCGCTCAGACGGAGACCCCTTTTTACCTCCCACAGGTAGTGAAGCAGATATTTGATGATATTGATAATGTATTTCCTGTTACAAAGCTGTTTATGGCAGCTATCCCCACATATCCAGGGGTTCACTGGAGCTTTACAATGGGTTCCAAGAAATATGACCCCGAAAAGACAGATATACATAATATCCCTGATTTTAATACAAAATACTATCACAAGGACTTGCACAAGGCTTGCTTTATACTCCCAAAATATGTTAAGGACTTGATTCTTGGAAAGAGTGTATAATAATACACTGCCCTGCAGCTTTATTTATTACGCCTACTTCGGAGTATAGCTTTTGAATCGCTGGGATGCCTGATTCAATCGGCTTTTATATTTTCAAAAAATAGTGATGAATTTTTATATTAATTTTTAGTAAAAATCATTGCATTTTGGATTTGTTTGCCCTATAATGAATTTGGCATTTAAATAAAAAACTTAAAATCGCTCTGCAGAAGCCTGAACTTATTGCATCGAAGTTCAAGGCTTTTTTCTTTAGTAAATTAAATTTCAGTCAACCGAAAGGAAGGTGTAAAAAATGTTCAAATTAGATCAAACAAAAACCCCTATGTTTGATGCCCTACTAGAATACCACAACAATGATACAGTCCCTTTCCATGTTCCAGGCCATAAGCGAGGCCAGGGAATGCTCAAGAAGTTTAGGGATTTCGTGGGTACGAACGTATTATCAATAGATGTAACGGTTTTTCATCAGGTTGACAGTCTCCATAAGCCAACAGGTGCAATCAAGGAGGCCCAGGAACTTGCTGCTGATGCTTATAACGCCGATTACACTTTCTTTTCAATACACGGAACCTCCGGTGCCATACAGGCAATGATCATGAGCGTTGTTAGCCAGGGGGACAAGATAATTATCCCCAGGAATGTTCATAAATCTATTACAGCAGGTATAATACTTAGCGGTGCCACTCCTGTTTACATGCACCCGGAGATTGACACTACAGTAGGATTGGCTCTAAACGTTACTCCCGAAATTGTAAAAAGAACACTGGAGCTGAATCCTGATGCAAAGGCTGTGCTGATAGTTAATCCAACCTATTATGGTGTATCAACAGATATCGCTGAAATTGTCAAAATAGTACATGAATATGAGATACCCCTGATAGTTGATGAAGCTCATGGTCCACATCTGCATTTCAACAGCAAGCTTCCAATATCAGCTATGGATGCAGGTGCAGATATATGCGCCCAGAGTACTCATAAAATTGTCGGCTCCATGACTCAAAGCTCTCTGCTGCATGTAAAAAAGGGACTTGTTGACGTTAACAGAGTCAAGACAGTCATGAGTCTCCTGCAGACTACAAGCCCTTCATATCCGCTTCTCGCCTCTCTTGATTGTGCGAGAATGCAGTTGGCTACAGAAGGCAAAGAGCTTATAGATTATGCTATAGAATTAGCCGGGTATGCCAGAAATGAAATTAACAAGATTAATGGCTTATACTGTTTCGGTGAAGAAGTGCTTAAGAAAAAAGGTGCCTATGGCTTCGACCCGACAAAGATAACAATTACCAGCAGGGATCTTGGTCTTTCCGGACACGATCTAGAGGAAATCCTAACTGAAAAGTATTATATACAGCCGGAAATGTCTGACCTTTACAATGTTCTTTGCGTTTTCTCCTTTGGAGATACCAGGGAAACTGTCGATAAGTTGCTTAGTGCTCTTAAAGAGATTAGTGCTGAACAAAGCTGTAAGGAAATTGTCAAATCTGAAGTACTGGGTATACCATACATTCCTGAGAGTGTTCTTACTCCCAGGGACGCATTTAACAGCCTGACAATATCAATACCCATCGAGGACAGCATCGGACTTATCAGTGCCGAGTTCTTGATGGCTTATCCACCTGGGATACCGATACTCTGCCCTGGTGAAATAATAACACAGGAAATAGTTGACTATGTAAAAGCATTGAAGGCTGCGAACCTATATGTTCAGGGAACTGCAGATCCGGAAGTCAATAGGATCAAAATAGTCAGCGACCTTCAGATAATGAATGTAAACGCATGATATAAATGAGGTATACAAAACTGTATACCTCATTTACTTTTGCATTGTTATCAGGACAAAGCTATTATATAATAATTTTATAGAACCAAATTTTTTAAGTCTTCAAATATTTTTTTAATATGACAAGCATCACTATAATGTAGGGAGGATTATGATGAAGAAAATTATCATAGTATTCACTGGCGGTACGATAGCCATGAGAATTGATGAAAAAACTCACGCAGCAGTACCTGCAATTAATGGAGAACAGATTCTGCAGATGACGCCGGGTATTGGCAGAATCGCAGAAATAGATTTCCTTAATTTCAGTAATATCCCAGGACCACACATGACTCCCGAGAAAATGTTTGAGCTTTCCAAAATTATACAGCATAAGCTCGAGGTAGAGGGCTTTGACGGTGCGGTTATAACCCACGGTACCGACTCCTTGGAGGAAACGGCATATCTTGTAGATCTTACATCAAATTCAAACAAGCCCATTATATTTGTCGGGTCTATGAAAAGCAGCTCCGAGCTGGGTTTTGACGGACCGGTAAATCTGATAGCGGCAACCTATGCAGCCGCTTCAGATGAAGCTTATAACAGAGGCGTTCTGGTGGTAATGAACAATGAAATACACTCTGCGGCACAGGTAACCAAAACAAATACACATACTCTGGATACCTTTAAAAGTGCTGATTTCGGCCCCATTGGCTTTATTGACAATGACAAGGCATATTTTTATCACAGCTATACAAAACGTCAATATATTGCGGCAGAAACGATAGACAGCAGGGTAGACCTTATCAAGACCGGCTGCGGTATGGATGACAGGCTTCTAAGATTCTGTGTTGATTCAGGTGCTCACGGAATTGTTATCGAGGGAATGGGCAGAGGAAACATCCCTCCGGCAATGGTTTCCGGTGTGGAGTATGCATTGTCCAAGGAATTACCTGTTGTGCTTGTATCCCGCTGTCTCATGGGCAAGGTTCTCGACAGTTACGGATATCCCGGAGCCGGTAAAGAGCTTACTCAGAGGGGAGTAATACTTGGGGACAATCTTCAGGGACAAAAGGCCAGAATTAAATTGATTGTTGCATTAGGCCTCACAAAAAAAGTTGCAGAAATCAAGGATATATTCGAGAAAAACTATTATTGATTGAGAAACCTCCCGCTAAAGCGGGAGGTTTTTAACTACATAATCATATATTTCATCATGAATATCATCGATATTTCTTAAAAAATTATTTGCAATACATTCAATTCTTTTCCACTCATACTTCTCTGCTATCCTGCAGGCATTCAAATATGTCTTTCTCAGATATTCCCTGTCGTTCTCATGTATGTCCTTTTTGGATCCGCCGGTTATTTTGTTGTTTCGGTTAGACATCAGATTATTGCTTATAAGCGGTGGGACATCAAGAAATATCACCATGTCAGGGACGGGCAGTCCAAGCTTTACAAACTCCAAGTCCCAAAGCCAGTCCAGATATTCGTTCCGTTCCGCTTCATCATCTAGCTTTGATGCCTGATGTACCATGTTGGAGGTTGTATACCTGTCTGCCAGCACTATACCTCCATTTTCATAGTATCTCTTCCATTCCTTCATATAGGATGCATAACGGTCAACCGCATAGAAGGTTGATGCTGCATAAGCATTCACATCATCCGGTCTGTAGCCGAACTCCCCATTCAGATACATTTTCACCAGTGCTGATGAATTGCTCTTGTAATTGGGATATTCAACCTTCCTGATGTTATACTTGTCCCCTTTCATCCTGGTAAACAGCCTTTTGGTCTGAGTGGCCTTTCCGCTGGCGTCACTGCCGGCTTCAATTATTATGAGCTTCCCCTTCATATTCCTACCTCAACTAAATCCTCTCAATTATAGCGTTAAAGCTTCTCTATCATTTGATATATTACTTTCTTCACCTTTTCATTGTTGGCATTGAATACTCTATATACTTCCTCTTCAGTAACGGGCTTTATGTCCTCATTGCCCTCAAGACCTGCATCAAAATCTGTAATTAGAGAAATATTAACATATGGTATTTCCAGCTCCTTTGCAAGCATGCATTCAGGATACTGGGTCATGTTTATAACCTCCCAGCCCATTTTGCTGAACCATCTGCTCTCAGCCTTAGTAGAAAATCTTGGTCCCTGTATTACTACTACCGTACCACTTTTGTGCACATTTACTCCGGCGTCCTCACAAGCCTTGACTGCAAGCTTCCTCAAGTCCTCGTCATAGGGCTCGGCAGGGCTTACATGCTTTGTTTCGGGTCCTTCAAAATAGGTATCCTTCCTGCCCCAGGTTCTATCCACAAACTGGTCGCATACTACGAAATCCCCCGGTTTTATATGGGCCTGAAGGCTTCCCGATGCCGTAGGAGCAATTATGTGCTTAACCCCAAGCATTTTCATGGCATGCATATTCGCTCTGAAGGGTATCATATGGGGTGGAAACGAATGCTTCTTTCCATGTCTGGGCAGAAAAGCCACAGTCTTTTCACCTATTTTCGCCAGAGCAATTTTATCACTAGTACTGCCATATGGGGTTTCTATATCAATCTCCTCGACATTTTCAAGAAAGGAATAAAAGCCCGAACCTCCAAATACTCCTATATCAGCCCGATAATTCATATTCTGCTGCCTCCTATTTCTTATTCATTCTATAATAATATTACTATAATCAACCGCCTGAGACAAGCCAATTATTGGAGATAAATAGAGATAGCTGCGTGATGCAGCTATCTCTATTTATCCTTTTCTTTTTCTTTTTCCTTATCATGCTTTTCCGTATTCACCAATTCAGGCTCAACCCTGTCAAATACCAGATCTATAGGTTCTTCCTTAGTAGGCAGGATAGAGAATATCACTTCATTCTTTTCGTTGACTATTGACAATTCCTTTGATATTTCAAGGTCAGCCACCCTTAAGACCTGCCCCACTCTATATTTGGATGCATCAATTGTTACTGCAGGTGGGATTTTTTCAACCTCTCCTTCTATTTCAAGCTCTGTCATCTGCTTGTTAATTATCCAGCCGCTCTTTTCAACCCTCTCACCATTTACTATCAATATAGGCACCTCTGCATGAATTATTTCATGCAATGTTACCGGCTGGAAATCCACATGTATCAGATGCTGCTGCAAGTGATCCCTCTGAACCTCCTTGATAACTGCCGGTATCTCTGTTCCGTCCACTCTAAGCTTTACAATCACATTCTCTCCGTTTTTTGCTATTATATTGCTTAATTCGCTCTCATCAACCTTTAGCAATCTTCCCTTGGAGCCTTTCTGGTAAAGTATTGCAGGAATGCATTCCTCTTTCTTAAGCTTCCTTCTCTGCTTATTACCCGATTCAGTCCTATTATTAACATTTAACTCAACATTCTTCATAAAAAACCTCCATAAATGATTTTCATCTATGGAGTATTCCCAATAATTACAACGATTAAACATAATGATGCATACTCGGGCGGGCATGGAAACCCGCCCCTACAGCCTGTATCTCAACGCGCTACCCTAAATCTCGAGTCTCGCATCTCGTATCTCGCATCTCGCATCTATTTCATCTAGGCTTGCATATTATCTCCTGGATTCTTGTGCTTAGAATGTCCTTGGCGTGAGCAGGCTTTATAATCACTGCAGTATCAGCTCCTCTACCGGATCCGCCTACAGCTATGATACTTTCTCCATAGGGAATCATCCCTGCATCCAATGCCATTGCAGAGATCTCTGTACATACCTTCACTCCCTGTCCAAGCATTCTTAAAGTATTGGCAATTATCTCTACAGGATATATACCCCCGAATTTCGAGCTTAAAGACCTCTCAACTCCGGAAAGCACATGGGTTGCAGTAAGAACCTTTACCCCTTTGGCAGTCAGATCCTCCCTGTCCTCCGGACTCATTTCATTTGTGCCCGGAAGTCCGAAGCCATATACATGAGATACACAAGTAATATCCAGTCCGCTTTCAATAAAATACCTGGCGGTAGCTCCTGTATTTGAAGCCACAACAATATACCGTATGTTATTCTCCCTTGCAGCTTTTATTGCCAGCTCCACAACTTTTTCAGTATTTTCCTTACCCTCCTCAGCAAAGTACATAATAAAACCTCCTTATCCTAATAATTTCATGCTATATACAAATACATTCACTTCTCTGTATCTGTCGCTCAAAAACTCAAAATTGCTTAGCTCCAATACATTGATAAGCCTCTCATCCATAGGCGCCATTATCTCACAGTATTCCATTCCCAGCTTTAACGCATGATGTATTAAAAAGTCCACCATATCTTTCATTGATGCCATATCACCATCAATAAATCCAATATTCAGACCTCCATCCATATGCGAATTCTCTGTCAGGATCATAACTGAGGATACTTTTCCTTCCCGCAGCACTCCATACACGCATTTTTTCTTTACAAGCATGTCTGCCAACTCATAGGTAAGCTTTTTGAAGGTCCAGCCATAGCTCACATATCCATTTGACATATAGTATGAATTGCCCCTTGTTATCAGATCCCATGCAGTGGCCGTGCTCATAATATTTATGATATTCTTTGCAGCAGAAGACTTTGCTCCGGTTTTATCCAGTTCCTTATATGCGGTTGTAAAATATCCATCCTTCTTAAAGCCCAAGCCTTCTGCTATTTTGATGCTCTCTTTGCTTCCGATATAAATACTAAGCCTTATGATGTCTATCCCTTCTGCCTTTGCCCTGCTTATATGATACTGAGTGATCGCTTTCCCAAAGCCTGTGTTCCCATACTTTTCATCTACCCGTATACCCTCCAGCCAAGCCTCATTATCACTGTGCCTGGTGTACTTTGCAAAGCCTACGATAACACCATCCTTCTCACCAAGTGTGAATTCCCCTTCCGTGTCACTCACCCATTGGTCAAAAACATATTTTATAAAATCGTGTCCTTCCCAAATTTTTGACGAAATCTCCATAATCCTGTCTTTATCGGACTGTGCAACTTTTCTGAACCTAAACATCAGACCCCTCCTCTTCAATAAGCTATAAACCTGCTTCCCAGATATCTTTTTATAAGCTCCGGATCACTTTCCAAGTCAAGCATAATAGGCTTTCTGTCAGAATCCTCAAATACAACCTCGACAGTGGCGTCACCCTTGAGAAACTGCTCTGCCACCGTTTTTTCGTCCACCTCCCTGTACTGCGCCTTTTTGTGTGCCTTTTCAGGTTTTTTAAATTCCCTTGCGAAAAAGCTTCCCGAAATTCTTATTATCCTAACGTAATTCATGCTTTTCCTCCTGTTTAATGCAGCAAATTTCTCGCTTCCGGCATCCTGCCCCAAAATTTATCCATGTGTTTAAGTATTCCCTTACTCGCATAATATTTATCTGAATCCTCGATGTTCAGCTATGGCTAAGGAGTTCACTTCTACAAAAGCCTTATGATTTCATTTTGGAGACAGGCTTTCAGATTAAGCTCTTTGATACTTCCGTCAAAGTCAACCTTGATTCTTGCGCCTTCCCTGCTGTCAACCACTTCCCTTATAACTCCATTGTAGTATATCTTGTGATATACCTTTTGTCCTATATGTACCTGACTGCCGTAATCAATGCCCTTCTGAAATTCCTCTACAAAGCGCGAAGGTTTAGCCGCCTTGCCATATCTGTGTTTTGGAATTGTTATATACAGCTCTTTTTTTGCTCTGGTCATGGCCACATAGAAAAGCCTTCTTTCCTCTTCAAAATCTTCTCCTGCAGAGTCATCCTTTATGTATGGCGCAAGGCCTTCTATCGAGCCGCAGATAAATACCGAGTCAAATTCAAGGCCTTTTGCCTTATGCATGGTCAGAAGCTTTACATTGTTGTTTCCGAAATTGGCATAATCCTTTTCCCCTAGCTTCTCCGACACCTCTTCCACATGCTGCACATACAACATTATGCTTTCGAACCCGGTCACAGAGCTTTCAACTTCTTCCACAGTCTCCATAAGACCTTTTGTGCTGATTCCCTTTGAAGCTGCATATTCCTTAAGGTATTCATCGTAACCTATTACATTCCTTATATACCTTACTGCATTTTGAGGGTTCATGGCACCAAGTCTTTTCAAGTCATTTTCAAACTCATGTATCCCATTTACCTGCAGCCTGTTCAAGCTGCCCTGATTCATTATACCTTGCAGGAAGTCATCACCCGACCTCTCTGCTTTTGCCATGGTATCCTTGCTGATATACCGTTTAGGCCTGTTTATTATTCTCATTATATCCCTGTTGCTGCCAAGACCTGTTCCAAGCTTGAGATAGCTCATGATGTCCTTAAATATCCAATGATTATACATGGATACTATCCCATCCAGGGTCACAAAGGGAATCCCTGAATCCATAAAAGCATCAATAACTGCTCTTGACTGGAGATTGGTCCTGTATATCACGGCAAAACCGGAATACTCCCTGCCATTTCTGCTCATCTGCCCTATCCTTGCAGCTATAGCTCTGGCTTCCTCTTCAAAGTCCTCCGCTTCAAAAGCTATAGGAAGGCTTCCCTGGCTGTTTACAGCCTCCAGCTCCTTGGAATATCTGTTTTTGTTGGTATTTATAAGCGACAATGCAGAATTAAGTATATTCTCTGTAGTTCTGTAATTGTTTTTCAGATATACTCTGCTGCACTTCGAATAAAGCTTTTCAAAATTCAGAAGTATATCGGGGGCTGCGCCTCTAAAGCCATAAATCGATTGGTCATCATCCCCTACAATGAAAATATTATTAAGCGGCTCTGCTATCAGTTTTATTGTTTCAAACTGCAGTGTATTTATATCCTGAAACTCATCTACAAGTATATATTTGAACTTTTCTCTTATTTCCTTAAGTATTTCAGGGTTCTCTCTAAGCATGCAGAGGCAGTCATACAGAATATCGTCATAATCATATTTGCCTGCCTGATGCTTGAATTCATTGTACTCTTCCATAATCTTCAACAGCTGCTTATTGCTGCGGGAGCCTGGTTTGCCCCTTGATATACCGGACATAGTGCTTATGGCATATTCCATATCACTTATAATATCCCGTATCTGTTCCTCATCCTCTGCAAAATCTACTCCCAGCCGTCTTACAATATTCCTTACTGCATTGAACTTCAGATTCTCATCAATAAGATCTTCCAGCTTATAGCCCTTATACTGCCTCAACAGCTTGTAGAAAACTGAATGAAAGGTTCCGAAGCTTACTATTCTTGCGCTCTGAGCAGAAGAAAGCCTTGTATATCTCTCCTTCATTTCATTAGCTGCAGCCCTGGAAAAGGTGACAACCAATATGTTTTCCGGAGGCACAACCTTCCTTTTAGCAAGATTTACTATTCTTGAAGTAATAACTGTAGTCTTCCCTGTGCCGGGTCCGGCAAGCACCATACAGGGTCCCGCTTCATGGCTTACCGCTTCCAGCTGTTCCCGGTTCAACCCTTTTAAATAACTTTCCATCAATTTACCCTAACCTTTTCCATATCACAAAAGCAGTGGTTCATAATTCCCTGATTGCCTATATCACTAATTCCATCGGAAGTGAGCCTGTTTACACTTCCTCCATTTTTGAGCCACCAGCCCTCATTCATAAATAAAATACCACGTACTCCTGACCCGGAGATGTCTGCATAGACCTCTATGCTGCCATTCCGGTTGTATAGCCTTATTATATCTCCCGCCTTGATTTCTTCTGCTAAAGCATCCTCATGATGCAGATATACAGTAGGAAGCACAGCCCCGGCATCCAGCATATGCTGAGAATGCATAGATTTCCTGTTATGTACTGTCATTAGTCTGTACTTCTCCTTTTGTTCTATCCCTATACCCTTAAGGCATTCCTTAAGCTCACTGACCGAGATTATCTCAAACTTTCCTGAACCGGTATCAAAGCTTCTTTTCTTCCATGGAACAGCTTTTGCTGCAGGATTCTTTGCATAACCCTTTTCTTTAAGCTCTTCAAGCTTCAGACCTTTATTAATCAATGGCTTCAGCATCAGCTCCAGCCATTCCTGTCCCGAAAGCCTGGGGAACTCCTTGAGGTTGAGCCTCTCAGCCAGTTCGGTATATATTTCATACTCCGGTCTTGCTTCATAATAGCTATCCAGGGATTTTTCCATATTGCCTATATAATGGCTCCACATACCCGGTACTGCCGCATCCTCCTCTTCGAGGAAATACGTTGCCGGAAGCACTATATCAGCCATTTCCGCCGTATCTGTGAGAAAATGCTCCAGGCATACCTTATATTCTATTTTCTCCATTGCTTCAATTACCTCATTGGTGTTGGGAAGCTGAAGTACAGGATTAGACCTTGAAATAAAAAGCAGCTTTAAAGGAGGTTCATTGAGGGTTTTCACAGTTTTACCAAACATTGCCCTGTTTATCATCCTTGATCCTTCCTGATTTACATTAAAAGGATTCATATCAAGATAATCGCCGGTCACATTGGAGTAATTAGCACCACCACCGGCAATTCCTACATTTCCGGTCAATGCCGCCAGCATATCTATACATCTGACCGCAGCCCCCCCATAAGGGTATCTCTGCATGCCATAGCCTATGAATACCGCCGTTGGCTTTTCAATGGTCAGCTTTTCTGCCAGCATTACAATATCTTTAATGTCTACGCCACATAATGATGAGAGCTCCTCCATACTGATGGCCGTAAAATAGCTCTTAAGCTCTGGAAAGCCCAAGGAGCAGTTTTCCGCAAAATCCTTATCATATATGTCCTTTTCCAGTACATATTTAGTAACAGCACAAGCCAAAGCCGCATCACCCTCCGGCTTGATCCTTATATGACAATCGCATATCTCAGCCGTAGCAGTTCTAAGGGGGTCAACAAGTATGAGGCTTGCACCCCTTTCCCTTGCAGCTTTCAGGTAGGGCAGCAGGTGGATATTTGTCTCCACCGGATTTCTACCCCAGATTATTATTGTTTTTGAATTCACAGTGTCCTCAGGGCTGTTTCCCAAAGATTTACCGAAGTCCAGCCTCTGAGCTGCAGCTCCAGCACCCCAACAGATACTGCCGTATATCTTGGTAGTACTGCCTAAATAATCAAAAAAAAGATCCTCAATATTCTTCAACAATCCGGAAGAGCCTGCATAGCTGTATAGTCCTATGGACTTGCTCCCGTACTTACTAGTATACGCTGATATTTTACCTGCTATATTATCAAGTGCCTCATCCCATGATATCCTCTTCCAATCTCCGTTGATTTTCACCATAGGATATTTAAGTCTTGAAGGATGATGGACCCTTTCAAGATGCTTCCTGCCCTTGGAACATATAAAGCCCCTGGTTATAGGATGTTCCTTGTTTCCCTCTATATCAATCACTTCTCCCCTGTCATCGACAGTTACCACAAGACTGCAGCAGTCAAAACAATCCAAGGGGCATGTAGTTATGTATTTTCGTAGGGACATACTCCTATCCTCCTATCAAACATTATAAATATATTATAGCATTTCTTGGCATTGAAAAAAAGGAAGTGCACATTCAATGCGCACTTCCTTCTTAAACTAAAGCTCTTTTCCCTTATTATATGCCTTTATATTAATATCAACCAGCTTGGGGTTGATGGTCTCTCTTATTATTTCTTCCCAGTCTATTTCATCCAGCATGAGAGCTTTCACCAAGGTACCCAGCAGCACTATATTCTGAGTCTTGATATTTCCTATTTCCTCTGCTGTCTTGCCTGCATCCAGCACAACCGTCTTGAATGCACCCTGCAGTGCTTCTATCAGTCCCGGAGGATATTCTTCCTTTCCACTGGCTACCGGCATTGAAGGTATCTCATAATTATTAACTACCACAACCCCCTCCGGCTTGAGGTACTCGATCCATCTCACCGCTTCCATCTTTTCAAAGGAAACAAGGATGTCGGCCTGACCCCTGCCTATTATAGGGGAATACACCTTCTTGCCATATCTCACCTGAGTGGTTACACTTCCGCCTCTCTGAGCCATACCGTGCACTTCAGACATCTTCACGTCATAACCGGCTTTCACAAGTCCTGCAGTCAATATCTTGCTGACAAGTATTATACCCTGTCCGCCGACGCCAACCAATAATATGTTTCTTGTATCACTCATATTATTCACCAACCTTCTCTATAGCATCGAATTTGCATACCTGCATGCAGACTTCACAGCCTACACACATTGACTGATCAATATATGAGGTGCCATCCTTAAAAAATACAGCAGGACATCCTACCTTCAGGCACATTTTACATTTCTTGCATTTCTCTTTAACAACCGTGCACTTTGTCTTGAAAGGAGGCAAGGTCTTTATTAGTACACAAGGCCTCTTTGTTACTATTGCATAAGGCTCCTTGCTGCTTTCGGCTTCTTCAACAGTTTCTCCCATTGCTTTAAGGTCACAGGGGTCTACTACCTTGACTGTCTTGTAACCTATGGCCTTTAACACTTCAACCGGATCAATCTCTATTGCATCCTCACCCATAAGTGTCCTGCCCGTACCCGGATTTTGCTGATGTCCTGTCATACCTGTAATTCTGTTGTCAAGCACTACAGGCACCATTTTCCCTTTGTTATAGATAATATCTATAGCTCCGGTAATTCCAGAGTGAAAGAAGGTTGAGTCTCCAAGCACGCCAAATACCTTCTTGTCACTTCCTGTTACTTCAAAGGCTTTAGCCATGCCCATTCCGGCACTGAAGCCCGCACCCATGCATATACAGGTATCTACTGAGTTGAGCGGTGCCATGCCTCCAAGAGTGTAGCAGCCGATATCACTTGTTATTACTGTATTTTTCTTCTTTGACATTGTGTAGAAGAAGCCTCTGTGCGGGCATCCGGGACATAGTACAGGAGGTCTCGCCACAACCTTTGCATCCAATGTTTTAGTCTCTGATTCCTTATTCAAGAGAGCCTTTGCAACTACATCCGGATTAAGCTCATATAAGTTAGGAATAAGCTCTTTGCCTATGCAGCTAATTCCTGCTGCCTTCATCTGTTCTTCCATGTACGGCTCAAGCTCTTCGATAACATATACCGTCTCAAATTTGGAAGCAAAGTCCTTGATAAGGTCCATGGGCAGTGGATATGTGAAGCCCAGCTTCAAGTATGAAGCATTGTCGCCAAATACTTCTTTTGCGTACTGATATGCAACGCTCGCTGTCACTATACCAATCTTGGCATTCTCATTATATTCAACCTTGTTTAGTGGTGATTTGTTTGAGTATTCTTCAAGAGCTTTAAGCCTTTTTTCAACTCTGGCATGAGCAATCTTTGCGTTAGCAGGAGTCGAGATATATTTAACCATGTCTCTCACATACTCCTTAGGCTCAACTTCTTTTCTTTCACCCAACTCGACTATACTCTTGCTGTGGCATATTCTTGTTGTTACTCTGAATAATACAGGAGTATCAAACTGCTCGCTTATTCTGAGGGCTTCAGCTATAAAATCCTTTGCTTCCTGGCTGTCACTGGGTTCAACCATCGCCATCTTTGCGAACTTTGCATAGTATCTATTGTCCTGCTCATTCTGTGAACTATGCATGCTTGGATCATCAGCGGAAACAAGCACAAAGCCTGCATTAACTCCCGAGTAAGCAAAAGTGAATATAGGGTCAGCTGCCACGTTGACACCAACATGCTTCATTGCTGCTAAGCTTCTTACTCCTGCTATAGATGCACCAATTGCTACTTCTGCCGCAACCTTTTCATTAGGTGACCATTCACAGTAGATTTTATCCTTGTAATCTACAATATTCTCCAGTATCTCTGTACTTGGAGTACCCGGATAAGCTGCAGCCACTTTAACGCCGGCTTCATATGCACCTCTGGCAATTGCCTCGTTGCCTGACATCAATTGCTTCAATATTTTTACCCCCTTCTATAATTAAAAATATTAATTGTTTGCGATTATGCTTCCCAGTGCTATTGATAAAAGCTTGGACTCGGAGGAGTCAGCTCTTGAAACAAGTACTATCGGTACCTTGGCACCCATTATGATTCCTGCTGATCTTGCGTTTGCAAAATAAGTCAGGGACTTTCCAAGGGCATTTCCTACTTCATAATACGGAACCAATAAAATATCAGCGTTGCCGCCGCCTTCTCCCTTATAGCCCTTATGTGCACATGCCTCACTGCTGATTGCCAGATCAAGCGCAACCGGTCCCTCTACCACAACTCCTTGTGCTTCCCATTTTTCCTTCATGTTGGCTATTGCTTTAGCATCAACAGTTGCCGGTATCTTTGGATTAGCAGTCTCAGCTCCTGCGAGACAGGAAGCGTAAACTTTGTCCATTTTCATTGCCTTGCACGCCTTTATTGCGTTTTCAAGTATCTGAACCTTCTGATCCAGATCCGGAGCCACATTCATACCGCCATCAGTCAAATAAATGAGCTTTTTGTAGGTCGGCACCTCGTACACCATTACATGGCTGATGAGATTCTCTGTCCTGAGTCCTATTTCCTTGTCCAATACAGCTCTCATTATATCCGCAGTCTGAAGAAGCCCTTTCATCAGAAAGTCACCCTTCCCGTTTCTGACAAGCTCTACGGATCTCCTGGCCGCTTGTATCATATCCGGTTCGTCGATTATCTCATAACCGCTGCCCTGGACTTTTAATCTGTCCATTATTTCTTTTATTTTACCTTCGTCACCCACAAGCACCGGCTCTGCAAGCTCCATTTCCTTTGCTTGGCTTACTGCCTTGATTACGTCCTCATCCTGAGCTGCAGCCACAACAATTTTCATTTTCTTCTGGCTTTTGGCAGCTTCTAACAGCTCTTTGAAATTTTTAATCATCAAATCACCTCGGATTAAAAATATTTTGTATGTCTTAAAAATTTTGTGTAATATATAATTATTTTACAATATATTGCACAATCATTCAACCTCTACTTGATTTTTTTAAAACGAAATTAAAAAGTCATGTTAGCATAACTAAACATGACTTTTTAATAGCTTTATTAAGCGATTGATCAATACCCCAGTTCCTGTCCTACAAGAATGACCTCCAAGTCGGTCTTATAAGGCCTTCTGTTAATTATAGTCGTGACACTGCACATCCTCTGCGGGCTTCTGCAGTCAGAGCATTTTTCATTGACGGCGCAGGGAGTATCAAGCTTTAACCTTCTTGCGTTTTTATACGCATTATCCTTTATCCTTTGCAATGCAGCATCCAGGTTCTTTGATATTTTGTTTACTCCACAAAGTATATAAACCTTTTTCGGTCCATAAATCATTGAGGTTACTCTGTTTCCCAATCCGTCAATATTGACAAGCTGTCCTTCCTCAGTAAGAGCATTTGTACTTGACAAATATATGTCAGCCTGTGCTGCGTTCTTTCTGGCTTCATCCATGGCTTCGGAATTGCTTTCCAGCCAGTGAAAAAAAACTTTGTTTCCCCTGTCAATGAGCTTCTTTGGTATTCCCAAGGAATTAACAGTCACAGATCCTCCGATTCCAACCTTGGCTTCTTGACTTATGCTCTCCATCAGGTAGCTTACTGCCGAATCTGAATCATCGAAATACGCGACCTTCATACCGTTTTTTTCCAAAGCTTCAAGAGTCTTTTTAACTACTTCCTGCATACCATCACTCCTCACAAATAATCTATTTAATATTACAAATCATAATACATTTCAAACTCCGCAGGATGTGGAACCAAGCTTATCTTCTTGTGCTCCTTATCCAGCTTGTTCATTATCCATGTATCAATGAGCTGTTTTGTAAATACACCGCCTCTTAGCAGGAATTCGTTGTCTTTCTTCAATACGTCCATAGCCTCTTCCAGGCTTTTCGGAAGACTTTTAATCTTCTTCCTTTCTTCCTCACCAAGCTCGAATATATTTACATCATATGGTCCAAAGCCCTCCTTAACAGGGTCAATACTGTTTATTATGCCATCCAGCCCTGCCATAAGCAGTGCTGAATAAGCAAGGTAAGGATTGCATGCAGCATCTGAAGGCCTGAACTCAAACCTTTTACTGTCGGGGCTGTTGCCATAGCCTGGTATTCTTATTACAGCACTTCTGTTTGAAGTGGCAAAACAAATACTTACCGGCGCTTCATATCCGGGAACCAATCTCTTGTATGAGTTTGTGCTTGGGCTTGTAAATCCCAATAATGCCGGAGAATGCTTCAAAAGCCCCCCGATGAAATACAATGCAGTCTGACTGAGCCCCGAATAGCCGTCCTTATCATAGAACAAGGGCTTTCCATCCTTATATAGCCACATATGTACATGCATTCCACTTCCTGCCTCCCCAAACATAGGTTTTGGCATGAAGGTGGCACTTTTCCCGTTTTTGATCGCCATATTCTTCACTACATATTTGAGCAGATAAGTCTTGTCAGCCATTTCCCTCATCCTGCCTGCTTCTACCTCCAGTTCAAGCTGCCCTGGTCCTCCCACCTCATGATGATGGTATTTTATCGGCATTCCAAGCTCTTCAAGCATCAGTGTCATCTTGCTTCTCAGATCGTTGGTTGTATCGTAGGGAAGTGCCAGGTGATATCCTCCCTTATGCTTGACTTTATAACCCAAATTATCTTCATATAATTCATTTGTATTCCATTCGGCCTGTTTTGAATCGATGGTTACTTCCTGATGATTAGGCTTACTTTCGAAGGCTATCTGATCAAATATATAAAATTCAAACTCGGGGCCTATTATATTCTCATCCGCTATACCAGTTGAAACCATGAATCTTTCAGCTTTTTCGGCAATATATCTTGGATCTCCCTCATACCTTTTTATTCCACCCTCCAAGGTGTGAATATCTCCTATCATACTCAGGGTTGGCACCTCACAGAAGGGATCTATAAAGGCTGTGCCCAGATCCGGTATAAAGACCATATCACTTTTTTCAACAGTGAGAAAACCATAGCTGGAACCGTCAAAGCCAATACCTTCCTCAAACAGCTTTTCACTCAACCGGGTCACCGGTATAGATAAATGATGCCATCTTCCTGTCAAATCAGTAATTTTGAAATCTACAATTTTAATCCCCCTTGAATCACAATACTCCTTAGCCTCAGTGAGATTTTCGAACAATCCTATAACCCCCTTCGTTTAAATGTGTTAATTTTAGTATATTTAAACAATTTTAGGATGTCAAATTATTCCTCAATTATTGGCTTTAACAGCTCATCCATTTTTTCCTTGTTCACGACATAAAAGGATAGTCTGTTTATGGTATCAGCCCTGCCGGGAATTGTTTGCAGGCTAATGCTTTCTCTCTTTATTTTCTGTGCTTTGGTAATATAGAACATCATCTGCTTCGGGGACATATTTGTCTCTACGTAATCCTTAATGGGTCCCTGAAGCTTCAGGAAGCTTGTTACGATATTGCCCTTCAGAACTTTTTCGATGCCGAGCCTGACTATCTCCTGCTGCATCTTGACTCTGCCCAGGTCACCGTCCTTATATCCGCCGCCTTTGTTGTTCTTACGGTACCTTAAGAGCTTTATTATGTCTTCTCCCTTGCTTACTGCCTGATCCTTTTTAAAGTGAATACTCAATCCGTCAACCGGGTCATCATAGTTCATATCCATCGGAACAGTTACTTTTATACCCCCTATAGCATCAACTATAGCTTTAACAGCTTTGTAGTCAACCTTGACATAGTAATGAACATCCACGCCTGTAAGTGACCCTACGCTTTCAACCACGCTGTCGGCTCCTCCCCTTCCGTAGGAAGAGTTAATCTTACTATTTGCAGAAGTCTTATAGCCCTTTCTTGCAATATAAGTATCCCTGGGTATCGATAATACGTCTACCGCTCCATCCCCAGGGTCAAAGCTGCAGAGCATAATTGAATCTGCAAGTCCGTTTGCGACACCCATTACTACTACATTTACACGTTTCTCCGGTACAGGATAACCTTCAGCACCACCCTTTACACTTATACTGTTCAGAAACTTGTATGTAAAGCCGTACCCGGCAGCTGCAATCAAACAAACCAATATAACAACCGCACTTATTATTTTTCCTCTATTACTCAATTAATAGCCTCCCAATAAAATTATTACATTCCTAGTTTAATTCTCTTCCCTCAATAAGTAAAGCTCATTGATGCAGAGAAAATATACCATAAAAGCGGCTAAATGCTTTTATGGTATATTTTCTTTCCATTTTGCACTTCTACGTGATAATAGCCGGATACCTCCAGCTTTTCTTTGACGGCCAGTGCTATTATCTTATCAATTTCATCTACCTCCAGCTTTGCAGAAATTCCGCAGCTTACAGTTATTTCCCGGGGAACGGGCATAATGTTTATATTAAAACCGCCATCCCGTATTACCTTTTCAAATTTCAAAGCATAGTGTGTAGAATCAAAAACAGCAATATAGTAATCATTCATTGCATTCACCCCTCATATCGTCTAAAATTATAATATATCCGAAGAAAATTTACAAATAATTAATATTATATATTTCGCGAAAAACATTTTACATTCTTAATTCAGGTTTCGCGTAAATGTTTCCTTGATTGTTATTGAATTCGCACTTTGCCCAATATAAATACTTTTGTGCGTTCAATCTTATTTAAAATTCGCCTATTAGGAAGTGAAAATATGGACTTTAGACAAATTGAAGCCTTTGTATATGTGGTTCGATATAGTAGCTTTTCCAAGGCTGCAGATGCAATCTTCCTTACTCAGCCTACAGTAAGCTCCCATATAAACACCTTGGAAAGGGAATTAGGCATCAAGCTGATTGACCGTTCCGGTAAGGAAGTAGAACCAACTAACGCCGGTAAAATCTTCTATGAATATGCCAATAATCTTATCATTATCAGAGACAATGCCGTATTTACCCTTAACAAGTTTTCCAAAAAGATCGAAGGAAAGGTTGATATAGCTGCGTCCACGGTACCGGCCGAATATCTGCTCCCCAAGCTTATGATTGGCTTCAGGAATAAATACAGTAATATTAACTTCTCTGTGGACCAATTGGATTCCAACCAGGTTGTTGATGAGCTTCTTGAGAAGAAATATGAGCTGGGAATGGTAGGCACAATAATAGAAAACAACAAGCTTGAATACCATAAGCTGGTTGAAGACAGGCTTGTATTGGCTGCTCCCTGCAACAAAAAATTCAGTACAATGACTTCAGAGGTTCTCCCCTTTGAAGCTGTAAAGGATGAAAACTTCATATACAGGGAATCCGGCTCGGGTACAAGACAGGAATTTGAAAAGATATTCATGAAGCATGGAATAGTTCCATCTTCTATCAGAATTGCCGCCCAGTTTAACAGCATAGATGCTATAAAACAAGCCGTGAGCCAAGGACTGGGTGTATCAATAATGTCTTATATGAGTGTCGAGGACTATGTGAGGTTCGGCCTGATAAAAGCTTTCGATATAGAAGACTTTGACTTAACGAGAGCTTTCTACATAATCACACATAAAAAAAGACCGCTTTCGCCGGTCAATTCAGTATTCTTGAAATATGTGCTGGATAGTTTTAAATAGTAATGTATCCCCTTACTATATTCAGAGGGCTTCATCAGGTGTTCCTATGCACTTTATCGCTCATTACCATGTTTGAAGTTGCCTGTAACCTTTGCCAAAATTAGCTGTTCCTCTTTAGAATCAGCAGTCTTTATTCTGCGAATGAACTTCTCACTCTCACTGCCTTTTAATATCATGATTTGTTTTCCATTCCAGAAAATGAATACTTTATTATCCTTATTTATCTTATAGGAAAATACCTCTTCATCAAGTCTGTTCCGTTTATCAACGTTCTTCATAGAATTATGCCTCCATTCAATCCCATTGCCTTTTTGCAAGTAAGCTCATATAATCCTGCCCATAGTTTAAGAAATCATTCTAAAATATTCCATAATTCCATTCTTTTGTTCATAGCATTGCCTCAATCCGTTTTACTGCTTTTTTATCAAGTACTCCACCCGAAAGAGCATTAAGTATATAACTTTCTATTTCATTATTAGGCTGTTGTTTCCGAATCAATGTAAGAACAGTCAATATATCAATTAATATGAGCTTTTGCATTGTTGCTCTGATTTCGCCCATATTAAAAGATATCAATTGATCAGAAATCTTCATCAGTAAATGCTTCTTATATGGCACTATTTCACTTAAAGACTGTATACACTGACGTACTGTTATAGGTTTTTCATCATTTAGAAGTGATAAATATTCGTCTATAACATTATCCAGTTTATTTTCCATATCCCATTTTGCATTGGCAGCAATAAGCATCAGCTCTATACTCCGCTGATATGAGTTTTCACTTTTTAGCTTCTCGCAAAATATATCCCAATACAGATATACATCATCAGAGTATTCCGAACGATGCTGAAGTAAAAGAAAGGAATGATATCTTGTAGTATCATCTTTTTCTGACAGCCAATCCACAAGCTGATGTATATCATCTACACGTAATGTTTTTGATATATCCTCCAGCTCATCCTTTTCAAGGGATGATAATCTCTCAAGTGTAAGCATATCTTCACCTCTATAAAAAATTATTTGATGTTTAATGTCCAGCACTTGTGGATAATTATACCATATAATGTACTATAGATATACAGGCAAAAGCTACAAAACATTTCATATTATTCCATTTTATAGTATAATAATAGCACGTGTTTTGTGGGGGTAGAAGATATGCTTGATTTTGTTATATGCGCTGCCGCACTATTATTAGGCCTGCTGATCCAAAAATTACAGAAGTATTATGTAATATCCTTCCTGGGTATAATATTTGCTTTTATTTTACCGACCCTTATATGCAATAATGTTATTATGCATACTATTAAAAAATTAACCGGTTTAAACGAAATAACGATAATAACCTCAATAATACTATATAGTGCAGGTACATCCGTATCTTTCCTGATTTTTAAGGTTTTAAGAATCCGTAAGCTGGAGCACCATATTTCATATTCCGATGAGTTCATAAATGAAAAGATACAGAATTTAATAGATGATATACGCAAAGAATTTCTTAACCATAAAAAACACTACGGCAATGACTTGTTTGTATCTCTATTCTTTGTAAAACGGATTTTCTGGGGTAAAATAATATGGAAAATTATAAGAATCGGCCATTCCGGAATGCCTGGCATTTTATCCGAACCTAATTGGAACGGGGTTATTAAGGATTATAAGAATACCAGTACAGGAAAGACAGTACTGCTGCAAGCCGGAAACACGATCAATTTCGCAGAGATTGATGATGCTGAATACAAGGGTCTGCCTGACAATATCCTAAACTGGTCAAAGCAGAATATCGTATACAGAATAAACATCCCTATCAAGAAAAATGAGGCAGATTCAAAAGTGGTATTTGTAATCAGTATAAATTGTATCGACAAAAGCTTTGATTGGGACAAAATGGGATATAATGAAAGAAAGATACAATTAACCTATGCTCATAAGGTAGTAGATAATTACAAGAAAAGTCTGGCCGGTCTCTATAATTTTTTCAATTGCGTATACTAATCCGGAATGATATAATTTGATTAAGGCAGGTGTTATTAATGACTGTTGATAAAGTAAAAATCATCTCCAAGGGAAACGGAATGTATTTAAGCAATATAGAAGCCGTAGATTTAAAACATAAAAAAGGCAAAATCATGACTCCGAAGGATTTTTTTGAAAGTCTTGTTTATAGAAAACCCATGAAAGCAAAACCAGCCAAGTGAAAATCCAAGTGTATTCGACCTCCCTACCGGAGGTCTTTTTATTTTATAATGCAGCCGAAATGAATACCTATAACTTCTTCCTGAAAGTATAAGATTCCTTGATCAGGTCATAACCAATGTTCTTATAAAAAGCATGGGCTTCCTTTCTTATGATGTTTGACCTCAGGCTGACTATGCTGCAGTCCTGTTCCTTTGCCCAGGCTTCAACTGCCAGCATCAGCTTCTTCCCTATACCCTGCCCCCTGCAGTCCTTATCAACGACAAGGCCGGCAACCTCGGCCATAAAGCCGGAATAGAAAGGTTTGTAGACAAATCCTTGAACCCAGCCGGCTACCTTTCCACCAGGCAGCTCTGCAACAAGAATGATATGCTCTTCATCTCCCAAAAGGTGTTTCAATCTCCCAAACACCTCTTCAGGGGTAGCCGGATAACCCAGTTGAAGGCTTAGTGGAATAATATCAGCTATGTCATCCGGACAGGCTTGTCTTATGGTGAGTTTCTCAATATTTCTGCTTTCCAATGTTACATGCCCCCTGTTAATATTTTTTCTATTCCTGTATGTACCGGCCTATTTCTGCTGCATATACAAGGTATTGGGAAAGAAGCCCAACTTTTTATAAAAGCCTATAGTAGGTTCATTCTCCTGGGATACAGTCACCCCTATGACCTTACAGTTCTTTTCGTTCATCCATTGCAGATGCCTCTGTACCAGTTCCTTCCCGACTCCAGTCCCTCTGCTGCTCTCATCAACATGTACCGATTCAATTTCTCCCTTTCCATCCACCGCTGTTGATATACAATACCCTATATTCTTTCCGTTGCTTTTGGCGATGGTTATTTTCATTGTCTCCGCATCAAACACGCTGAATGCTTTGATTCTCTGTTCAAAACTCATAGAACGATATAGTTCCTTGAAGTATTCTGAACTATTCTCATGATACTGTCTGTTCTTTTCCCAAAGATTCTTTATGACTCCAATGTCGTCATATGAAATATCAAATAACTCTAGCATAATATCTGCCTCCTCACATTGTTTTTACTACAAATCTTTCGCTATATATTCAACAGTCTTTTTGCATTCGTCGAAAAAATATCTGTTCTTTCTGTTTCATCTGCTGTTGCTTTTAAAACTGATAGCATGGGAAATGCTTGGTTAAAGAAAGGATAATCCGAGCCAAACATTAATCTTTCAGCACCGACACTATTAATCATTCTTCTAACATTTTGCGAAGGTTGGGTGCTTATATCGGCATAGGTATTTGGATATTGCCTCATTACCTCTATCAACTCGTCATTCTGTTCCAAACCTGAATGACCGAATATAAGCTTCAGGCTGGGAATGCTCTTTAGCACTCTAATAAATTTTGATATTTCTTGAGTATCCATATTCTTAACCACTGACTTGGGGAGTCTCCTGAAAGAATTCGGAATGGCTATACCGCTGCATGAAATTATTGGTTTGCCTGTCTCGGATAAATAACCTAACAGATTAATAACTCTTTTATCATCAAAATCTATTTTCCAAATATGAGGATTTAGCTTAAATCCCTTTACACCCATATCCAAGTACCGCTCTACTTTCCCCTTAACCTGAACCTCATTAGGATTTATTGACCCAAAAAATATAAATTCCTGATTGTTCTTAGTTAATTCAAGCAAATTCTCTGTTTCTGACCCATCTACACCTTGAATCGGCAATAGTACCATCTGTTGAATATGATTCTGCTTCATATCTCTTATAACCCTCTCCAGAGATGCATTTTGGATTAACGGGATTACCCCCTCCAGTGCCGCCAACTCAGATAAACACCGTATTCCACCCCATGAAAGTGTTGTATCAGGCCAACAACGATATCCTACTTTTTCAAAATCAAAGTTCTTGATTTTCCCGGGAAAACAGGATAGATCAAAGAATGAACGGTCAAAGCAATCCGATTTTTGTTTCCGAAAGACTTTTGGAAGCATACTTGCTATACTCACAAAACAATGGGCATGAAAGTCAATTGGATTATACTTCTCAACCAGTTCTTTCTTTATGATAAAATCACCATATTCAGTTAATTCCAGCTCTTTATAGCTTTTTAAAATATCATTTTTATCTTTTATCATTGATTAGGCACTCCCAATATATAATAAACACCTATTATGCTTAACCCGGTGGCTTAAGAGGGTCATACACATCTCAATTCTGCCTGATGCTCAAACATCTCTAATACCACTGAGCTGTGTGAAGTTATTGTATCGGCTTGCTGTAAACAACTTTACCCTTTCTGTCAATTACATCAATACGTTCGATTTCTCTTAATTCCTGCTGCTTTTTATATGATATGATGAGCGCATCCTTTTTCTCTATTGATGTTTGTATTGCATATGGTTCATAAGGCTCTTTGTCCTTAAATTCAACATATATGTCTACGTCCTTATCTTTAAGACTCTCATCAAGTATGAAAATACCTATATATGCCTCATAATCATCTCCGAGTTGAATATATTCTATTTCATCCAACTCCTTATTTGCATCAAGGCTGCCTTTGGCATATCCAATCCCATCCGTTGAATCGTCCTGACGTAATATCATAATTCCATATTCATTATTGTCCCCATATGCAATTACTGTGGAATCCTCTTTCGACTCCATTGAAAGTGCTTTTATATTATTTTCTGTTACAAATTTATCTATTTGTTCATGGGACAACCTGTCTTTGACTATTATGGAATCTACTATATCACAGCCGGCTAGAATAATAAGGATTACAAATATTACATTAACCAACCTCAAATATTTCGGCATTTCTACACATCCTTTATTTGAGTAATATTTCTTCTACTCTGTCAATCCACTCATCGACAAGTGTATTGAACACTTCAACTTGCTCCAATTGCAGATTGTGTCCGGCTCTATCCAAAACTGCAAAAGTTCCTCTGGGAAAGCTATCCAATATATTCCAAGCATCTTTATACCCTACTGAAGAATCCTGCCTGCCCAATAAAAACAAAACAGGTTTCTCATATTTATCTTTTAATCTATCAACATCGAATGAGAACGAAAAGCTCTCGTTTCTTATCTTCTCTAAGAAAGGTGCGTTTGCAATTCTAACACCTGAATATACCTCCTTGTTGTATCTTTCCCAAATCTCCTCGCTCTGCACTACTGCCATGGACTCGAACTCTTCTGCATCTTCTTTGCATAAGGTAGATAAAAGTTCATTATCTATGACTATTGCTGTATGGGGTGGGGTGTCTCTTTTTGAGTGGTCTTCGATAATGGAAGGGCACAATAAAAACAAACCATCTACCCTCTCTGACATATGATGCATCACGCCTCGCGCCAGATAACCACCATATGATTCACCCGCTATTAGAAACCTCTCATTGGGAATGACTTTATCAATAAATCCAAGCACAACCTTAAGCATTTTGTCTGAACTGTCAATCCAAGCTTCTCCCTTTGTTTTGCCCATACCAGGCAAATCAATATATATCCGCCTGTAACCTTCTCTTTTTAAAAACACAGGCTCCATACATCCACTCATTAGCCTATGATCAGGGTAATATCCATGAAGCATTATGACTGGCTTTCCTTCGCCATATTCCTCATAATATATTATAATATTGTCCAATTTGCATTTCATTCTTATATCTCCTTCAAATCTAGTAAATATAATCAAAATTTTTCTTTGATTCTCCAACATTTCCTGCTCTTTTACCTAACTTGTAATAACCGCCGGGTGCATATATCAAAGGATCAACGTTAATCATGTCTATCTTTCCATAAGCAGTATCTGAAATCTTCTCATCAACCAGTATGTTTTTTATTTCTCCAATGTAAATTGTCCCATCCCCGACTTGTACCGTGTCAACCAACATACACTCATATACCCAAGGCGAAACACCTAAGACAGGTACATTTACCACTTCACCTTTGGCACAATTCACCTTTGCTGCTTCACATTTATCAGTAGAAGAACCTGAATGAGTTCCAAAATAATCTGCAATATCCATCATCTCTGCAGTTACCAGGTTAACCGAAAACATTCCGTTCTTCTCCACCTGCTCCCTGGTTGCCTTTTTTCCACGGGAAGCAAACATCAACATGGGAGGCTCTACAGAGCAGAATGTTACCAAAGTAATCAACGCAAAATTAGGCTTCCTATCCTCTTTGTAGGTACCAACTAAATATGATGGTTGAGGAAAAAATCCACGTTGGGGTGGAATTGAACGCTTTACCATAATTAACACCTCACTGCATATAGTTTAGTAATGCTATTGCTTTTTCCATACTAATGAATATCTCCAAAATAAATGTCTTTTCACTTTAGCACCTGGTAATATATTTCTACAAGCTTGCTTTACTTCTTTTATAGTCAGATAATTATCATGTTTCCCATGCTCATCCCATGCCTTTATCTCTTCCTCACTTTTTCTCAAGTGTCCCGTTTTGAACAGCATAAAAAGTAAGTTTATCGGTATTGCAGCAGCCGAATAAATGAAATCAACTATGGACTGCTGTTTGTAAAGGTCTAATACCAGAAAGGTACCTCCTTGCCTAAGTGACTTGTCTGCAATATTCAACATCCTCTCCAGCGGCAAGTGATGCATTGTGGCAATAGAAACTATGCAGTCATAATTGTTTTCCTCCAATGGATGCTCAAGTATATCTCCCAAGCTATATGAAATATTGTCATACCCTTGAGATATCTCAATTGCTTTCTTTATCATCTCCGGTGATAAGTCAATCCCCTGCACACCCTCATATTTCCTAGCCAAGAGCCTGCTAAACTCACCTGTGCCGCACCCAATATCGAGGCTAAGCCCACACTGTTCCGACATATGCCTTAACAAATACTTATGATAATGCCTGTTATGATCCCATTTGTTTTCACCCAAACAGGCTATTCTGTTAAAGTCCTCTGTAATCTCATGTTTGCTTTCCATCTGCTTTTCCTCCATTATCAATGTTTCCAGAAAACATACAAATTTATATCTTTCAGCATGGCCTCCGCTGCTTATAACCGGTCTATTGTTATCCCGCAGCAGAATAATATTATTGCTTGCTGTACATATATCAGATTTTTCTTTAACTCGTACCCGACAAAATACTTGGAATCAATTACATCTTCAGACACTTCTTCTCCCCTTGTGAATGGGGGGCAGGGGTTAAGTATTGCATTTCTCTGTGCTAATCTCATAACTTCAGTTGTTATTTGATATTCAGATATGTATTCTTCATTTCTAAGTTCTTCCGGAATACCGTCTGTTAGTACAATGTCACACAGCTTTACTGCTTCTTTGAGGTTTTCACTGAATTTATATATATCTGTTTCATCACCCAGTTCATAACCGGCTCTGCATATTTGATACAGCTTAAACCCCAATACTTGTGATGCTTCTAACCAGGACCTTCCAATATTGCCTTTTGCACCAACAAAGGCATAATTCAGCTTGAGGAAATCCTGCTTGAGCTTACTTATCGAATACAAATCCGACATTATCTCACAGGGATGATTATACTTCGTCATTGCATTAATTACTGGTATGCCGGAGTATTTGCACAGTTCATCAATAACCTTAATATCTGGGTGTCTGACAATAATTCCATCTGCCCAATTACTTATATATCCTGCAACATCCTTAATAGCCTCTTTTTTATCTAAGGTTTGAGGCGGGAATAATATACTCGTCCCTCCAAGTTCCTTTATTCCCTTTTCAAAAGTAATCCTGGTCCTTATACTTGATTCCGGAAAAAACAATATAAACATTTTATCCTTAAGCGGCTGCATAGGGCAAGTGGTTTTCAATATGTCTGCCAGCTTAAAGATATATTGAACCTGTTCCACCGATAAATTGTCAATCCTGCTAAAGTTCATGATATACTCCTTTCTAAATATAAAGGGCACCATTATCAAGCATATATCCGTATGTCAATGCATTGTTCTTAATAATATCCTTTAGAGTCAATCTGACAAAATCCATATGAGATTATATTTCTACATGCCCTGGTAAATTCCTTCCATATAAATTTACTTCGCTAAAGTTGCACTTATCTATCATCTATAATATAATTTTACATTGTGGCAATATTAATTTTAATCCTTAAAATTCACAAAAGAATACTTTTTATCATAGAAAGGATAAATCAAATGAAACTTGGAATCGTAGGTCTGCCAAACATAGGAAAAAGCACACTTTTTAATGCTATCACCCAGGCTGGGGCTGAATCTGCCAACTATCCCTTCTGCACAATAGAGCCAAATGTAGGCGTAGTTGCAGTACCTGACGAAAGACTGGCAAAACTGGCTGAAATATATGCCTCAAAAAAAATTGTCCCAACTGCTATTGAATTTTATGATATAGCCGGACTTGTAAAAGGTGCAAGTAAGGGAGAAGGACTGGGAAACAAGTTCCTTTCACATATACGTGAGGTTGAAGCTATTGTACATGTAGTCAGATGCTTCGAAAGTAAAGACATTGTACATGTAGACGGAAGCGTAAATCCTCTTAGAGATATTGAGACTATAAATCTTGAGTTAATACTCTCAGATATAGAAGTGTTGGAAAGAAGACTTCAAAGATCTCAGAAGGCTGCCAAGGGTGATAAGACTCTGGCTGCAGAAGCAGCATTGATTCAGGAGGCAATGGCAATACTGGAAGAAGGCAAATCCGTAAGGACACTTGACCTGCCCGATGAGCAGAAGGAGCTTGTTAAATCTTTTAATCTCCTAAGCTCAAAACCTATTATCTATGTTGCTAACGTGTCTGAAGAGGATTTAGCCAATGACGGCAATTCAAATCCTCATGTAGCAAGTGTAAGGAAATTCGCTTCTGCTGAAGATGCTGAGGTGGTTATCATCTCTGCGCAGATAGAGGAAGAGATAGCTCAGCTGCCGGAGGAAGAAAGACTTGAATTTCTTCACGACCTTGGCCTTGACAAGTCAGGCTTGGATAAACTGATACAAGCAAGCTACCATCTGCTGGGGCTTATAAGCTTTTTAACTGCAGGATCCCCTGAGTCAAGGGCCTGGACCATAAAAGCCGGTACCCCGGCGCCTCAGGCAGCCGGCAAAATCCATTCCGATATAGAAAGAGGCTTCATCCGTGCTGAGGTAATAGCTTATGATGATCTTATGGCCCATGGGGGCAGCATGACATCAGCCAAGGAAAAAGGCCTTGTACGGATCGAAGGCAAGGACTATATCATGAAAGATGGAGATGTAGTAAATTTCAGGTTTAACGTTTAGTTGACATATCAAAAGGGTGATGAGTTAGGCATTCTGCTTTATGCATCCAAATGTGAGATCTCATTTATTGATATTACTTTGAAATCATTGTTTTCATCATCATATCTTAAAAGGCTGATTCCACAATTGTATGGATGTAAATTGAATCTCTTGTATTGCGGCAATCCAAGAAAATGACTGATTATTGACCTGATTACTCCTCCATGACAAACTATGCATACATTTTCAAGCTTTCTATCCTTTATAGACTTCAGAAAATTTAATGTGCGTGTTAATACCTCTTCACCGGATTCCCCTTCAGGATACTTGAAATCTTTTTCTTTTTTCAGAAATTCATCGTAAAACTCCGGATGATCTTTCCTGATTTGATCCTCAGAAGAGGTATGGAATACACCCATATGAATTTCTCTTATCTGCTTGTCAATTTCTATCGATTGTCCCCGTTGATAACTTGATATTATTTCCGCGGTCTGTATTGCCCTTTTTAAATCACTGGAATAAATTGCATTGAACTGTATTCTTGAAAGCCGTTTTCCTGCCAGATGTGCTTGACTTAGTCCCAATTTGGTCAATTCAGCATCGGGATAACCGTCATTATTGAAAATACGGTCTTTTCCTGCTTCTCCGTGTCTAACGATATATATATCCATTATGCCACCTCCTATTCATCTCTTCAAAAGCTCACCGTTACCAGCACCCTCAATTAGCTGTCCCACAGTTCTGAACTGCCCGAGCCAGAACATCAGTGCATCATCCCGTGTATAATCCTCGTCTATATGTACTTCCTTAATTTCACCAATGAACCATCTATGACTGCCCTCATAGCCGATCTGATGCACAACCTGACATTCAAGGCTTACCGGACATTCCTCAATAATATGGCTGTCAATCTTATTCCCTTTCCGGGGTGTCAGGCCTGCTTTTTGATACTTGTCCACATCCCTTCCCGAGAATGCACCGCAAATATTAAGCTTCTCCAATTGTTCCTTAGTTGGGATATTTATTCCAAACTCTCCCTTTTCAGTTATAAGCTCATAGGTGTACTTCTCAGGCTTAATCCCCACCATCACTGATGGAGGCTTGAAGGAATAGAAGTGAAATGCCCCGGCCGCCATAATATTCCTGCCCACAGTTACAAGAATAACCGGAAAGGAAGGAAGTGCAATTATTCCATCAAATATATTATCATGAACTAGCTTCACCAAATATTCCCTCCTATATATTTCGCGAAAAACACTTTACATTCTTTATTCAAATTTCGCGTAAATATTTCCTTTCAGTTCACTGACCAGGTTGATCCACAAAGTATATGATTTTTCAATATCTTCCGGACAGCTGCCCAATTTAACAACATCTAATAGCTTTTCATTACATAATGCGGGTTTAATTTTGAAATTACTTATAAATTCCAATGTTCTTTTACGACTTGGAAAATATACTTTATTTATAGCAAACAGGGCTTGAAGCAAATGATCTATTGCAATATCCAGTGCAAAGTGGTAAAACAGTACATCTTTTCTAGTTACTGCGCGTTCTAAATCTTCTGTGTCGTCAAGTTCAGTCAAATGGTATTTTGCAAGCATTCTTGATAATTCATCCGGGTACTCTAATAATTTGTTTTTTAATGAATTCAAAAAATTGTTTTTGTCATATAAAACAGTGATATTCTTAAGCATTGCACATCGGCCTATAGGATAATAATAGTTGTCCAATTTGTCAGGATAATCTCCATTAAGAATAGCTTCTATCTCACATAAAGTCTCATCAATTGTAAAATACATTAACCAAGTATCAACACCGTTTATAAGTGTGAAATCTCTACTTCCCCAATGACCTCCTTGAAAGATATTGATTTTGCTATTCTGCAATAAGTCTCCCAAATCATTGATAACAGCTTCTCTTCTTTCAAACTCAGGTATTTTATCACAATATATAAAAATATCGATATCACCCTCTCCTGCTGTGGGAAGCGGACTCTTACCACCGCTTATACCTATTGACTGCACCTCCTGGATTTTAGAAATTCTATTTATTAGCACTTCAAAGATCTTTTCTGTATTGTTATTCATACTTTCTCCTCCCAAAACCTTATTCAGAATATTGCCTGGATTCTTCCATAGCTTTACGAAACAGTGCTTTGGTCTCTTTTACCGATCCAATTGTTGGCCTGTGCTTGACGCCCGTATATAGTCTGAATACCGCATTTACCCCAAATTCCTTATATACTTTTTCTGATTCCGGCCATCGTTTTACGGGTGTACTTCCAAATAATTCATTTATTATAATTCTGTCCTCTTCTTCATAACTATCGCCATAAGGAACAGAGTCATTCTCATCCTGATCACCCAGATAGAATAATTGAGGAACTTTTTTATAGGTTTCCATATCAAACTCTTTTCCGGTTAAATCCTTTAAATCCGATATACCGATCGGATACCTCAGTTCTTGATTATTCCACATTTTCACGGGAGCAATGGGCCATCCCCCCGGTGAACCCACAGATGCAGCCAATACACGGTCCGGATGCAGTACAGTAAATCTGTTTGCAAACATACCGCTGGCTGAAAACCCCTAGTAATGTCCTATAACAGGCTTGTCCTTTGCCCTGTGCTTGCGGCCAGGCTCATATTCCTGCCAGTATACCCTTTTTTCGTCATACCGTGTTCTCGCTTCTTTTTCCTCTGCAGGATACCCAACATACACAATACCCAGTGGAATGACGTAATCAGGTATATTCAATATTTCCCTCAGCTTCTTTATATTGCTCTCAATGGGATATATGCCTATCCATACCGTCCCAAGCCCAAGACTTGTTGCTGCAATCAAAATATTCTCTGTTGCCGCACTGCAATCCTGAACCCACATTCCCTTACCCGGGCCTTTGAATGATAATATGCGTTATAGTGCATTAACACTCTCAAGGCCCTTAAAGTATTCCATTTGCTTTCGACTCCTTGTTTCTCCATAATAAAGTAAGTCTTGCCCGGCTGGCTGTATGCTTTCCATCTGCCATTCCCGTTACAGGATTTCGCGAGCTTTTCCAACGCTTCATCCATTCTTCTATCATATTGAACATCATATTTCCTGAATAGATCCAGACACCGTAAAATATCATATTTCCACCGTATGGGAAAATAAAACTTGAAGAACTCATCCTTGATTACTTCACCGGTTGTTTCTGATCTGAAGAGCCGGTGTTTCAGTATAAACTCAATTGATCCTTTTAAAGCTTCCTCAATAGCTTTGCTTTGATATATATTGCTATTGCCCAGATAGGTTTTCAAGCCTTCAATCACGCTTATTGTCGTATGGAGTGAGCTGTGTCTCGCACCATGAAAATATTCACAATTCCATCCTCCATCCTTCATTTGCACCTTCAATAAATAATCAACTATTTCAATTATTCTGGGGTTTTGTATATTAAAATAACTTGTTATAGTCAATATCATTCCATTTATGCAAACATCGCTGTATTCAACAGTTCTTGCGTAATTGATCCCACCATCCCTTCCAACCGGATATGTAAGTAACAATTCGGCAGACTGCCTGCAACTATCGTTGCTTTTTTCCATCTCCAATTGAACCAATTCATATAAGACATAATGAGTACATGTCCATTTGGGATTATAAACTCCATTCCCCCATTGTCCATTATCACGCCTTTTATCAAGCAGTTCTTTCCCCCAGCCTTTTCGGGCAATCTGCATTTGATATTCCTGGATTTCCTTTTCCGGTCTTTTTAATAAATCCCTATTCACCTGATATGTTAGTGACGGATCGGAATCCTGTAATAACCATTCAATTATTTGTCTGTATTCTTCCATTTCCTTCACCTCTATGCACGGGATAACAGAGGAAACATCAATAGCCCCCACCCCCAGCGAGACTTCGCGTGCCAATGTGCCGACTCCTGAAATCAGTTCTTGTGGTATAAGAAAATAGTTGTATTATCCATAAGCTGTGGTTGCTTGCCCCTAATCTCAGAAGTCATCACATGTGAGGCTTCCTAATTAATTCATTCGGACTTCTCAATCATCATTTTGTACACACCTAAATATCCATCCGGTTTCTCTCTTAACTCATGTGATACCACAGAAAATCCAATTTTCTTGTAACACTCGAATGCTCCTGTATTGTAATCAAACACATTAAGAAATAGCTTTTTTATTCCATTCCTCTTCCTGACCATTGTTCAAGAAATGCAGCATCCTTCCCGCTGTTCCAGCTTACAATTTTATTGCAATCCTCACGTTCTAGCAATTCTATCTTTAACATCTTTATTCTCCTCGTAAATAATTTTTGCTGAACCCCAGTTTTCTGCTATATATCTGTTTATTAGCCGTTTGAACAACTGAATTTATACATATCCTCATTTTTCTCTTTGGCAAAGAAAGCTCCCAACAATACCCCATTGTTCTTTTCAATAACCCTTCTTGAAGCTATATTATCAGTTTTGCAGGTTAAAATCGCATCTTTAATCCCCATCTCAAAGGCTTTTTTCAAGGCTAATCTTAGAATTTGTGTTCCATATCCTTTATTCCTACACATTGGAGATATGTCATAGCCTATGTGGCCGGTTTCCTCCGTCTCTATGTGCCTAACTCTAACTACTCCTACAACTTCATCATTATGAATTAACCAAAATGTTGAAAATGGAACCCTCCCTTGAGGCAGATCTATTCCTTTATTGAATTTGTATAGGTCATTTAAAAATTCATCAAAGTTCTCTAACGCTTTTTTGTATTTATTAAAGTAATGATTATCATTAATTCTTCCGTATGCTAGAGTGTAACTTTGAAAACTCTTCTGATACTCTTTGCTTGGTTCTATTAAAAACAAATCGATAATCCATTCATCTTTTAGTAAACCTGTAATATATTCATCTTTAATTTCTCCGTCAGCCATACATCTAAACGCCTTTCTCCTCATTCCTTCAATTTTGTAGCCAAATTTTTCTTGCATTTTGAATGAAGATGGATTTCCATCAAGAAAACCATTTTCGAGCCTTCTTAATTTTAACTCATTAAATGCATATTCTATTTTCTTGCCAAATGCTTCCGTACCATATCCTTGGCCATGATATTTTGCATTAATCCAAATACCTCCCCCAGCAGTCTCTTGGAATTTGTTTATTTTATCCAAGCTTACACCACCAATAACTTTTCTCTCAGACTTAAGTTCAACTGCAAAATCATAAGAGGTTCTAGCTATACCTTTTTTAGCATTTTCAACGCAAAATTTAATCCATTCCTCTGCATCTTTTTTTGTATAAGGATATGGAACAAAAGCAAGCCATTTTGAGACTTCTATATTATTTAGTCCTTCAACTATATCTTCCACATCATTTTCATTCCATTCCCTCAAAATTAATCTTTTTGTTTCTAATGTCATAAACTCGCCTCCTATTCTTGGACTTTATAATATATAAATGAATTTCACTTCTTAACTCCCCATATATAGGTGAAATATAGTTTTGGGCTGCGGTATTCCAATAGAACATATTAATTCACCAGCCTTTACTTGGTTTAAGATCGTTGAGCCATCTGTCCATTCAGAGTTAACCCCAGTTTTTAATATAAAGCATCGTCCATCATCCATCCATATTCTTTGAGACTGCATTATCCAGGTTCGTGGTTTGTCTATGTTTACTACTTTACTTTTAATACCTGCATCTTTCAAAATACGTATTATTATTTCTGGTTTCACATCTTTTACAGGAGATCGTGAAATCATTCCTTCAATATTGTTGTCTCTAGTGAACATAATAGTCTTTGCACCCCTCTATAAGCTATACTATTTATAACTATAAGATTGCTCCATCTGCTCGGTCTGTCGTATAACGGTTTCTCACTCACGATGTCCCTGAACCGGACTCCGGTGTACTTTCCTCTGGCGGAGCTTCGCTCCCGCTGAAGGGGTGTGATTGCCCTGACTTTACTCCAAAGCAATTGCATCCGGCAACCCAAGGCACGCTCGCTTACTGCTCCTACCCGCTGTGCTGCAGCGCGCGGGCATTGCTAGCTGATGGATAATGCCACTTGCCAGAGTGAGTCCAGAATGGCGCATCCCTTAATTTTATCTTTTTTAAGATTAGATTATGTAATAGAGTTTCAGTCTTGCATATAGTTGTCATATAGCTGTTCGAAAGAATCATATCGTTCCACCTTACGTCCAACCTTGCTATACTCTTCCAAATACTCTTCCATTATGCGTAAAAACGCTTCTTTAAATAACAGGAGATTATCTGGGTCAAAATACTGCATCAAATCAAACTTTTCTGTCCCTTTATCTTCTGTCATCTCGTCAAGATACTCCTGCGCTCCTCTTGCAACATGATATACATAGGATTTATCCTTTGACTCGGTACTTACAATGACCTTGTTTCGACAGTTACACCATAATTCCTCGTAAGTACCACAAAGATTATCATAGGTAGGCACAGGTCTTTTTACAAATTCATCATACATCTTATCATATAACTCAACTATACTTTTTAACATTTCATACGATGCATTGCGTATTTCTTCAATCGTCTTTGCATCAATTACAGCCATATACAATTTTTCAAAATCGTTAGGTATATATTGAAAGGAAGCCAATTGCTCCATGTACCTTTTAATTCCTCGTTTGAAATAGGTATTATTTAAATTCACGAGGGCATTTATCAGATTATATAAAGCCTCACTTGCCGCATGTCTTACAGTTCCTACAGTATCTAATAGCAAAGTATTAGTATATTCCTGCTTTGCTATATCAATATAATTTTTTGCTCGTCCGATGCATTCATTCCCAATCGGTTTAGCAAGAGCATCTAGCGCTCTTTGCTTATAAACATTAAACTTTTCCTGATATTCTGGCTTTGCGCAATACAAGATTTGAAGGTCAATTAGGCACGAAACCATAGGGCTGTTAAGACAAGATTGTGCTTCAATTCTGGTTTCCCATGGCGTACAATAGATATCATACCCCACATCTTCCAGGATGAAGCAAGAAGATATCTCCCATCCACGTTCAGTATTATTTATAATGATCAGATCAAGATCACTTTTTTCATGAAAGTCTCCAGTACTAAAAGAACCAGTAAGACCAATTATTGCGATATCATCCCGAAAGTCTCTCTTGGCGCGCTCGATTACCATATTTATTATTCTTCTATTTTTTTCGATTAAGTTTTGCTTTGTCATTTCGTCCATAAATTACACTCTCCTTAATACCTAATATAAACTAATAAAGCTACAATGCGTAATAAGAATTTTAGCTAACCAACTCAATGCTGCTAACAAAATTGTATATTTTGTTATTGCCTGAGCAAAATCCATGAGAGCACTTCGCTCATGGCTACGAACTCATGAGTAACCGGGTACTTGCACTTAGGCTTCGGAATTTTGGGAACATGATGTTAGGTGATGTTCAGCACGGAAATTATTCCCAAACTAACTCATATGGAGCTTCGTCAATATGACTCCATGTATTATAAAACGACCCGAATATATCATTAAGATTTTTGATTGATAACTTTTCATTAGGAATATATGGCTCTTTCAGTGTCAGCTCTTTAACAATGTTTTTCAAATCTGTATTCAACCTATTTATATATTCATTTTCACTATCTGATACTACATCATCCTCAAATATACTTTTAATAGTCATACCATTTACATTCGTTCCATATATCAATCCTTCTCCAATAAATCTGAAAGATAATATCCCCGGATGGTATAATTGGTTATCTACGTACATTGTTCCATATTTTATTTGATTATCAACTTCTATTAATCCAATTGCTGCATGCACTAACTTGCTTTTTGCTTTATTTATGTCATTTTCATCAACAGTTGCTACAAATGACTCAAGTTCTCTAATAACTTCAATAATAGTAGTATATAAATTGTTAATCATAATCTCTTTATTTCGATTTTTTTCTTGAATCACTTTGAGATTTAATCCCAATGACAATACAAAAATCACTAACAAAATGACAAATGATATTTTCTTCATGA
>Ga0209643_1000653_pt1 | contig 50851 bp, 44 predicted proteins | sample AutmiccBRH37_all_FD_187383 | JGI IMG/M metagenome (GOLD analysis project Ga0209643, IMG submission 187383) | Deep subsurface microbial communities from Mt. Terri, Switzerland - Autotrophic microbial communities BRH/37_all (SPAdes) (version 2) | ecosystem: Environmental > Aquatic > Deep...
GGGCGTAAGGGTTCAAGTCCCTTCCCTCGCACACACATAAGCGAAAGTAGCTCAGCTGGTAGAGCACAACCTTGCCAAGGTTGGGGTCGCGGGTTCGAGTCCCGTCTTTCGCTCAACTAACAGCACCCCAGGGGCAGTTTCCTGAGGTGCTTTTGACTGCCCCTGAATATTGGACAAAGCCGCAAACAATGGTATAATTAACTTTGTTTCATTAACAGGTCCTACCCGTCCTGTTCCTACAGCGTCACCCAACAGGAAGGATAGCCTGCCATCGATAATTCCTGTAGCAACAGCGTAAGAATGAAAGGGCCTGTCGAGGGGAATGGTCGAGAGAGAGGTTATCTGAGAGGTTACCATAACTCCCCTGGGTGCGCACAATTTGCACAAAGAAGGTGGCTAGGATAAATGAAAGTTGACGTGGAAAGGCTAGACAAGAACAAGTTGGCATTAGAAGTAGAGGTCGATAAAGAGCGTGTCGACACGGCACTCCACAAGGCCTACAGGAAGATAGCTAAGCAGGTATCGATTCCTGGATTCAGGAAGGGAAAGGCGCCTCGACAGGTCATTGAACTCCGTTTTGGCATAGAGCCCATTCACGAAGAAGCCCTGGATATGATCCTCCCCGAGGCATGGGCGGAAGCAATCGTGGAAAGCGATATTGAACCAATAGACAGGCCGGAGGTTGAGATACTTCAGTTTGAAGACGGTCAACCCCTTCGCTTTAAAGCAACTGTAGAGGTTAAACCAGAGGTGGAGCTTGGGGAGTTCAAGGGTTTATCATTTGAGAAAGAGATATTCACAATTGGTGATGAGGACGTTAAGAGGGAGCTTGAGGCCCTTCAAGAGCGTATGACAAGCCTCGAACCTTTGGAAGAAGAAGGCGCTGTCGCTGAAGAGGGACACACCGTCTTGGTTGATTTCGAAGGCTTTATTGACGGTGAGCCTTTTGAGGGTGGTAAAGCCGAGGGCTATAGTCTGGAACTGGGCGGCGCAACGATGATTCCCGGTTTTGAGGAAGGGATCATAGGAGCGGCGCCAGGCGAGGAGAGGGAGATTTCAGTCACCTTCCCCGAGGACTATGGCGAGGAAGAGTTCGCCGGTAAAGACGCTATTTTCAAGCTCACAGTGAAGGAGATCAAGAGGAAGAGCGTCCCTGAGCTTGACGACGACTTTGCAAAGAGCCTCGGTGAATATGAGTCATTGCAGGAACTGGAAGAGGATATAGAGAAAAACCTGCGCGAGGCGGCAGAGAACAGGACTGACAGGGCATTCAGGAACAAGGTCATCGACGGTGCCGTAGACAATGCATCGGTAGAGATCCCTGAGCCAATGATTAAGCAATGGCTAGAGAGAGCCTGGGTGGACCTGGAGAAGCGCATGCAAAACCAGGGCCTTACTACCGAACAGTACCTGCAGTTTACTGGGCAGACCCGTGAGGAGATCGAGGAGCAGTTTCGCCAAGAAGCAGACAAGGATATTAAGCGAGAGCTTGTCCTTGAGGCCATAGCTAAGGCTGAGGGCATAGAGGTCCAGGATGAGGATCTTGACAGAGAGTACGAACGCCTGGCAGAGGCCTACGGCCAGCCAGCTGATACCCTTAGGAAGCTGTTTGAAACTCAGGGCAGGGTTGACACAATTAAAGATAGTCTCGTGGTTACCAAGACCGTTGACTCTCTCATAGAGTGGAGCAAGGTCACGGAAGTCAACGCGACCCTGGGGAAAGAAGGCAATGGGCAGGAGCAAGGAGAAGAAGAAAAAGAAGAAGAGTAATAAGGAGAGTGAAGCATGAGCAACCTCGTTCCAATGGTTGTGGAGCAGACCAATCGTGGCGAGCGGGCATACGACATCTACTCCCGCCTGTTGAAAGAGCGGATTATTTTCATCGGTACTCCCATTGACCACCTGGTCGCCAACTCGGTTGTTGCCCAATTGCTGTTTCTTGAGGGTGAGGACCCTGACAAGCGAATTGACATTTACATCAACTCTCCAGGAGGAGATGTCTACTCAGGGCTTGCCATCTATGATACAATGCAGTTTGTCAAACCACAGGTCTCGACGATCTGTGTAGGCCTAGCAGCCAGTATGGGGGCGATTCTCCTGGCTGGCGGGGCTGCTGGAAAGCGCTTTATGCTGTCCCATGCAAGGGCCATGATTCATCAGCCCCTTGGTGGTGTCCAGGGCCAGGCGGTGGACATTGACATTGAGGCCAAAAATATCATTAAGGCCCGACAAATGCTCAATGAAATCCTGGCAAAACATACAAAGCAGTCCCTGGAGAAGATCTCCGAAGATACTGACCGTAACTACTATCTCTCTGCAGCAGAGGCAATGGAATACGGAATTATCGACGAAGTTCTCAGTCCACGCGAGTTAAAATCTAAGAAGTAGCGTAAAATAGACCACCGGCCTTTTAAGGCGTTACGCGGAGAGGATGGGGTGGTAAATGTTCAAGTTCACAGACGACAGAGGACAACTTAAATGCTCCTTCTGTGGTAAGTCACAGGACCAGGTCAAGCGGCTAGTGGCGGGTCCTGGTGTCTATATCTGTGATGAGTGCATTGAGCTCTGCAATGACATAATTGAAGAAGAGCTCAGCGAAGAAATGGAATTTGAGTTTCAGGAAGTGCCCAAGCCACAGGAGATCAAGGATGGGCTTGATGACTATGTCATTGGCCAGGAGAGGGCCAAGAAGGCCCTGGCAGTGGCCGTATACAACCACTACAAGCGGATTAATTCCGCCTCTTCCAACCCTGACGACGTGGAGCTGCAGAAGAGCAACATTCTGCTGTTGGGCCCAACCGGCTGCGGAAAGACCCTCTTGGCCCAGACACTGGCCAGGATCTTGCAGGTACCCTTCGCCATCGCTGACGCCACCTCCCTCACTGAGGCGGGTTACGTTGGTGAGGATGTTGAGAACATACTGCTCAAGCTGATTCAGGCCGCTGACTATGATGTAGAGAAGGCTGAACGCGGCATCGTCTACATTGATGAGGTCGACAAGATCGCTCGCAAGTCGGATAATCCATCGATAACGCGAGATGTCTCTGGTGAAGGCGTGCAGCAGGCGCTACTGAAGATTTTGGAGGGCACCGTCGCCAGTGTCCCGCCACAGGGAGGCCGGAAGCACCCTCATCAGGAGTTCATCCAGATCGATACAACGAACATTCTGTTCATTGTGGGTGGGGCCTTCGGTGGCATAGAGAAGATTATTCAGAGCCGGGTTGGGAAGAAGAGCCTTGGCTTTGGTTCCGAGGTATACAGCAGGGTCGACGACAGTATCGGGAAGATACTGGCGCAGATACTCCCCCAGGACCTGCTTAAGTACGGTCTCATCCCGGAGTTTGTTGGCCGCCTGCCCATCATTGTCAGCATTGATGAGCTTGATGAGGAATCCCTGGTTCGCATCCTTAAGGAGCCGAAGAACGCCCTTGTCAAGCAATACAAGAGGTTCTTTGAGATGGACAGCATTGAGCTGGAGTTCCAGGCGGAGTCCCTTGATGCCATCGCTAAGAAGGCGATGAAGCGTGAAACAGGCGCTCGCGGCCTGAGGGCCATCATCGAAGAGATCATGCTTGAGGTGATGTATGACGTCCCATCAAGGGATGATGTGGTCAAGTGCGTTGTGACCAAGGAGACCGTCGACCGCGGCGAAGAACCGCTGTTAGTTACCAAGAAGCTAAAAGAGGACAAAGAAGAGACGGCTTAGCGCACTGACCGGCAGCAGCAACATAGGAATTGGGTTGTCTGTTGCAGTGTGTTGCAGTTATCCGCAAACCTATTACCAATAAAACCCGGCACCCAGGTGCCGGGTTTTTGCATGTCAACCCACTGGATAGGTGCAGTATCTGTAGCAGATACTAGAGTAGTAGTGCTCCACAGGCATCTTTCTTCATCTGGACGTCAATAATAACCATTCAGCGTTAACTTGAGCCCGCTCCTTTGGAGGTGTAAGCCGTTGTACACGGCTGGCAGCATCATTACATTAGTCCAGGTATTCTTTGCCATTATCATAGGTCTCTATTTCTGGAACCTCCTTAAGTCGCAGCAAGGGAGCAAGGTAGCGGTTAAAAAGGAGTCCCGGAAGGAGATGGAGAAGCTCGAGAGCCTCCGCAAGATCAAGTTGACGGAGCCCCTCTCTGAGCGAACCAGGCCGACTTCCTTTGAGGAAATCATCGGTCAAGAGCAGGGACTGAAGGGACTGAAGGCCGCTCTCTGTGGGCCCAACCCACAACACGTGATTGTCTATGGCCCCCCAGGTATCGGCAAGACCGCCGCAGCCAGGCTCGTTCTCGAGGTGGCTAAGAAGAACGCCCTGTCGCCTTTCAAGGAAGATGCCAAGTTCATTGAGATTGATGCCAACACCGCCCGATTTGACGAGCGTGGGATCGCAGACCCCTTAATTGGGAGTGTTCACGATCCCATCTACCAGGGCGCGGGCCCCATGGGGGTTGCCGGGATTCCTCAGCCCAAGCTTGGGGCGGTAACCAAGGCCCATGGCGGGGTTCTCTTCATAGATGAAATAGGAGAGCTTCATCCGGTCCAGATGAATAAGTTGCTGAAGGTCCTTGAAGATAGGAAGGTCTTTCTTGAGAGCGCCTACTACAGTCCAGAGGACCCGAACGTGCCAACCCACATCAAGGAGATGTTCGATAAAGGGCTACCCGCTGACTTTAGGCTGGTGGGAGCCACCACCAGACAGCCGGACACGATCCCCCCGGCCATCCGGTCCAGGTGCCTGGAGGTCTTTTTTCGGCCACTGTTGCCGCCGGAGGTGCGGAAGATCGCTGAAAACGCAGCCCGCAAAATCGGTCTCCCCATCTCTGAGGGCGGCCTGAAGGTTATTGAAAAGTATGCCACCAACGGACGCGAGGCCGTCAACATTGTCCAGATAGCCGCGGGTCTCGCAATGGACGAAGGCAAAGTCGAGATTAAGACTGACTATATAGAGTGGGTTATGAGCTCCGGTCAATACTCACCACGGCCTGAGAGTGAGATGCCCCCGGAACCCCAGGTCGGCTTGGCCACTGGACTTGCGGTTTATGGTCCGAATCAGGGAGTCTTGTTGGAGGTAGAGGTCGCCGCCATCCGGGGCGCTCATGGCGAGGGAAAGATTGTTGTAACCGGGGCAGTGGACGAAGAGGAGATGGGGAACAACCAGGGCCGGACACTGCGGCGCAAGAGTATGGCCAAGGGTTCAATTGACAATGTGATAACCGTACTGCGGGGAACACTTGACTCAGACCCTCGCGATTATGATATTCACATCAACTTTCCTGGGGGTATGCCAGTTGATGGACCTTCGGCAGGGATTACAATTGCCGTTGCCATCTACTCCGCTATTACTGGTAAGCCCGTGTCCCATGAGGTGGCGATGACAGGAGAGCTGTCCCTTCGCGGGCTGGTCAAACCCGTTGGCGGGATAGTGCCCAAGGTTGAGGCCGCGAAACTGGCAGGAGCCAAAAAGGTATTGATACCCAAAGACAACTGGCAGGAGATGTTCGATGCGCTGGAGGGACTGCAGGTAGTGCCTGTGGTCTCCCTGCAAGAGGCGATTGAGGAGTCCATGGCTACAAAAGCCGATATAACCAAGGCAAAACAACCCATATTCAAGCCGCTTCTGGAGTATGCTGTGCCGGCCCAAGCCTCTCTCCCAGAGGGCGACTGCTAGGGGTCAAGAGATCTAGGAGGCCGTATGTAGAAGGACCAGCAGATTTGTCTTGACAACAGTTGTAGAATATATGTAAGCTGGTTTCACCATCACATGTGGTTTTGATATCAGGAGAGCTCCCGTAGATGTGGGGCTCTTGCTTTTTTCTATGAAATCTGCCATAAAGTACTTGGCTATGGACGCCGGATGGGTAGTTGCCATGGAAGGACTAAGGGTCTTAAACTAGAATTGATACATAGTATGGAGAGAAGGAAGAAGGGTTAAGCTGTGCTTTTGGGCACGCTTTGCTTTGACGGCCCTACTGAATATGCCGGGGGTATCCCCTGGCACTTTTATCAGGGTCAAAGGGGGGACGAGTCATGACAAGAAAAGAGGAATCTACATACGGACAAGAGATGGAATTACCCCTACTACCATTAAGGGGGATGCTTGTATTCCCTCACATGGTAACCCACCTTGATGTTGGAAGAGAGAGATCAGTTGAGGCAGTGGAAGAGGCTATGGCAAGCGACAGGAGGATTCTCCTGGTTGCGCAGAAAGAAGCCAAAGTTGAGGACCCAACACCAGAAGACCTTTTCTCCACGGGAACGGTGGCCCGTATCAGGCAGGTCATGAAGCTGCCTTCCGGCACCATCAGGATCCTCGTAGAGGGCTTGAGCCGTGCAGAGATGATCGACGTTGAGGGCATCGACGATTCCTTTACTGTCAAGGCTGTTGAACTTGAAGAGCCGCAGGGATTCGACGTTTCTGAGGTCGAGGCCCTTATGCGCACTTTGGTTAAGCAGTTTGAGCACTACTCTAAAATAAGCAAAAAGGTATCTTCTGAGGCATTGTTGGCGGTTAGCAACATTGACGAACCTGGCCAGTTGGCTGACACTGTTGCTGCCCATGTGGCTCTCAAGATTGAAGATAAGCAGGCTGTGCTCGAGACCGTGGCCGTTGTAGAGCGGCTGGAGTTCCTGTGTGAGATTGTGGGTAAGGAGACAGAGATCCTTAAGCTTGAGAAGCGCATAAATATTAGGGTGCGCAAGCAGATGGAGAAGGCTCAGCGTGAATACTACCTGCGCGAACAACTCAAGGCAATCCACGATGAACTGGGCGAAGGTGAAGACAGGCGCGCCGAGAGTGAGGACTTTAAACAGCGCGTTGAAGAAGCCAATCTTCCTGAAGAAGTCGAAGAGGTGGCCCTGCGTGAGATCAATCGACTGGCCAAAATGCCTGCAAGCACAGCTGAGGCAGTTGTGGTCAGGAATTATGTCGAGTGGATACTAGACCTTCCCTGGAACGTAGAGACCGATGATACCCTTGATATTGATGGCGCCCAGCAGATACTGGACGAGGACCACTATGGCCTTGATAAGCCCAAAAAGAGAATACTCGAGTTCTTGGCAATCCGGCACCTGGCTAAGGAGATCCGCGGCCCAATCCTTTGCCTTGTGGGCCCACCAGGAGTCGGCAAGACCTCTCTGGCGAAGTCAGTTGCCAGGGCCTTGGGGCGTAAGTTTGTTCGCATCTCCCTGGGTGGCCTGAAGGACGAGGCTGAGATACGCGGCCACCGCCGCACCTATGTGGGGGCGATCCCAGGTAGGATAGTCCAGGGAATGAAGAAGGCTGGCAGCCGGAACCCGGTCTTCTTGATGGACGAGATTGACAAGATAAACTCCAGTTTCAGGGGGGACCCCGCTGCCGCGCTGTTGGAGGTCCTGGATCCAGAGCAGAACAACACCTTCAGCGATCACTATCTTGAGGTTCCCTTTGACCTCTCTAAGGTGCTCTTCATAACCACAGCTAATTATAGGGATACAATCCCTCAACCGCTGCTGGATAGGATGGAACTGATCCAGCTGCCGGGATATACCGAGGAAGAGAAGGTCAAAATCGCCGAGAGGCACTTGATTCCAAAGGTTCTGGAGGAGCACGGCCTTGAAAGTGACCGGCTTCAGCTCTCTGAGAACGCCCTGCGCAGGATTATCGGCGAATATACCCGGGAGGCAGGGGTTCGCAACATAGAGCGCCAGATCGCCAACATCTGCCGTAAGGTAGCGACAGAGGTTGTCCAAGGACATGAAGGCCCCATAAGGGTCACAGTACAGAACCTCCACAACTACCTGGGGGCGCCGCGCTATCGCCGCAGCCAGGCGGAAGAACGTGATGAGATTGGGGTTGCCACTGGCCTGGTTGTTACCTGGGCCGGTGGAGACATCACCCCGGTTGAGGTGTCTTCCTTGAAGGGCAAGGGTAAGCTGGTTCTTACAGGACAGCTGGGCGATGTGATGAAGGAGTCAGCCCAGGCTGGCTTTACCTATGTTCGATCTCGCGCAGCGCAGTTGGGTATAGATGATAGCTTCTACGAGAACCGCGACCTGCATATCCACGTTCCTGAGGGAGCGATACCAAAGGACGGTCCATCGGCAGGTATAACCATGGCTACGGCCATCGCTTCAGCTCTATCAGGTCAGCCTATTCGCAGCAACGTGGCGATGACAGGAGAGATTACCCTCAGAGGGCGGGTCCTTCCCGTTGGTGGCGTCAAGGAGAAGATCCTGGCCGCCTTCAGGGCCGGACTGGACACGGTGCTGGTGCCGGATGAGAACACAAAGGACTTGGAGGAGCTGCCAACGGACATCAAGCGCAAGATCGAGATCATTACAGTGCGGCACATGGACGAAGTCCTTGAGCAGGCCCTTTCCAACGGCCACCAGCTCTTTGATGAAATCAGGGAGGAACTCGCGGCAGAAGAAGAGGTAGAGCTGGGACAACTGCCGCTGGCTGATAACCGATCGGAACGGCATCCCTCAGCGGGTGTGCAGTAGGTAGCTCAAACAGCGAGGCTCTGTCCCACTTGATGGAGGCAGATCATCCAGAGATCCTGGGCGCCACCTCTTGGTGGCGCCTTTATTGCGTGTGGCGTTATTGAGAGCGAGCTACCTTCGTTGCCGGGAGTTCCCCGGCGCTGTGATATACTAACAGAGGCAATACCACGCAGAGCAACACCACGCAGAGCAACACTATACAGAGCAACACCATACAGAGCAACACCATACAGAGCGACGCGAGTAAGGCAGGGGGTAGCCATGAGGATTAAGAATGCAGAATATGTCCTGTCAGCCCATGCTCTAGACCAGTTGCCCGGCGGTGAAGTGCCTGAGATTGCCATGGCCGGGCGTTCCAATGTGGGGAAGTCGTCGCTGATAAACCGGTTGGCCAACCACAAATCCCTGGCCAGGATAAGCTCGGTGCCGGGGAAGACCAGGGCAATCAACTACTACCTGATAAACAGCGCCTTTCACCTTGTGGACCTGCCCGGGTACGGATACGCCAAGGTGTCCCGTGATGAACAGGAACGCTGGGGCCGGCTTATTGAGGGATATCTCAGCCAGCGGGCTCAGCTCAGGGGTGTCTTTCTCATAGTTGACATGCGCCACAAACCCACGGATCAGGATAAGCAGATGCATGGTTGGCTGGAGCACTATGACCTTCCGCGGCTGGTGGTGGCAACCAAGGCTGACAAGTTGTCCAGAGGCCGTTGGAAGGCCCAGATGGATACGATCCGGCGCGAACTGGAGATCCCGCCAACAGGGCCCGAGGTCCTGGATGTTGTGGCCTTCTCAGCCAGCAAGGGCTTTGGCAAGGATGACGTATTGACGGCGATAGAAACAATAGTTAGCTACCAGAGGTACTAGAGAACAGTGGTGGAATAGAACAGGGGTGGAATAGAACAGGGGTGGAATAGAACAGGGGTGGAGACTCGGGCGCAGAGTTGGTGAAGAACCGGGTGGTGCCAATGATGTGGCTGGGTGGCATCATTGGCGGTGAAACGGGGGAGGTTCGGGACGTGGCGGAAAAGCAGTGGTGGAAGACGATCCCCAACTGGGATGAACTGACCTGGGAAGAGAAGATGGAGCACGTTAAGCGCCGCCGCCGGGTGAACCTGTTTCTGGCTGGATTTGTACTCTTCCTTCTCGTTGTGGGCTTTCTCATGATTCATCTGGGTCAGGTGAACTTCGGGTTCTTTGTTCTGAAGAACCAGCTCTTGTGGGCGACCCTATTCGTTGTCGCGTTTTCAGGTAGCATCTACATCGTCTACCACATCTTTGGCCTGCACGATCAGGGATGATGGGCTCTTTGCCGGGAAGATAGTACGCAGCTCGGCAACGACCATACCCAGCACAACCAGGATACCGCCTACTAGCCCAAGGGGCAAGAGGCGCTCTCCCAAGTATAAATAGGCGAAGATCGCAGCAAACACTGGTTCTGTGGCGAAGATAAGCGCCGTATGGGTTGGTGTTGTTTTTGTTTGCATCGTGTTTTGGACGAGAAAGGCGATGGCGGTGGCCAGTACACCGGTAACCAGGAGGGCGGCGATTACCTGTCTATCGGCAAGCCGCTGCCAGAAATCCACCAGCAGGTCCCTCTCCCAGACATAGGCGACGGCGGCACTGAGGATGCTTACAATCAAAACCTGGAGAAATGCCAGTTGAAGAGGGTGATGGCGGCGAACGAAGTGGCCAACCGCGACTATGTGACCGGCGAAGGAAAAGGCACAGAGGAGAACAAGCAGGTCACCCCTGTTTATCGAGGCCAATGAAGCCGCCCCGCTGCCAGAGAGGGTCAGGAGGGCCAGGCCTGAAGTGGCCAGGGTGATCCCGATTACGGCCCAGGCACCAGGTTGTTGTCTCAGTAGGATGGCGGCGAGGACCGGTACAATTGCCACCGATAACCCTGTGATGAACCCGGCCTTAGAGGCGCTGGTAAAGAGAAGCCCAGCTGTCTGAAATGAGTAGCCGAGGAAGAGGAAGGTTCCTGTAGCGGCGCCTGCCACCAGGGACGGCAGTGCAAGGTTGAGGACACCGCTACCACCTGGTTCCTGGCCAGCAGTCCCCAGTGAAGGCTCTGGGGACCTTGCTCCCCAAAGGAGATTGATCTTCACCACCCAGGCATAGAGGGCCAACAGACCAGTCGCCAGGGCGAAGCGCACCGCCAGAAAGGCAAAGGGGGGTAGGGTCTGAATCGCCTCTTTAACCATGCCAAAGGTTATCCCCCAAACCAGCGCTACAAGGAGAAGGGCTCCATCGGCCCAGAGATTGTGGTGTTGCCCGCGGCTAGCCAAGGATTGACCTCCCCTCCAGAAGCCTGTTTGCAATTATAGCACGTCCATGTGTTATGAACCAACAGCATAAAGCCCCTTTGCGCCTCATATAGCTTACCGATGGTCGATTTGACTGAGATGTGAGGTGACCGACGGGTGGTTCGTTCAAAAGTGGTGCAGGGAACCTTTGTTCTGGTCATTGCCGGCTTGACGGTGCGGTTGTTGGGTTTTGTCTACAGGGTGGCCCTGACCAGGGTGATTGGGTCTGAGGGAATGGGCCTGTTCCAGATGGTCTTTCCCGTCTTTATACTGGCCATCACGGCGGCCACCATGGGCGTTCCGGTGGCTCTATCAAAGGAGGTGGCAAGCAGTCATGCTCAAAACGACTGGCGGGCCATTGACAGCGCGCGCAAGGTCTCGTTGCTCATCGCCTTCGGCGGCGCCATTGCGGTCTCCCTCCTTCTCTTAGCCGGGGCAGACTGGATCTCCACCGCTGTCCTCTCTGACGCGAGGATTAGGCTCTCAATCATGCTTCTGCCTGGCGCTGTCGTCTTCTCAGCCCTGGCCTCAACCTTCCGCGGCTATTTCCAGGGGCTCCAGGAGATGGTTCCAACGGGGGCGTCGCAAGTGGTTGAGCAGGTCGTAAGGGTCACCGTTATGCTTGTTGTCGTCGGGAAGGCCATGCCCTACGGCCTGGAATGGGCGGTCGCCGCCGCTATTGCCGCAGTCGGTTTAGGTGAACTGGCGGGACTGCTGACGCTATGGGCCTACAGGGTGGGAGAGCGTTTTGCAACAAGGCCCTGGGGGAGAAGTCAATCGACTGCAGCCCTGCCCAGGGTGGCCTTGGACCTGCTGGGACTCTCGGTTCCTGTGGCCCTAACCCGGTTTGCCGGTTCCTTTGGACACCTTCTGGATGCATCGCTGATCCCAACCCGCCTCCAGGTTGCGGGTTCGTCGATAGCTGAGGCCACCGCCCTCTTCGGGCAACTGAGCGGCATGGCCCTCCCAGTGCTGTATCTACCAACGGTGTTGATCTTTCCGCTGGCTACCGCCATTCTGCCCGCTGTGTCCGAATCCTACTCCCGGCACAACTATGGACTGCTTCAGACAAGGGTGAAGCAGGCCCTGGGGTTCACCCTGGCGGTGGGTATCATTACTGTTGTTGCCCTCAGGGCCGGGTCAGGCCTCATCGCAACGCTTCTCTACGACCTGCCTGAGGTGGGGCCCCTGATAGAGCATGTGGCCTACGCGGCCCCCTTCGCATACCTCTTCTATATCTCGGCATCAATCCTCAATGGATTGGGTCGGACCTCTGAAGTCTTCTATATCTCCATGGCCAGCACCGCCCTTCGCATCGCTCTACTCTTCGTGCTGGTTACTCCCGGACTGGGGATTACCGGCGCCATCCTGGCTTATACCAGTGGCTTGGGGCTGGCAGCAGCCCTTAACCTGGCAAGGGTATTCCTGCATATTCGCAAGGGTTCTTGACCCCTCGTTCCAGTATTTCGGGTATCCAAAGGATTAAGTGGCGTTGTTGTTGAAAAATAGAACGGAGTCTATCTTGAGACTAACTGAAGGAGGAACAGTGAACCAACTGCAGTAGTGAACCAAACGCGAATGGAGGGGGATACATGCGGGAGAAGCTAGAGTTGCTCCTGGCCAAGGCCCAAAAGCAGGGCGCTAGCTATGCCGATGTCAGGTTCGTGGAACGCGACCTCGAGCCCATCGCCGTCAAGAATGGCGCCGTTGATCGCATTTCTCGGAGCGGCACCAGCGGCGTTGGCCTCAGAGTCCTTGTAAATGGAGGGTGGGGATACGCCGCCGCCAGCTCGTTAGATGACAAAGCCCTGAGCGCCCTTGTGGAAAGGGCCATTAGCATTGGGCAGGCCTCTGCCCGGGTCCAAGAGGAGCCAGTAGATCTGGCTCCTGTTGACGCCTACGAGGCTGTCTTTAAGACAAAGCCCATCAGAGACCCGGCCGATGTTACCATCGAAGACCGGCTTGAGCTCCTCTTTGATACCGTCAAGGGGATGCAGCTGACGGAAGAGGTGGTGGTTGCCGAAGCGTCTCTCTCTGTCATGAAGGAGCGGAAGACCTTTGCCAGCACGGAGGGGTCCCTGATCCAGCAAGACATCATTGAGACAGGCGCCGGCCTCTCAGCTGTGGCCAGGGATGGCCGCGAGGTCCAACGCCGTTCTTTCCGTGACTACATCCAGGGCGGTTTTGAGTTTATTGACAAATTGGACATGCCCAGTCTGGGCGAGAGACTTGGGAGTGAAGCGGCGGAACTGCTGTCGGCCCCCAACTGTCCTACGGCAGACATGGACATTGTCCTGGGCAGCTCCCAGTTGGCCTTGCAGGTTCATGAGTCCTGCGGTCATCCCATTGAGCTCGACAGGGTGCTGGGGCAGGAGGCCAGTTTCGCCGGAACAAGCTTCCTTACCCCCGACAGGCTCGGTTCCTTCCAGTATGGTTCAGAGGCTGTAAACATCACCGCTGATGCCACCTCGCCCGGGGGCCTTGGGACCTTTGCCTACGATGATGAAGGCGTGCCTGGCCAGGCCACGAAGATAATCGACAGCGGGCTTTTCGTCAACTACCTGACATCTAGAGAGACGGCATCGTTGTTGCCGGGGTTGGCCGGTGAAGCGGGCCGCAGCGCCTCAGCGGGGGGCAGCAATGGTACCATGAGGGCTGAGGGCTGGTGGAACCTGCCCATGGTGCGGATGACAAACATCAACCTTGACCCAGGGGATTGGACCCTTGAAGAGATAATCAAGGATACAAAAAGAGGAATCTTCCTGGAAACGCCTCGCAGTTGGAGCCTTGATGACAAGCGGCTTAATTTCCACTTCAGTACTGAGGTTGCCTACGAGATCGTTGATGGAGAACGGGGTCAGCTAATGAAGGGCGGATCCTACACCGATATGACCCCAAGGTTCTGGAATTCCTGTGACGCTGTGGCGGGACAAGACGACTGGCACCTCTGGGGCATGCCCAGCTGTGCCAAGGGTGAGCCAATCCAGATTGCTCATGTTAGCCATGGAGCGGCCCCCGCCAGGTTCAGGAAGGTAAAGGTAGGTGCTCGCGAATGATAGGTAAGGCAAAGGCACTATCGATAGTGGATAAAGCGGTGGCAATGTCCGGCGCTGACCAGACCGAAGCGGTGCTAGCCGTGGAGGATCTCTCCCTGACAAGGTTTGCGGAGTCCATTATCCATCAGAACCTTTCCAGGGTTGAGGCAACCCTTACCCTGCGCGCCGTGGTTGGAAAGAAGGTTGGCACCAGTTCAACTGACGACCTCAGTGATGACGGCCTCCGGCGCGTTGTGGAGGATGCCATCACAGTGGCTCGTTACCAGGCTGACAACGAGGATTTTGTCTCTCTGCCGGAGCCGGGCGAGGCGAGCGGGGTGGAGAACTTCGCCCAGGCCACCGCGGACCTCTCTGCCGAGGAACGGGCCCAGGCCGTGGCTGTCATCGTTGACCGCTGCAAGGAGGACGGGTTCAAGGCCGCCGGCGCCTACACCAAGGACATCAGTGAGTTGGCGGTTGGTAATTCACTTGGGGTTCGCCTCTATGACGCCAACACCTCAGCCTACCTTCGGACGGTGGTGATGAACGGGCCTGCCTCCGGTTATGCCGACTTCTATGATCGCGACGCGAACATGATCGACGCTGCCGCCATTGCCAGGGAGGCCTGTGAGAAATGTGGTATGGCTCAGGGGGCTGTTGACCTGGCGCCCGGCAAGTATGAGGTGGTCTTTGAGCCCTACGCTGTAGCGGATATGATACGGTTCCTGGGATACCTGGGCTTTAACGCCCTGTCGGTACAGGAGGAGCGGAGTTTCATGGCGGGGCGTTTTGGCGAGAGGATCACCGGCGAAAGGGTGACAATTCGTGATGACGCCTACGACCTTCAGACCCTGGCGGTGCCCTTCGACACCGAGGGTGTACCGAAGCAGCCCGTCGATTTGATTGTCGATGGCAAAGCCAGCGGAGTGGTATATGACTCCTTCACCGCCCACAAAGAGGGTAAGAAGTCGACGGGGCACGCCTTTAACTCGCGTTGGGGCCGGGGCGCTATGCCCCAGAATATGGTGATGTCCGGCGGCAAGAGCAGTCTCGAGGAAATGATTGGGGCCATCGAAAAAGGGATCCTTGTGACAAGGTTCCACTACACACACTGCACTGATCCGATGCGGGTCGTCATGACCGGCATGACCAGGGATGGGACCTTCTACATAGAGAAGGGCAGGATAAAGCATCCCGTCAAGAACCTGCGGATAGAGGAGAGCGTCTTGGAGGCCTTTAGCGGCATTGAAATGCTATCTAGTGAACTGAAACTCCAGCGCGATTGGTGGGATACCTTTGTTTCCGCTCTTCCGGCCATCAAGGTCAATAGCTGCAACTTTAGCGGTTCAACGGAATTCTAAAATGGGGGGTGGGCGAGATGCCCGACCAACAGGATAATAGCCGACCTCTGGCAGGGCTTGACCTGGAGGTAATCCGGCGCCATTTTCCTTATCTGCAGGAGCTGGTGTACCTTAACACAGGGACCGCAGCGTCTCCCGCTCTTCCGGCGCGGGAGCGGTGGCGGGTCTTCGTTGATGATTTCTACGACTCAGGCCCGGCACTGCCCCGGACCCGGCAAAAGCTGCGGGCAGAGTTTGACCGTGCCCGGGAGGTAGTTGCCTCGAGGTTTGGTGCTAATGTTAGCGCGGTCGCCTTTACGGAGAACACCACCCAGGGCCTGAACCATGTACTGTGCGGTTTTCCCTGGGTGGAGGGAGATACCGTTGTGACGACGGACATAGAGCACCCCGCCCTGACCATGCCCCTTCAGTACAACCAGGAGCGGTTCGGCTATGAGATCAAGGTCCTGGAGAGCGTTGAGGGCCTGGTCCCTTTGACGGGGTTTAAGAAGGCCCTGGAGGACGGGGCGCGGATGGTGTGTGTCAGCCATGTTAGCTATTCCACCGGCGGGCGCGTTCCCCTGGCTGAGCTTGGGGCCATGTGCCGCGATGCCGGGGCGTTTCTACTTGTTGACGGTGCCCAGTCCTATGGAGCCCTCATCCTCAAGCTGGCGGAGACCCCTGTGGATGCCTACGCAGTTCCTGGATACAAGTGGTCTACAGGGCCCGAAGGCGTAGGCGCTCTCTATCTTGATCCCCGGTGGGATCAGGTAATTAAGCCGACTTACCTTGGTCTCCGGGGGATTGCAGAGAACAATGACGATGGCAGTTTCCGGCTGGAATCGGGGGCCAAGAGGTTTGAGGGGTCCACCGCCGGGTTCCTGAACTACGTTGCCTGGGCCTATGCCCTGGACTATCTCAACGAGATTGGCCCAGAGCGGATTGCCAACCAGATAAACCGCCTGTCAGGGCACTTCATTGATCTTCTCAAGGATCTCCCTGGAGTCAAAGTCATCACCCCTGCTGCCGATGAACTGCGGGCCGGGATTGTGACCTTTACCATACCCAGTGAGACCGATTACCGCCCCATTGTCCAGCGTCTATTGGAGGACGAGGGCATCCTGATCCGGTCGGTTGGGGGGCCTTCAGCGGGGCTCAGGGCGTCGTTCCACTTCTACAACTCCGAGGGCGATGTCCAGCGGTTGATTGACGCCCTGGGCAGGCTAGTTGGTCGGTAGAGGCTACCACATATTGCGACTGCTATGCCGAGATTTACCTAGAGGAAGCGTTACCGTAACGGCGAATCCATGAGTGAAGTAATCATGCCTGCTAGAGAAGGCTTTTGAACTGACTCCAGCAGGAGGTCCATCCGCTGCCTATCATCTGCGGACAAACCATCGCCGGGAGGACAACGCATGCTGTCAGGAGATAACGTAAAACTTCGGGAGTTGGACGAGAGTGACCTGGCCAAGTTAAAGGAATGGGACAAGGACGAGGAGTTTCGGTCCTTCGTAGGACGCAAGGGCCTGAGGGGTAAAGCGGCCGCCCATATGTCCCTGAAGGAATGGTACGCCGCGGCAAAGAGGGACGGCAGACGCTTTGCAATGGGGATTGTAAAGGCAGACGACAACGAATTGATTGGCGATATTGAGCTGGAGGACATCTCCTGGCGGCGCAGGAGCGGTGAACTGACGGTTGCCATCGGTCCCAGGGAGTACTGGAGCCAGGGCTACGGCCGGGAGGCAGTCGAGCTCTGCTTGGGATACGCCTTTGATAGTCTCGGCCTTGACGAGGTCTACCTCAGGGTCTATACAGATAACCGCCGGGCAATCAGGTGCTATGAGAACTGTGGCTTTGAGAAGGAAGGCGTTTTGACGCCCCGCGGTCGGAGGGAAGACCACAATAGAAGAATTCTGCTCATGAGCAAGCGCAGGTCTGATTGGCAGAGCTCCTCCTAGCTTGACAGGACAGGCCAAGCTGGTATAAGATGAACGAAGCCCAAATGCAATGAAGGGGAGGAGTAGGATTGACCCCCTGACAGAGAGGGGAACTCACCGGCTGAAAGGTTCCCCGCAGGTTAAGTCGGTCCGAAGGTCGCCCCGGAGCCGCTTTGCTGAAGGCCCTCAGATCACCAGATAGGGAGATCGGGGGGGTTGTGTAGGTGAAGACGCGCGCGGCGTTAAGCGCAGATGAGCGCCCCCTGTGCCGGCCCAGATAGGCCGGAATGGTGGGAATTAAGGTGGTACCGCGGCTTAGCCCCGTCCTTTGAGAGGAGGGGGTTTTTTGCTTTTTGGCACATCACTTGACGCGTCATTATCTCTTGAGGAAGCCTTTTACGGATTGGTCTGAAACAGGACAGGAGGGTGGAAGATGGCTACAACCGACAAAGACGAGAAGGGCAAGAAGAGAACTCAGATGGAGAAGGTGTACAATCCCCACCGGGTTGAGGACAAATGGTATCAGTTCTGGTTGGACCAGGGGCTTTTCCGGGCCGAGGTGGCCCCGGAGAGGGAACCCTTCACAATTGTAATACCACCTCCAAACGTCACGGGCTCACTTCACATGGGGCATGCCCTTGACAATACCATTCAGGACATCCTGATCAGGTGGAAGAGGATGTCTGGCTACGAGGCCTGCTGGGTGCCTGGCATGGATCACGCGGGCATCGGCACTCAGACCAAGGTCGAGGAGAACCTGGCCGAAGAGGGTCTCTCGCGGCATGACCTGGGCCGGGAAGAGTTCCTGAGCCGAACCTGGGAGTGGAAGGAGAAATACGGGGGAGAGATTCTTAACCAGTTAAGGCGTTTGGGGGCCTCCTGTGACTGGTCCCGAGAACGCTTCACAATGGATGAGGGTTGCTCAAAGGCGGTTCGCGAGGCCTTTGTCAGTCTCTATGAGAAGGGCCTCATCTACCAAGGGAACTACATCATTAACTGGTGTCCGCGGTGCAGTACTGCCCTATCGGACCTTGAGGTAGAACACCAGGAGAGGCCGGGGAAGCTCTACCATGTCAACTACCCCCTCGCCGATGGCGGAGGTTATATCACGGTGGCCACCACCAGGCCGGAGACCATTCTTGGCGACACCGCTGTGGCCGTACACCCGGATGATGAGCGCTACACCGAGATGGTTGGCCGCGAGGTAATCCTTCCGGAGATTGGACGGCGCATACCGATTGTTGCCGACAGCTACGTTGACCCGGGGTTTGGGAGCGGCATGGTCAAGGTCACCCCTGCCCATGACCCCAACGACTTTGAGATGGGTATGCGTCACCAGCTTGAGGCGATAAGGGTCATCGGTGATGACGGGATCATGACAAACATGGCTGGCAGGTATGAGGGCATGGATAGGCATGAGTGCCGTGAGGCCCTCTTGAAGGCCCTGGATGAAGAGGGTCTGCTGGTAAGGGTGGAGGAGCACACCCACGCCGTGGGCCACTGTGACCGCTGCGATACCGTTGTCGAGCCCCTTGTCTCCAAGCAGTGGTTCGTAAAGATGAAGCCCCTGGCAGAACCGGCCATTGAAGCTGTTCATAGTGGCGACATCCGGTTTGTGCCGGAGCGCTTCGCTAAGATATATACAAATTGGATGGAGAACATCCGGGACTGGTGCATCTCACGGCAGATATGGTGGGGACACAGGATCCCGGTATGGTACTGCCAGGACTGCGGTGAGGTCATTGTAAGCAGGGAGGACCCAGATAGCTGCGGGAAGTGTAACTCCGACCGCCTGGAGCAGGACACCGATGTCCTTGACACCTGGTTCTCATCGGCGTTGTGGCCCTTTGAGGTCTTCGGCTGGCCCGAGGAGACGTCAGACCTGGAATACTTCTATCCCACCACCGTCCTTGTGACAGCCTATGACATCATCTTCTTCTGGGTTGCCCGGATGATATTCAGCGGACTGGAGCATGTTGATGAAAAACCCTTTGACGATGTCCTCATTCACGGCCTGATCCGGGCGGAGGACGGCCGCAAGATGAGTAAGTCCCTGGGCAACGGTGTTGACCCCCTTGAGGTAATTGATGAATATGGCGCCGACACCCTGAGGTTTGCCCTGTTGACGGGGGTTACCCCTGGTAACGACACAAGATATAAGGGAGAGAAGGTGGAGGCGGCCCGTAATTTCTGCAATAAGATCTGGAATGCAGCCCGGTTCTCCCTGATGAATCTTGAGGATTTTGGCGCCGAGGAGGCCGGTTGGGCCCTGGCGGATATCAGGAACCGGGGCATCGAGCTTGAGACGGCAGACAGGTGGATCCTGTCACGGCTTGAGGAGGCCAAGGCCGAGATCAATCGCATGCTTGACGCATACGACTTGGGTGGAGCCACCCACATCCTCTATGAGTTTATCTGGAGCGAGTTCTGTGACTGGTACATTGAGGCCATTAAGCCTCGGCTCTATGGTAAGGTTGGTAAAGATGACGCCGAGAAGCAGCAAAGGCGGAGGGCCGCCCAGTGGGCCCTGGCCAAGGTCCTGGAAGAGACTATGCGGCTGTTGCACCCCTTCATGCCCTTCATCACGGAAGAGATCTGGCAACACCTGCCTGGAACCGGGGAATCCATTGTCAGAGCCCAATGGCCGGAGCCTGACGCGAGCCTTGTGGATAGGGCCGCCGTTAGCGCCATGGAGCAGACCATGGAGACGGTCCGGACCATCAGGAACCTGAGGGCCCAGATGAACATCCCTCCCTCCCAGGGGATCCCGGCCATTGTCAGCCCGGCCTCTGAGGAGGACAACTCCATCTTCCAGGCTGTTGAGGGCGATGTCACCAACCTGGCCCGGGTATCTGAGCTCACCGTGGCCATGGGTGGCAGTAAGCCCGACAAAGCCCTGGCCGCCGTTGTCAAGGGCGCCGAGCTATACCTGCCTCTTGCCGACGTTATCGACTTTGATAGCGAGATAACCAGACTTGAGAAGGAACTTGGTCAGATGGAGCAGGAGATTAAGAGGGCCAGGGGCAAGCTGGCCAACGAGAGTTTCGTTGATAAGGCCCCTGCCGAGGTAGTTCAAAAGGAGAGGGCTAAGCTGGAGGACTACAGGGAGAGGGCTTCAAGCCTTCAGGTGCTACTCAAGGACCTCCAGTCCTGATTGGATAGGGCCCCTGCCTTGGGAGGATATATGTAGATATGACAATTAAGAACATGACGGAAGCCCTGGATTACATACACGGCCTCTACAGATTCGGATCGAAACCTGGCCTTGAACGAATCTCGCGGCTGCTGGAGCTCATGGGCAATCCCCAGGATGGCTTGAGGTTCATTCACATCGCCGGAACAAACGGCAAGGGCTCCACGGCGGCCTTTGTCAGCGCTCTCCTCAGGGAGGCTCACTGCCGCACAGGAACCTACATCTCTCCGTATCTTGAGGATTTCCGGGAGAGGATCAGCATTGACGGCGAGATGATACCCCCGGAGGACCTGGTGCTGGAGATGGCCAGCGTCAAGGAGATGCTCGAGGGCCAGATAAGCCCGGACGCTGACGGGGAGACGGAGATGCCAACGGAGTTTGAGGTTGTTACCGCTCTGGGTCTCAACTATTTCGCCCGCATGGGTGTAGACTACGTGGTTCTGGAGGTGGGCCTTGGCGGGCGCTTTGACGCCACCAACATCATAGAGGGTCCCGAGGTAGCGGTCATAACCAATATCGACCTGGATCACACCAGTGTGTTGGGTGACACCATCCCCCAAATTGCTTGGGAGAAGGCAGGTATTATAAAGAAAGGAGCGCCTGTTGTCACCGCTGAGCAGGACGCCAGAGCCCTTGATGTCATCTTGGAACGGGCAAAGGACCTTAACGCCCCCGTTATCAGGGTAGGAACTGACGTTACCTGGGAGGTAACCGGTACGGGGAAGTGGGGTTCAGAGTTCAATCTTAAGGGACCAGGGTATCGATACACGGCCCTTCGCACCCAGATGATTGGCGAACACCAGGTCAGAAATGCCGCCACGGCGGTGGCTGTCTTCAACCTGCTGGCCGATGTGGCTGGCCGGGGCGGAACTGGCGGAGAGGGTGGCAACGAAGGCGGCGGCGGTGAAGGCGATCACAACCGCTTGGTTCGCAAGGGCCTTCAAGAGACCCGGTGGCCGGGACGACTGGAGCTGATCGAGGGAGCCAGCGGTCAGCCCGATATACTCCTGGACGGGGCCCACAACACCGCCGGCGCCCAGGTGGCAGCCAGGGCTCTGAGAGCCCATTTCATGGGAGAAGAATACCAGCGAAGGGCCATGGTCTTCGGGGTCCTTGGGGACAAGAATGCGCAGTCCATGCTGGGCCAGCTGGTTACTAGCTTCGACGATATAATTGTCACGCAACCGGATATCCCCAGGGCTGTCGGGGCCCTGGCCCTGGAAGGGGTGGCCCGCGATGCGTTGGCAGAAACACGACATTCAGCTGGCGTTACCTCGGTTATAGACTATAAGGAGGCCATTGAAAGGGCAGTTACCGCCGTGGGGCCAGATGGCCTGGTCTTTGTTGCGGGCTCCCTCTACTTGACGGGCCCGGTTCGGGCATATCTCAGAGAAACCAAGCGTATCAGGTAACATAGTGAGCAAGGGGCCAGCAACGATGAAGGAGGAGAGGTGAGGAGGTTTGGGTCTCAGATTTGCTTCCCTGCGCCAGGAGGTACAACTACCTCAAGAGCGGATCCAGGAGCCTGGATGCCATGCTATCGTTAGCACTGAGCACTGGCAGAGGCTGTATGGCGAAGAGTCGAGAGCGCCTGTTGACTTCGGGCGCCATGTCGTGTTGGCGGTTCACCGGGGCCTCTGTAAGACGGGCGGCTACCGGGTCGAGATCAAGGATGTCACAGTGGCCAGCAAGTCCCAGGTTGATGTTGAGGTGGATCTCATTGATCCCAGCTCGGAGAGCTTCAATACCCTGGCCATGACCTATCCCGTTGACTTGGTTCGTGTGTCTCGACGCCAGCTGAAGCCGGGAACAATAACATTCAAATTTCATGGCCTGGGAGACCTCGTTAACAATGTGGAGGATACTGTAGTAGTTTAGAGAACTCCCCCCAAGTAACTGCAGGAGTTCGCCCCTGCCTCGGCGTAGTGTCAGAATACCTGATGGACTGTTCTTCATCAAGTTAACGCTGAAGCATGGGGTGATTTCTTTGGCTAAGAGAAAGACACGGTACAAGAGGACAAGCCAGCAGCAGGGCAGCGGCCACGGCCGCGGCCTCTCCTGGGTGGGGCTCTTCATCGTTCTCGCGCTAGTGGCTGTGTTTGTTGGCTTTGTTCTGGGGCGGTACATGATTGCCGCATTGATCTTCGGGGACAGCCTGGGCAGCGACAACCTGTGGACAGGCCCTGACGACGGGGCTGGCGAGGACATCGCGTCTGGTGACACCGATACCAGCGGCGGGGACAGTGAAGAGACCCGTAATGACCCCCCACCAGATGACCCTGTCCTGGAAATCATCTATCTCGCGGTCAAGCCTACCTCCTGTTTTACTGTTCAGATCGGCGCCTTCTCCGCTGAAGATCACGCCGAAGGCTTGAAGGCTGAAGCCAGGGAAAAGGGATATCACCCCTGGAGTAGAGCGGAAGGCGGTCTTGTTAAGGTCCGGGTCGGCCTGTTTGGTTCAAGGGAACAGGCGGAAATCGCTGCTGACTTACTGGAGGCTGAAGGCTATCCCATCTATGTTCTGGCCATAACGAGGGTCGACGAAACGGCAGGCCAGGTCCCAGTTCCCGTTGCCACCAGCCGGAAAGGGAAGTTTGAGGAGGCTGTGACCTGGCTTGAGGGTTTCGTCTCAGCGCAGGCTGACTACTGGGGACAGTATGAGATTGGAGCTGGACCATTGCCAAGTGGCGGCGATCTCAAGGTATGGCGCCGTCAAATCGATGAGTACCAGGAGGTGGCGGCGCGGGTGGTCACAGACGCGCCATCCAGCGATGGGGCCAGGGCCGTTGGCGATGCCTTCTTGCAGGCCGAGGCCTATCTTTCCGCCTTGGAGAGCATAGAGAGTAGTGGAGCCTCTGCCGCCAGGGCAGTAACAGCCCTGGAGGATATCCTGACACTAATGAAACTGTACACGAGCCTTGTTTTTTGGACAAACTAACAAATGCTGGCGGGGGCGCAGGAAAGTTATGGCAAAAGGGCGAAGTGGCATAATTAACTAGCCGCTGCTGAGATTTCTTTTGGATTATTTACAGGTATAGCAGGGGTTTAGGTAGAATTTTAACCGGAAGGCACTGTATTATGTAGACAGAGATTGAGTGCCCTGGGAGGTCTAAGAATGCGCAGACAGAGCAGTCTATGGGTATTGTTGGTCCTGTTCATTGTTGGTGGGCTCATCGGCAACCTTCTGGGCCAGCTGCTGTCGGCCTATGTTCCCATTCTGGGGCAGGCCGTTAGCATCGGCATTACTCCACCTGCCAACGCCAACTTCGGGATTTTCACCTTCACTTTGGGATTCACCTTGGCCCTTAACGTGCTTGGCATGGTGGGCCTTCTGATTGGCTTTATGCTCTGGAGACGGTAAGCGGGGGGCCTCTGAGAAGACATGAAGAAACTTGTTCTGGCATCACAGTCACCCCGGCGCTACCAACTCCTGGCGCAACTGGGTCTAGACTTCACCGTGCTAGCCAGTAATGTCAAAGAGTCGGTACCGTCGGAGATGGAACCGGCGGAAGCGGCAAGGCAATTGGCGGAGCTTAAGGCCCAGGACGTGGCTGATCGCATCACTGAGCGTTCAGATAGGGCTGCCGATCATCTTGTTCTGGGGGCCGATACCATTGTGATACTGGGCAACAGGGTGCTGGGCAAGCCCAGGAACGAAGAGGAGGCCTGTGAGATGCTGGCCCTTCTGAGCCGGAAGACCCACCGGGTGATTACGGCCTACGCCGTGGTTGCCATCGCAGGGCTTTCACGGCAGGTGCGGGTTGGACACACAGAAACGCTGGTGAAGATGCGGGACCTGTCAGCAGAACAGATCAGGTACTATGTTGCCAGCGGTGAACCCATGGACAAGGCTGGCTCCTACGGTATTCAAGAAAAGGGTTCCCTGCTGGTTGAGGGTGTGCAGGGTTGCTATTTTAACGTTGTTGGCCTCCCAATCGGCGATGTGGCCCAGGTACTCGAGGCTTTTGGCTACGAGGTGTGGTCCAGGCTTGCGTAGTTGACACCACAGAGGGACGCACCGAACAGCTGTTAATAGAATCTAGCTGTGAGGTGAAACATTGTGGGTGACTGCAGACTGACCATCAAGGATCTACCAGCGGTGGACAGGCCCCAGGAGAGGCTGTTAAGGGAAGGGCCAACGGTTCTATCAAGCGCTGAACTCCTGGCGATACTCCTGAGAACGGGGACCCGGGATAAGACAGCCCTTGAGGTGGCTCAGACGCTTCTAAGCCAGCAAAAGGGCATTCTTCAACCGAGTGCGGCCAGTAGTGAAGCCCATGAATCCCAGGCAGATCAGATTGAAGGCGTAGCCGCCAATGACAATGGGAGCAACGAAAGGCAGACCAATGCGGATTACAGGGGCCTCCACCAACTGGCCAAGGCCAGTGTCGAGGAGTTGAGCAGGGTCAAGGGCATTGGCCGGGTGAAGGCGGCAAAGATGAAGGCCGCCTTTGAGCTTGGGAGGCGCTTGGCCGGCAGTAAGGTTGAAAGGCCTGTGATCAAGTGCCCAAAGGATGTAAGCGGGCTGCTTATGGAGCAAATGCGGTATCTGGATAAGGAGCACTTCCAGGTTATCCTTTTAAACACGAAGAACATGGTCTTAGGGGTTGAGCTGGTTTCGGTGGGTAGTTTGAACACCTCCATTGTTCATCCGCGCGAGATTTTTAAGCGTCCTATTCAGACCAGCGCGGCGGCGATTATCCTTGTGCACAATCATCCGAGTGGTGACCCCACCCCCAGCAGGGAGGATATTCAGGTCACCAAGAGGCTACAAGAGGCAGGGCAGTTGCTGGGGATTAATGTGCTGGATCACATAGTTATCGGTGACAACCAGTTCCTCAGCTTTCGGGAGAAAGGGCTCATCTGAATAGCAGTTCAGACACGGGTTTCAGACATTGTATCTAACATTGGCAAAGGAGGACCTGCAGAGATATGCTGGGGTTCATGTATAGACTATTCTCAAGAGATATGGCAATTGACCTGGGAACTGCAAACAGCCTGGTCCACGTGAGGGGCAAGGGTATAGTATTGCAGGAACCCTCCGTTGTTGCGTTGCAGACAGAAACTGGCGAGGTTAAGGCCGTCGGAACCGATGCCAAACGCATGATTGGCCGCACTCCAGGCAACATTGTGGCAATAAGGCCAATGAAAAACGGGGTAATCGCGGACTTCGACGTGACTCAGACCATGTTGCGGGAGTTCATCAGGAAAGCCCATGGTCGTAGAACCTTAATTCGGCCGCGAGTTGTCGTCTGTGTACCCTCAGGTGTCACAGAGGTGGAGAAGCGGGCGGTAATAGACGCTAGCCTGCAGGCGGGAGCCCGTGAAGCCTTCCTGATTGAGGAGCCGATGGCGGCGGCCATTGGCGCGGGATTGCCGATTCACGAACCAACAGGCAACATGATTGTGGACATCGGGGGTGGCACAACAGAGGTGGCCATCATCTCCCTGGACGGCATCGTCACAAGCCGGTCCATCAGGGTTGCGGGCGATGATATGGATGAGGCGATTATGACTCATGTCAAGCGCAACTACAACATGCTCATCGGCGAGCGCACGGCTGAAGACATCAAGATTAAGGTCGGCGCAGCCATTCCCGATGAGCCTGAAGATACCATTGAGATTCGCGGGCGTGACCTTGTTACAGGCCTACCCAAGACCCTCAACCTGACAGCCAAGGAGATCAGCGATGCCCTGGCGGAACCGGTTACAGCTATAATCGATGCCATCAGGGTGACCCTTGAGCGGACCCCGCCTGAGCTGGCCTCTGACATAATGGACAGGGGTATTGTGATGACTGGCGGCGGTTCCCTACTCCGGAACTTCGACCGCATGGTAAGCAAGGAGACGGGGATGCCGGTTCATCTAACAGAAGAACCAACCCTCTGCGTTGTCAAGGGCACCGGGAAGATCCTTGAGGAGCTGGAGCTGTTGAAGAGTGTGCTGACAACCGGTCGGAGGTACGGGCAGTAGGCTGGTAGGCAGCCCGGTAGCGAGGCTGGTAGCGCTAACGCCGATAGATTTGAGAATGACCGACAGCGGCAGGGACTGGCAGCGGGAGGGAAGAATGTGTCCAACTTCATCAAGCGCAACCGCAGGCTCGTTACGGCTGGTGTGGTTGCCCTTGCGCTGGTTGTCCTGATGAGTTGGACAGACCGCCACAGAGACCGCTTTAGCATCTTGGAGCGGCTATTAGTTGATGCTATATCCCCTGTAGCCCGGGTCACCTCCAGTTCTGTTCAGTCGGCTCAATCCTTCCTCCAGGGCGTTGTTGAGTTGGGGGAACTCTCTGAACGCAATCATTTGCTTGAGGAGGAGCTTGCCCGGCTTAAGTCCCTTCAGAACACATATGAGGAAGCCCTGGCAGAGAACCGCCGGCTCAGAGAGCTGTTGGGCCTCATGGAGCGGGTATCATACCCTAGCCTTCCTGCCCGGGTTACTGGTCGCAATCCAGACAACTGGTTTAAGATGATTACCATCGACAGGGGCTCTAATGCCCAGGTGCGAGTAGGCATGCCCGTTGTGGCCCAGGGGGGGCTTGTTGGGAAGATCATCAAGGTCTCCAGCAGGAGCGCCACGGTCCTTCTCCTGTTGGACCCTGAAAGCGGGGTCGGAGCGAGGATTCGCCGGGAGGTAACCTATTCTCCCGGGCCGCCGGACTCGGCGGAAGAGCGGGAGTTTATGCTGGGTGATTCCGGGGTCGTTTCCGGCATGATCGGTGATGATGGCATGCTGAAGCTAACCTTCTTTTCCCGCGACGCCCAGGTGATTGTGGGTGATACCGTTGTTACTTCCGGCCTGGGGGACATCTTTCCGCCAGGGCTGCTCATTGGCGCGGTAGTTGAGGTTCACAGGGAAGAGTTTGGCCTCGTGAAGTCGGCCACCATCCGCCCTGAGGTTGACTTTGCCCATCTCTGGGAGGTTTTGGTCGTCGAAACCGCGGGGGATGGAGATGATACCGGTGATGAACCAGACCCCGACAATGAACCTGATGCCGGAGGGGAGGGAGGACCGTGAGGTACTGGCTGATGGGCTCAATCCTGTTTATCGTCGCCCTTCTGCAGGTCACCCTTGTTCCCTTTCTAGTGGTCTGGGGTGTCAAGCCCAACATTGTGCTGGTTCTGATTAGCGTCATTGCCCTATTGATGGGTTCTAAGGCTGGCCTTACGGCGGGAATTATGGGGGGCGCCTTCCTGGACCTCCTGTCAGGGCAGTATCTGGGTCTCTTCACAGTATCCCTGGCTGTCACTGGTTACCTGGTTGGTACCGTTGAGCAGAAGGTCTTCAAGGACTACCTCCTTGTCCCCCTGGGAGGGGCCTTTGTAGCCAGCCTTCTTCAGACGGCCATGGAGTATGGTCTCCTGAGGGTAGCTGGTGTTCCAGTTGGCCTCCTTGAGGCAGTACTGGACGTTGCCTTACCGTTTTCTGTCTATAATGCCCTGTGGGGGCCGATACTCTTTGCCCAGAGCAGGAAATTCAGGCTCCAGCAGCGACTCACCATGAAGGCAAACTAAGGAGGGAACCCCAACGTGAAGTGGGATAAGCGGCGCGAAGGCAGGGTCCGCTCCTATTCAATTGTAATGGGGGTTATCTTCCTCGTTCTCGCCGCGCAGTTGGTGAACCTCCAGATCTTTAACACCGACTACTATGCCATGCAGGCCCAGATGAACACCGTCAGAAAGCTGCCCATCAAGGCTCACCGAGGCGATGTCTACAGTAGACACGGCACACTGCTGGTATCAAATCGCCCCGCCTTTACCGTATCACTGCTGCCCATGAGCAATGCTGATACCGCGGGATCGCTCCAGCGCCTGTCAGAGCTGGTGGGTGTTCCTGTCGGGGATTTCCGTGAAGCCATGCTGAAGCAGGGCATTGAGGAATACAACGGTGTATTCAGGGGCCGGTTGTGGGAGCCGGTGCCTTTACTTGAGGACATCACCCCCGAGGTCTTCACCCTCATTGAGGAACACAAGGATGAACTCCCTGGTATCGTGGTGGAGGTCCAGCCGGTCCGGGACTACATATACGGCTCCCTGGCCGGCCATCTGCTGGGATATCTCAGCTATATAGGGGATACCGACCCCGCGGCCCAGATTGCCGAGTTGACGGAAGCGTCGGGCAAGCCCTACAGCTTGACAGACAAGGTGGGGCTTACGGGCCTGGAAGAGCAGTATGAGGCCTACCTGAAAGGGATTGATGGCCGCAGGATTGTTGAGGTTGACGCCGCTGGCCGCCTCATTGACGTCATCGGGCTTGAGGAGCCATTGGCAGGAGACAGCCTTGTGCTGACCATTGACGCGGAACTCCAGAAGGCCGCTGAGGTAGCCCTGGCCAACCAGATCAAGTGGATTCAGACGCGACCCGAGGTTGGGTATCAGAAGCCGATTCCCGAGGCGGACGCCGGTGCCGTTGTGGTCCTGGACGTCAACTCCGGAGAGGTGCTGGCCATGGCTAGCTATCCAACGCTGGAACCAAGCCACCCCGAGTACGCCTTGGCTGGGGTTAATCCTGAGACTGGGGAGCCCAACGATCAGAAGAACTATGCCGTCGCCCCCGGATCCAGGGGATATCCCCCTGGTTCCACCTTCAAGGTGCTGACGGCCATTGCCGCCCTGGAGTCAGAGGTCACTCACCCGGACGAGCGGTTCTACGACCCCGGCTACTTTCAGTTGGGGACGGGCCCGGGGAGCAGACGGTACTGCTGGCGCTACACAAGCCCCACCCATCATCAAGCCCATGGCTATGTTGACATTATTCAGGCGATTAAGCAGTCTTGTAACACCGTCTTCTACGACCTGGGTGTCAGACTCGGGTACGAGCGGCTCCGGTTTTGGGCCGATGCCTTTGGTCTGGGACAAAAGACCGGCATCGACCTGCCGACAGAACACGCGGGTACACCGGTTGAGCCACCGCTGCCTGGGGAGGGCGGCAGGCTGATGTCAATGGGGATTGGGCAGGAGCAGGGATATACGGCCATACAGATTGCTAACTTCGCCGCCGCTGTTGCCAATGGCGGCACACTGTACCGGCCGCGGTTGGTCAAGAGGATCATCTCGGCGGAGGGTGAAACCTTGGAGGAGTTTGAACCGGAGATCATAAGCCAGATTGACGTGAGCGAAGAGGCCCTGGCCATTGCGGGCAGGGGCATGCTTGAGGTTACCTCGCCGCGGGGCACTGCCTTTAGAGAAGGGATCACTAGCAGGCAGTGGGAAGGCACCGCTTACTGGTACTTCAGGGACCTTCCCTTCCAGGTGGCGGGTAAGACGGGAACCGCTGATGACTATCGCGAGGGCTGGCCAGCCCACGGTTGGTTCATGGCCTTTGCCCCCTACGATGACCCTGAGATTGCTGTTGCCGTCTTTATCAAGCATGGGGACTCCAGCTCGGAGGCGACGGCCGTTGCCAGGAAGGTAATTGATGCCTACTTCCACGAGGAGATCCAGGCCGCCAAGGAGGGCAGCTCCAGATAGCCATGGAACCGGTGGCCGGTTGCGGATTATGTAGAATGTAGAGCGATGCTGTCAAAGACCAAGGCTAGCAATCGAAGGTCATCGAACCCTTGGAGAAATTGCATGATGAAACTGCTGTTACCAGCATTTTTCCATACAGGAACCTGGCGTTGAAGTGCTGAAAAGCTTCTTGAACGGGGGAAGAAAGGGTGACAGACAAGCCACCATGTTTCAGCACTTGGATTTCGCCGGTAAGTATGTGGATAGAGGCACTGCTGATACCACTGAATCATCGGTGGACAGGCTGTCGGCCCGGGGTGATGACCCTATCAGACCGGATCCGCAACAACTGGGAAGAGACAATGCCCTGCTGGTTCGCGGCACAATGCGAGCAGGAGAGGTAATCCAGTCCGGCGGTAGTGTGGTCATACTGGGCGATGTCAATCCTGGCGCTCAGGTCCATGCTGGAGGAGACGTTGTCGTCATGGGTAGGCTGCGGGGTATAGCCCACGCGGGGGCCCCAGACAAGACCGACGCCGTGGTGGTAGCCTTCCGTCTGCATCCAACACAGCTACGAATTGGTACAGCCATTGGCCGAGCCCCTGATGCTCAGGACGCTGAACTACCAGGAGTGCCGGAAATGGCTAGAGTCCAGGGCGGAGCTGTGATTGTGGAACCCTTTCACCCTTCATTGCTGAACAGGGGGTGATAGCATGTCAGAAACACCTGATAGGCGTGGACAGGTAATTGTCGTGACTTCTGGTAAGGGGGGAGTAGGCAAGAGCACGGTAACGGGAAATTTGGCGGTTGCTCTATCGCGGCTAGGCCACCGGGTGTGTGCCGTGGACGCGGACATAGGTCTGTGCAATCTCGATGTTGTTCTGGGTTTGACAAGCAGAGTTGTCTATCACATTGTGGATGTGGTGGGCGGCTTCTGCCGACTGGAACAGGCCATTGTCAGGGACCGCAAATTCGATAACCTGGCGCTGTTGGCAGCGCCTCCATCCTACGACAAGAGTGATGTCAGCCGAAGACAGTGGGTCAGGCTTGGGAATCAACTGGCAGACATGTTTGATTTCGTGTTGATTGATTGTCCGGCTGGAATTGAGACCGGCTTCAAGAATGCCATTGCCCCAGCTGAGAAGGCGGTGGTGGTTACGACACCAGATGTCACCGCCATTCGCGACGCGGACAGGGTCATCGGACTCTTGGAGGCGTCTGGGCTGCGTAATCCCAAGATCATCATTAACAAGGTCCGGCCCAGGATGCAGTACAAGGAGGAGCAGGTCAGCCTGGAGCGAGTCCTGGACGTGTTAGCCGTCGACATCCTGGGTATTATTCCAGAGAGTGAAGAGATGATCGCCCAGAACAATTTCGGGCGCCCGGTGGTCTACGAGAATAGCTGCGAGGCCTCACAGGCGATAGAGAACATCGCCAGGCGTCTACTGGGCGAGGAGGTGCCTTTCCTCAATGTCTCCTACACGCCCGGTGTGTGGGAGCGACTGAGGGGTATCTTCGTCCTTTGATAGCCATCTAAGGGCGGATTAACTAATTGGAGCAACCAATGCGGGAGGGACTGCAGCCGTCTTATGCTGGAGAGACGATACCTCAAGAACCTTGACTTCAACCTGATATTGGTGGTTCTTGCCATAATGGGTATTGGGCTGATGGCCATAGGTAGCGCTACCAATGGTCTTATTCTCGATGACCCCTTTTCCTATGTCAAGAAACAGGCCCTCTGGATTATCTTTGGAGCGGTGGCGGCCTTCATTGTTCTCACCATTGATTATACGGACTTCATGCGCTTCTCCAACATTCTCTACGGCTTGAACCTGGCCCTGTTGGCCCTGGTTGTTGTGGCCGGTAACAGCAGCAAGGGGTCACAGCGTTGGATTGGGGTGGGGCCCCTGGAGATCCAACCCTCCGAAATAGCCAAGATTGTAGTCATTCTGACCCTTGCCAGTTACCTGGCATCAAGAGAGGGCAGGATCCGGAGGTGGTTTGACTTGATCCCCGCCCTTCTCCACATGGGTGTGCCAGCAGCCCTGGTTCTACTGCAACCGGACCTGGGGACATCCCTGGTCTTTGTGGCGATTCTATTCGGGATGATCTTCATGGCAGGTGTGTCTTGGACCTACCTTGTAGTCCTGGGTGGAGCTGGGCTGGGAGCGGTGGTTTCCGTAATTCTGCTCCAGCTAAACGGGGTCATCACCGTTCTTAAGGACTATCAACTCAACCGGCTCATAGTCTTCCTGAACCCGGAGTACGACCGCTGGGGAGCAGGATGGCACATATTCCAGTCCAAGATTGCGTTGGGCTCCGGTGGAGCCCTGGGCAAGGGCCTATTCGCGGGCACCCAGAACCAACGGCACTTCCTCCCGGAGCAGCACACAGACTTCATCTTCTCGGTGATTGGAGAGGAGGCCGGGCTTGTTGGCACCATTCTACTGCTTCTCCTCTTCTTCATGCTGTTGTGGCGGGGCATGCAGATAGCCAATAGTGCCAAGGATGTCTACGGGACCCTGGTTGTGACGGGTATTGTATCCATGTGGCTATTCCAATTGTTCATTAACATCGGCATGACCATGGGCACAATGCCCATCACCGGTCTGCCGCTGCCATTTGTAAGCTACGGCGGCAGTTCACTCCTGACAAACGCCGTTGCGGTTGGACTGATACTAAATGTCTACATGCGAAGGCAGAAGATACTCTTCTAACTGCCCGCTGTTGGCCATATGATTTCTTAGGGAATCTTGGACAGTCTGTCAGGCTGCTGGTGGGCCTGACGACTCGGCCTCCTGTGCCTTGCCTGCCACGGTAAGGCCGCGGGAGACTGGTCCTTTGGCAACAGCGGGGAGGTAGGAAGATGCCATCAAAGGGACATTGGCGTAAGAACCTGACCAGGCCTGGTTATATCGACAAGCGCCGCGCCTACTTGGCTCGGGGTCTAAAGCGGCCCAGTTGGAGCGCGCTGCTTGACACAAGGATTGCCCGCCAGACCTTGATAGTGCTGTTCATTCTGGCCCTGCTCTTCGGCCTCAAGTGGCTCAATCTTCCGGTGACCAGTCATGTTGTGGATGGTGTCAGATACGTTGTGGTGACTGACTACGGCCTTGATCCTTTCGTGGAAAAGGTGCCTGTGTTGGCCCAGACCGTGTCTGAGTTCCAATGGCCGTGGGAAAGCTGGTTTGGCGAGGAGGACATAACCCTGGCCTGGCCCCTTGAGGGGACCATAACTTCGGGCTTTGGGCCCCGAACACACCCAGTTACGGGAGCCGATGACTTTCACTACGGCATAGATATCGATAGTCAAGAGGGGACTACCATCTTTGCTCCCTATAAAGGCACGGTTGTTACAGCTGAGGAACGGGGCGACTGGGGCCTTGCGGTAATCATTGACCACGGACGCGGAATGAGAACCTTCTATGCCCACTGCCAGTCAATACTGGTCTATGTCGGAGACAGGGTGAATACTGGCGATGCCATCGCCACTGTCGGCCAGAGCGGACTCTGCACAAGCCCGCACCTGCACTTTGAGGTCATCCGCAGCGGTGAACGAGTTGATCCACTGCTGGTGCTGGAGGACAGGGGCGGTTGATAGCTGGCCGCAGATTGCCAGGCCTATCATTTGGGTTCTTGGGGGTTAAGGTCACCTTTGACCCCCTGTTTCTTTTGCTTCTGGCCGGAATCGCCGCCGCAGGCTACCTGGTCGAAGCCCTGGTTGTGCTAGGTGCCCTGATGCTGCATGAGACGGCGCACATTGGGGCGGCCCGATACTTTGGGTATGAGGCCGACAGCATCTCAATGCAGCCCTTCGGCGGAGTGGCTAACATCGGCGGCGACCTGGCTGATGACGCCTTCGCCGAGGCCTTTGTCGCCCTGGCTGGCCCAGCCAATAGCCTGGTCCTGGCGGGGGCTTCGCTGCTGGCCGGCAGTCTCTGGATCTTTCATCAGGGGCTGTTGCAGTGGTTCATAGATGCTAACCTTGTACTGGGCCTCTTCAATCTACTCCCCTGCCTGCCCCTTGATGGTGGGCGGGTGGTACGGGCTGTGTTGAGTCGGCGGATGGGGTTTAAGCGCAGTACAAGGCTTCTTGTGAGCTGCGGGCGCGGTCTTGCTGTGGTGATAGCGGTCCTCGGGCTGTTTGGCTTCGTTCTGGGCCGCTACTACCTGAACCTGTTCTTCCTGGCCGGGTTCCTTTACCTTGCCGCGGGCCGCGAGGAACAGGGGGCGATCTACCGACACCTACTGCGGATGCTGAAGAAGAAGGAAGCGCTGCGCAAGTCGGGGATCCTTGAGGTGGCGCACCTGCTTGTCACAGGGGAGGCTGTCCTGGCAAGGGTGGTTGAGGCGCTTCATCCCAGTAAGTACAACCTGGTGCTGGTGGAGCTTGAGGGTGACGGGCCTGGGCATGTGCTAACCGAGGACCAGGTTATCAGTGCCCTGGAGGACCTGGGGTTGAGGGCAACCGTCAGGGATGCTCTCGGCTATCGTTGACCCCCCGGCGGGGCTCTTTGCCAGCAACAGGATAAGTTTGCCAAAGCTCAATGGACATAATATAATTTGGTGGAGATTAGTTTGAGTCACAGGGATGTGTTAGAATCGAAATAACAGTTAACCTAGGTGTTGTGTAATCATGAGCAGCAATCCTTCAGCGAAGGGACAACTAACAGATATTCTCCATAGAGTTGAGAAACCAGCCCGATACCTGAACGGCGAGGTTAACGCCGTCCATAAGGATGACACCGCCATCAGGTTCGCTATGGCCTTTCCCGACATCTACGAGGTGGGCATGTCCCACCTTGGCCTGCATGTCATCTACAATGAGTTAAACAGCATTGAGGATGTGGCCTGTGAGCGCGTCTTTGCGCCGTGGATTGATATGGAGGCGATCATGCGTGAAGAGGGGGTTCCCCTCTTCACTCTTGAAAGCCAAACAGAGGTACGCCGCTGCGACCTGCTGGGCTTTACCCTGCAGTACGAGATGAGCTTTACCAACATCCTCAATCTGCTTGACCTGGCGGGCGTTCCCCTCCGGAGCGCGGACCGCGGCCCCGAAGACCCCCTGGTAGTGGGCGGTGGGCCCTGCGCCTACAACCCGGAGCCCATTGCCGAGTTCTTCGACTTTATAGTGCTGGGAGAGGCTGAAGGGCTCCTGGAGCGGATTGTTGACCATTACCGGACCTGGAACCGTGGGCAGGAGAGCCGGGCTGACTACCTGACGCGGCTGGCCAGGAGTGGACTCCCAGGCCTGTATGTTCCCTCCCTCTACCAAGTGGAATACCTGGCCGATGGGAGAGTAGAAGGGGTAGAGCCGCTGGTAGAAGGGATTCCCCGGCGGGTGGACAAGCACCTGGTGGCAGATCTGGATGCGGCCAACTACCCTGTCCGCCCCATCGTTCCATACATTGATGTTGTGCACGACCGGGCCATGGTGGAGGTCTTCAGGGGCTGTTCTCGCGGCTGCCGATTCTGCCAGGCAGGCATGATCTACCGGCCAGTACGGGAAAGGTCTCCTGAGAGGGTAGAGAGGTTGGCCAGCGACATCCTGGAGGCAACAGGGCACAATGAGGTGTCGTTGGTCTCGCTGAGCACCACAGACTACACCGATGTTGAGAAGACCCTTAAGAATCTCGTTGACTGCCATCAGGATCAGGCCATTGGCGTATCCCTGCCGTCCCTGCGGGTTGACGCCTTTTCAGTTGGACTGGCTCAAGAGGTCCAGAAGGTACGGAAGACCGGATTGACCTTCGCGCCGGAGGCTGGTACCGAGCGCCTGCGCAGGGTGATCAACAAGAACGTCACTGAAGAGGATCTCTATGAAACGGCAAGGGGGGCCTTTGAGGCCGGTTGGGACCGCCTCAAACTCTACTTCATGATTGGGCTTCCCACCGAGACCGAGGAGGACCTGGCAGGCATTGTGAGGCTCGCCAGAGGCGTATCCAGGATCTACGACGAGGCCCGGGCTGAGGGCAGCGGGGGGCCACGGAAGCGCCCACTGCAGTTGACGGTGAGCGTATCGTCCTTCGTGCCAAAGGCCCAAACCCCCTTCCAGTGGGAACCCCAGGACACCGTTGAGCGCCTCCAGGAGAAACAGGGGTCCCTCCGGCAGGGCCTGCGGGGCAGGGGTCTCAGGTTTAGTTGGCATGAGGCAGACCTCAGCTTCCTGGAGGCGGTGATTGCCAGGGGCGACCGCCGACTGGGGAGGTTGCTTGAGCGGGCATGGCGCCTTGGGGCCAGGTTTGATGCCTGGAGTGAACACTTTGACATCGGCATCTGGATGCGGGCCTTCGATGAGGAGGGTATTGACCCCTCCTTTTACGCCAATCGTCAGAGGGATGAAGGAGAGGTCCTGCCCTGGGACCACCTTAGCGCTGGTGTCTCCAGGGACTTTCTCTGGAGCGAGCGTCAACAGGCCCTGGCAGAGGTACGCACCGAAGACTGCCGTTTCACCACCTGCAGTGACTGCGGGGTCTGTCCGGGACTGGGAGTCTCAATTGATGTCAGGCCGCGGGGTGGTTGATGTGGCCCAACCAGAAGAGCCGCAGGTAATCAGGGCGAAATTCACCAAGGGCGCGGGGCGGGAGTTCATCTCCCACCTGGACCTGGCGCGGACCTGGGAGAGAACCCTGAGAAGGGCTGGGATCCGTATGGCATTTAGCGAGGGGTTCAATCCGCATCCCAAGATTTCCTTCGCTTCGGCCCTGGCCGTTGGCGTGCAGAGCTATGGCGAATACATGGATGTAGAGGTAGCGCAGCCGGTTCCTGTTGATGACTTTGTCAGCAGGACCAACGCCTGTTTGCCCCAGGGGATCAGGGTCCTGGAGGCGCGCCCAGCCCCAGCCGAAGGCCGGTCACTTATGGCTGGCATTAACGCGGCGGTGTACCAGTGGGAGCCAGAGGATTATCCTGAGGAACTCAGCCCTGATGCGATTGAGGCATTTCTCTCAAGCGGGCCCCACCAGGTCACAAGGGAGAGGCGGGGTAAGAAACCGCGCACCTTTGACGTGGTGCCCATGGTAAACCAACTCAAACCTGTGCCCGAAGGCGAGCAATCACGGGCCCTGGGCATGATCCTGCAGGTAGGATCCCAGGGGACACTTCGGCCAGAGGAACTGTTTGAGGCATTAGGAAGATTCATCGACAAGGATATTACTTTCAGCTTTCAGGATTTGGTGAGATTAGACCTGCTTTATTGGAAGGCGGGCAACCTGGTTTCGGCGTGGCTAGTCTGACGCCGGTTCGGTTTGGCTGCAGCGCGGTATTAGCGCGGTGCGGTGGCAATAGGAGATGATCTATTTTGAGAAAAGAGATTTTGGTTAATGTTGACTACTCGGAGACGCGAGCGGCTATTGTTGAGGATGGCGAGCTGGCAGAGATCTATTTTGAGCGCCCCATTCATCAGCGCTCTGTAGGTAGTATCTACAAGGGCAAGGTTGAGAATGTGCTCCCAGGCATGGAGGCGGCCTTTGTTGACGTTGGCCTGGAGAAGAACGCCTTTCTCTATGTTACCGATGCCATTCCCGCCAGCCCGGAAGATGAGATTGAAAACGTGCACATGGCGTCGATTAAGGATCTGCTGAAGACGGGCCAGGAGATCATGGTACAGGTAACAAAGGAGGCCATCGGCAGCAAGGGAGCCCGCGTAACAGGGCACATAACCCTGCCGGGACGCTTCCTGGTCCTGATGCCAACGGTTGACTACACCGGCGTGTCGAGACGGATTGAGGATGAGAAGGAGCGCGATCGCCTGCGCAGCCTGGCGAAGAAGATAAAGCCCAAGAATATGGGGCTGATTGTGCGGACCGTGGCCGAAGGGAAACAGGAAAAGGATTTGGTGCAGGACCTCAAGTTCCTTACGAAACTGTGGAACAAGATCCAGCACCGGGGCCGCAGGAGTAAGGCGCCGCATCTCCTTCACAAGGACATGGGGCTTGTGTACCGGATTATGCGTGATGAGTTTAACGATGAGGTAACAGCTCTGAAGGTAGACTCCAAGCATGAGTATGACCGGATCATGGAACTCCTCGATGACATGTCGCCGCCATTGAAGCGTAAGGTGGCATACTTTGACAGTACCCAGGAATCACTCTATGACCGCTATGGCATTAATGAGGAAGTAGAGAAGGCCCTTAAGCCCCGGGTATGGCTGCGGAGCGGCGGGTACCTTGTGATTAATCAGACAGAGGCGCTGACGGCCATTGACATCAACACCGGCAAGTATGTCGGCAGCAAGAATCTTGAGGATACGGTGCTGCGCACCAACCTTGAGGCCGCCAAAGAGATATCCCGGCAGCTACGCCTCCGGGACATCGGCGGCATCATCATTGTCGACTTCATCGATATGGAGACCCACAGGCACCGTCAGCGGGTGGTGCAGGCCCTGATAGAGGCCCTGAAGACTGACAAGACCAAAACCAATGTGCTGGGCATTACCCAGCTGGGCCTCGTTGAGATGACCCGGAAGAAAGTAAAACACGGCCTTGACGCCTTCCTCCAGAAGGATTGTCACTACTGTGAGGGCGAGGGCCGGGTGATGTCAGAGGAGACCATGAGCAACAAGGTGAGGCGCGAGATCCGGGACACCCTGCGCCATACCGACAGCGAAGCCATTCTAGTAGAGCTGCACCCTTCCGTGGCGGCGCTGGTGATTGGCGCCGGCGGGACAAACCTCAAGGACCTGGAGCGCGAGACAAAGCGCAGCATATTCATTAAGGGTTCTGACGAATGCCACATTGAGGACATTCGTGTTAAGAGCATTGGTACAAAGGAAGAAGTAGAGCGCCAGGCCCTGCCAGTGGCGGAGGGCGACGTGCTTGAGGTGGAGATTGAGGAACCCCACGCAACCAACGTCTGGGATGGAATTGCCCGGGTTGAGGGCTATGTCCTGGATGTGGAAAGGGCAGGCAAGAGTGTTGGAGAGAAACTGAAGGTGAAGATAACCAGGGCCTTCAGGACCTACGCCAAGGCCCGCATAATCAAGGAATAACAGGGTTTTAGCTGGCTTGACAGGACGTCGCGCCCTGTGTTAAACTGACCACTGTAGTCGTAGTGTGCCCAGATTTACGCGCCCTGCGGCGATGCCGCTCAAACCAGGTTCTTGAAACAGACTGTTGGCGGTTTAATGCCCAGCTGTACCTGCTATTGGCGAGCCGATACCCGGGAGGTTATACCCTGATGTACGCTATTGTTGAAACCGGCGGTAAGCAGTATAAGGTTCGCGAAGGTGAGACCATCTTCGTCGAGAAACTGCCTCATGACGACGGCGAAGAGGTGTCCTTTGATAGGGTCTTGATGGTCAAGACCGACGCCGAGACCCATGTAGGTACCCCTCATGTTGAGGGCGCTACTGTTACCGGAACCCTGGTAGAACAGGGCAAGGCGAAAAAGATTATTATCTTTAAATACAAGAAGCGCAAGAAGTACCGGAAAAAGCAAGGTCACAGGCAGCCCTACTCCAGGGTGAAGATAGACAAGATTAACCTGGGTTAGATGGGGTGAGTCAGAGTCGAGGTTTGAGCCCATGCTGCAGGTAACCATTATTAGGGATGAATCCGCCAGGATTACCTCGTATCTGGTCAAAGGCCACACAGGTTACGCTGAGCACGGGAAGGATATTGTCTGCGCCGCTGTCTCGGTTCTAGCCCAGACGGCGATTATCGGGCTTGAGGAGTACCTTCAGGTAGAGGTTGATCGCAGCGTTACCTCAGGGGACCTTGAGGTTCGGTTGCCAGAAGGCCTGGCGCAACTGGATTTGGACGATGACGTTAGCGTGGCATCACAGGCGATTTTAGAGACAATGGCCCTGGGATTCAAGGCTATCGCCAGGGATTATGAAGGATATTTAAGAGTATTGGATCAGAAGAGCCCTTAAGGAGGTGCTTGCAGTGTTAAGGATGAATCTTCAGCTTTTCGCCCATAAGAAGGGTGTTGGCAGCTCCAGAAACGGACGTGACAGTGAGGGCAGACGCCTTGGCGTTAAGCGTGGTGATGGTCAGTTTGTTAAGACTGGAACGATCATTGTTCGCCAGCGCGGAACCAAGATTCACCCCGGCCTCAATGTAGGTCGCGGCGGCGACGACACCCTTTTTGCTTTAATCGAGGGGCATGTCGCTTTTCAGCAGGTGGGCAAGGATCGCAAGCAGGTTAGCGTTGTTCCTGCATCATAACGGTTAGAATGTAAGGGCTTGAGCAAAGCCCAGAGTAAGCCAATCAGGGTTCCCTCAGATGACTGCCGAGGGAACCCTTTGTCATATTCTGCAGGAAGCCGTCATGTTAGCTAGAATATTCGACAGTGACAGATGTTGAAGGGGTGTTGCCAATGGGGGGCAATATAAGGGATGAGGAGCCCGATATGGAGCTAGGTCCAGGGGCCAAAACAAAGACCGCCTCAAGCCCAGAAGGGAACCATAATTGCTGGTTGGGAGGGCTTAGCTCAGAGATGATCTCTGGCCTCCGCGAGCAACGACACCAGGTCATGAATGACCTCCAGGTGATATCCGGCTGGATCCAATTGGGTAAGGACGACAGGGCTCTGGAATACATCGGTGAAGTCAGAGACAGAATGAATTACCAGAGCGCCTTGATTGACCTGCAGGTTGACGACCTGCACCTGCTGTTGCTGCGATTCAGTATTGAGGCGCAGGCCCGGGGTATTCCAGTCAGGTATTTTGTTGAGCGGGGACCAGGAGTAACCGATGCCGCTCTCGGTAGGGACGAGACACCTGGGCCGGGCGCGGCAATCGGCGCGAAGGCATATAGTCGTCTCCGACAGGCCCTGACCAGCGTTCTCTCGAGCATAGAGGGCAGCCTTGAGGAAGTAGCGGTGGCTCGTGCTGGTCAAGGTGAAGCCCGCGGAGCCGGCAGCCCTGGCGGCGCAGGTGGGCCCAGTTTCGGCGCAGGGGCCCTCGCCGCTGTACGGGTCGACATTTCAGTCGAGGACGAGTCCATCGAGATTGTTGTCTCCGTTGATATTTCAGGCACTGGGATCAGGACCGACTCTCCTAACAGGAGGATATTTAGTACATGTTTGTCGACAAAGCAGCAGTAAAAATTAAGGCGGGAGATGGTGGGGCGGGCTGTATCTCCTTTCGGCGGGAGAAATATGTACCGCGAGGCGGCCCTGATGGTGGGGACGGCGGCGATGGCGGCAGCATAGTATTTGTCGTTGACACCGGGCTGCGTACCCTGATGGACTTTCGCTATAACAGGCACCTGAGGGCTGAGAGAGGACAGCATGGCAAGGGTAAGGACCAACATGGCAAGAAGGGCGCCGATCTAACGGTAAAGACTCCTCCCGGCACCATCATACGCAACGCCGACACCGGCGAGGTCCTGGCGGACTTGACCGAGCCCGGCCAGGCGGTGGTTGTGGCCAGGGGTGGTCGCGGCGGTCGGGGAAACGCCCGCTTCGCCAATGCCCGGCGCAAGGCCCCGCGTTTTGCCGAGAAGGGTGAACCAGGCGATGAGAAGGAGCTGATCCTTGAACTGAAGGTGCTGGCTGATGTCGGCCTTATTGGCTTTCCCAATGTGGGAAAGTCGACCCTTCTCTCGCGAATCTCGGCAGCGGAGCCGAAGATTGCAGATTATCCCTTCACCACAATAACCCCAAACCTGGGCATGGTCTCACTGCCAGGCCGAGGTAGCTTCGCGGCTGCCGATATCCCAGGGCTTATAGAGGGCGCCCATGAGGGAGTTGGTCTTGGCGACGAGTTCCTTCGCCATATTGAACGGACAAAGGTGCTGCTTCATCTCATTGACCTGCAGCGACCAGGGTCTCCGGGTCCCTGGGAGGACTTCCGGGCCATCAACAGGGAGCTATCTCTCTACGACCCCTCATTGATGGAGCGCCCGCAGTTGGTGGTCTTCAATAAGGTTGATCTCCCGGATGTCCAGATATTGATGGAGTTGGCCAGGGAGCAGTTTTCAGATGAGGGCTATGAGGTCTATGAGATTTCAGCCGTTACGGGCCAAGGTATTGATGAATTGCTGATGGCGGCCTTCGACGCTCTCCAGGCAGAAGAGGTACGCCTGAAGGAGGCTGAGGAGGAGGCAGAGGCAGCCCTTACAGCTGACGGTGAGGGTGAGGGAGTGAAGGTGTTCAGGTTCGAGCCGGCACAGGCGCCCTTTGAGGTCCACAATACCGAAGATGGGTTCCTGGTTGAAGGCGATCGGGTGGAGCGCCTCACGGTGATGACAGACATCAATAACGAGGAAGCCCTGAGGCGGTATCAACGGATCCTTCAGAGGATGGGGATTTTTGAGGCCCTGCGGAAGGCCGGTTGCCAGGAAGGAGATACCGTTATCATTGGCGCCCTGGAGTTTGAGTTTACCGATACGCCGGACTACGGCTAGGCAGATGCAGTGGGGGAGGACGGTTCTTTGGAGGAGCGCGCGAATGTAGAGATAGGGCCGGAGGGGAACACGGATGTCCGCCGGCGCGTCGGAATAATGGGAGGTACCTTTGATCCCATCCACAACGGCCACCTGGCCTGCGCTGAAGAGGCCATGGGGCAGTTCGATTTGGATGAGGTCATCTTCGTACCGACGGGAAATCCGCCCCACAAAGCTAACGAGCAGGTGACACCGGCGCGGGAGCGGCTGACAATGGTGCACCTGGCCACAATTGGCCACCCCAGGTTCCGGGTGTCGCCGGTGGAGATTGATATGCCAGGCCCATCTTATACCGCGGAGACTCTGGCCTATTTCCGGAGCGAGTTGGGAGAGGCGGCAAAACTTTTTTTCATAACGGGGGCAGACGCTGTTTTGGAGATCCTTCACTGGCGAGATCCAGAGAAGCTCATGAGCATGTGCAGTATAATCGCTGCTACCCGTCTCGGGTACTCAGGCGAGAGACTGCAGACCTTTCTTGAAGAGGTCAAGCGAGAGACAAATCACGAGGTTCTGCAGATGAAGATCCCGGTGCTGCAGATATCATCGACAGACATCCGGCGGCGCGTTAGGGAGTCAAAGCCCATTCGGTACCTGGTGCCCCAGGCTGTGTATCAGTTTATTGAGAAGGAAGGGCTCTATCTTTAATGCATAAGGAGACCGTCTGGGGGGAAAGCATCTTTTTGAGGCTCACTGGTAAACAGGTTGGCTTTGAAAAAGACCAGCTAGAATGATATTATAGAGATGAGAGACTCCAAATCCAAAGTGGGGAGGGGCAGAATGTCAGCCCACTTAAATTCACGACTAGAACGACTAAAAAAGCGTCGCAGCCGCCTTGGCCGCTACCTGTTGTTGGGTGTGGCCGCGGTCTTCATTGTTATGCTCGGGGTTGCCTCCGGGGTTGTAGCCTTTCTCTGGGGTCTCCAGGATAACCCGGCGGACTGGGGGATGCCAGGTGAGGGCGTTATCGCTGGTTCGCCCATTACCGATCCGCTGCGCGAGGGCGAGCGCGTCAATGTGCTTATCATTGGCATGGACAAGCTGGCCGAGGGCTATAAGTGGGCCAGGACCGATACAATCATTGTCGCCAGCTTTGACCCGGAGACAGAGGATGTGGCCCTGGTTTCGATACCTCGTGATACCAGGGTTGTTGTGGGCGACTATGGATATGACAAGATTAACGCCGCCTTTGCCAAGGGTGGGCCTGAACTGGCCGTCAGTACCGTTCAGAGATTCCTGGACATCCCCATTCACTACTATGTCTGGGTCCGGATTGAGGGGTTTGCCGAACTGGTGGACATCATTGGTGGAGTTGAGATCGATGTGCCGCAGGACATGGACTACGAGGATCCCACCCAGGACCTCTACATTCATCTCCAGGTCGGCCGTCAGTTGCTGGATGGAGACAAGGCGATGCAGTTCGTCCGTTTCCGCGGCTATGACGACGCCGACCTGGGGCGGATCAGGTCCCAGCAGGAGTTTATAATGGCGGTGGCGCAAAAACTGAAGAACCCGCTGATGCTATTAAAACTGCCTGAGTTGATCAGGCAGGCCGCCAGCCTGGTGCGAACCAACATGCCGATCCAGAGCATGGTTGAATACGGACTGAAGTTTGCCGACATTGACCTGGGTAAGATAGAGATGGCTACGGTTTCTGGTGAAAGCAGAGGGCCGGCATCTGGATATAGTCAGTGGTACTACATTCACGATGAGTATGCCACGAAACAGCTTGTTGACGAGGCCCTGCGCGGTATTGACAGGGATATCAACGCCAACATAACGGTGGAGGTTCTTAATGGCTGCGGCGAGGCCGGATTGGCCACCGCCGTGGCGGAGCACCTGATGGGCGAGGGTTTTCGGGTGGTCACTATAGGCGATGCCGAGCAGGATAACTACCAGACATCAGGGGTTGTCAGTCATACGGGGAGCAGAGACTCTCTGCGTCGCATGGGTCAGGCCTTGATGAGGCTGTCTGATACAATTTCCCCCCGCTATTTTGAAGACATTGTAGAGGAACCAGAGGCAGAGATCACAATTATTCTGGGTGCCGATATGCTAGATGCCCTGGAGGGTAAATAATTCGCAAAAAGGGAAAAACCAGGCACAAGCCGAATTGCAGATTCATAAGCTCAATTAGAAAGGGGTGCTTGTTTGGTACAGACTGTTGCGAGAAGGAATGTTGATGGCAGGGCTGTGGCGGCCAAGGTTGCCGAAGCCATGGAGAACAAGAAGGGCTGGGATGTCGCGGTACTGAAGATGACGGATCTGACTTCAGTCTGCGACTATTTTGTTGTCTGCAGCGGTACAACGACTCGCCAGGTCAAAGCCATTGCCAAAGAGATCGTTGACGCCACCGTTGAGTCTGATCTCGGCAGGCCCCTTCATCGGGAGGGCATTGAGGATGCCCGGTGGGTCCTGTTGGATTACGGTGATGTGGTGGTCCATATCTTTCTGGAGGATCAGCGCGAGTTCTATAATCTGGAGCACTTCTGGGGAGACGCCTATAAGGAACCGCTGCCAATGGAGGCTTAGGCACCCGCGGTACGGCATTAGTTGGGAGTAGGCCTACTAGTATCCGTCTTGACAAGCCCACCTCCCTGTTCTATAATTATTTATGCTGCTCTGAGTGAGGGGCGACTTGTGGACACAAAACCAGCTTCCACTCAGGCTTGGGGATGTAGCTCAGTTGGGAGAGCGCTTGAATGGCATTCAAGAGGTCAGGGGTTCGATTCCCCTCATCTCCACCACCTTTAAACCCTGCAACTAACTCGGTCGCAGGGTTTTTCATTTTCAGCTCCATGTAATCATCTCTTATGACACTTCTTTTGGAATCACACGCAAGGGACTTACCCTGGCCTTTTCAGAGAATTCGGCCGATCTAGAGGCTTCTGCGCGAGAGATGGTACGGCTCTACGCCGAAGATGAGGAACTCAAGGAGCTTAGGGAAGCTGGACTGGAGGATACGCCAGACCATGAGCAGTAAGGAGGTTCGCAGAGGTCAAGCCAAGCCCACAGAACGGACTGGACACGTTGTCTGCGGCTGACGCTCTGAACGTCAAGTCCCTGGATCTTCGGCGTTTCAGGTCAAAACGAGGAGTAGTATCTGCCAACGCACTAGAGGACATCCTTAGGATTCACTAAGCCAGTAGGCGCTACCGTTCCTGGTACGGTTGATGAAGCCATATTCCACAAGATAGCGGCGAATGGTTGCGAAGTCATGATATATACCGGCAAGAATGTTGCTGATTTCGCCCTCACTGTAGCGCCGCCCGGCCTCAAGGTGCTGGCGCACGATGTTGCGAAGTATCATCAGCTTGCGCTTTTCCTTAGCCGGAAACATGCTGAGGGGACCGTCTAGCCCGTTCTTGAAGTACCTGGTCAGGATCTGCTCCTCTTCTGCTTGAGTTGCCACGTAACGGTCATCCACCATAGTTGCCCCCTTGTGAACATGGACGAACTTCATCTCCTCCATGTCTTTGTTGTCTTGCAGCAAAGCCATGACCGCCAGGAAGATACGGGCCTGCTTCTCCTTCTCTCGAAGCCTGAAGCGATGGTTCCTAATGGTTGAGGTGCTACCCAGGCCTTGCATCTCCACAATCTCTTTGTCACTGAGTCCATCCCAGAACATGGCTAGCAGCCGGCTTTGCACTTCAGAGATGCCAGTCACCTGTTTGCCCAACTCCAGGAGGTAGTGGAACATCCCGTTGTGTTCAGCGACCACATGCTGCCGAATGGCCCGGCCGGCGGTTAGAAGCGAGTCAGTTGGCCCCGGATAGATGACCCCCTCAAGGAATGTCTCACCGCACGCCAGGCATATGTACCGTTCGCGTTCAGGATCAAAATGGAAGCCCTGCTTCAGTTCATCTACGGACGCTTCCCAGAATAGATCGTCTAGAGTTGCCATGAGTGCTCACCCCGTGAGTTACCAGTAGTGTTTGCGGATATGTAGACATCATATCATGACGTTGGCGGTATGACAAACGGGCGTTGATGGCTGTGCAAAGAAGAATGGACTCTGAAGTGGATCTGCAAGCACTTGCTTTCGGGCTCAAGGAGGGCGAACTTGTGCGCGTTTCAGTAGCTTCTGGACTCAGGCGCCACGGTCTTAGTAAGAAATTGGTGAGCAGGGCCATAAAACTTGCCTTTAGAGCTGTCCTTTACCCACACGAGCTCATGAGTCGTGGTTGAATATAACTGAGTGTTAGTATGATCAACCTTGATTCACAGGAGAGGGGTAATCGTGAAGAAGAAAAGCCTGTTCAATACCATCTACGGCCGCGCATCTGTGCGGGGATTTCGTCCTGAGCCAATAGACGACGACGTAATGGCTCAGATCCTGGAGGCTGCCCGATGGGCGCCGTCTGGGGGAAATTCGCAGCCCTGGACTTTCGGGGTGGTTGCTGACCATGTCAAGAAGTCAGCGCTGGCCCAGGCCGCCCGGGGGCAGATGTGGATAGCCGACGCCCCGGTTGTTGTTGCCTGCTGCGCTCATCTGGCACCGGCCGTAGAAGGGTCTCGGCTTGACGAGAGGATCAAAGAGGTCAATGCCCTGCGGTGGGGACAGGCGGTGAATGATTGGCTCTGGAATGCGCCAGACCCCATGCACCGCGAACTAATCCTGATGAATTCAGCTCCCCTCATCCCGGGGACCCATATCGTGCTTGCGGCGGCTGCCCACGGTATCGGCAGTTGCTGGATTGGCGATTTAAGCGTTGACGAGGTCAGCGCAATCCTGGAGCTGCCAGAGGACTGCCGTTGCTTTTTCCTGATACCCCTGGGCTATCCCGCAGGCCCCCCGGCGGGAGAGGCTGGCGCTAACAACAGGAAGCGACGCCCCCGCAAGCCTCTGCCAGAGATAACCTTCGGCAATTCCTGGGGTGAAGAGTGGGAGCCCGCCAGGAGCAGACAGCCCTTTGGGGAGATAATCATCCGGCCCTACAAACCCGAGGACGAAGGGGAATGGCTCGACACCTGGGCCAGAGCGGCGGTTACCTCTGATGCCTGGGTGGAGCTCATTCACAAGAAGCCGCGCTACGAGATGGAGAGCATCGAGCTTGTGGCTGAGGCCAATGGGGAGATAGCCGGGCTGATCGATGTAGAGATTGAGGACGAGCCAGGTCAATTGGGCTACCGTCAGGACTCCCGTTGCGGCTTTGCTTGGGAGTTCTTAGTTCGCCCCGACTACCAGGGCCAGGGCATTGCCCGCGCCCTGATTGATGCCGCCCGGGAGCGGCTGACTGAAGCCGGTGTTGGCCGCATGGAGTTTTGGTCCATGGACGAAAGAGCCCAGGCCTTCTACGAGCACCTTGGAATGGAGGAGCTGGAGCGCCACTGGCAGTTCTGGGTTCGCTTGCCCAAGGAGATCCTCGGCAAGCTGCGTGAGGACCGCTTGGGTATCGCCTTCACCTATGGCAACGCTAAGGTAGATACCTTCGAGGAAGTCAAAACCAAGTTTAGCGTCAGAGAAGATGCGGGTCATGAGCCCAAGCTCTGCATTGGTTATGATTATCGCTGGAACTAAATAATCAGAGTAATCCAAAAAAGCAGGAAAGTATTACCTCAATGTCTAAAAGGTAAAAATCTTGGCAATACGAGAAGTCAAGATTTAACCATCCCGTCTATCCCAAAGTGAGCGTTGTCTTCGTTGAACCTTAAGCACAAGCTGATCTGCGAAAGGGGATCGATAGGGAAGACGCCTTAGGGCAGAAGGGGGAACGAGGGGTAATGCGGAAAGTTCTTGTTTTGCTGATGGTGGTGGCGCTGGTATTGACGGGCTGCGCAACGGAGCCCGAGGTGGCCAGCATCACATCTGAGGATTATTATACGGTCTACTCAGGTGAGCTCACCACAATGAACTATCTGGTCACCGGTACCACCGCTGAACAGGCCGTAGCCGCCAACACTGTTGACGGATTGGTGGAGTATGACAACCTTGGCGTCGTACAGCCATCTCTGGCTGAGTCATGGACATCCTCTCCCGATGGTCTTGTCTGGACATTCCATCTCCGGGAAGGCGTCAAATGGTTAACCTGGGAGGGCGCTGAGTATGCCGATGTCACCGCCCATGACTTCGTGGATGCCCTGAAGTACGTCTTGACTGCGGATAATGCCTCCAGAACGGCAAATATCGCCTATGGAGTCATTAAGGGCGCCAAGGCCTACTACGATGGTGAGACGACTGATTTCACAACCGTCGGTGTCAAAGCTCTGGACGACTATACCCTGGAGTTCACGCTGATTGAACCTGTACCATATTTCTTGACAATGCTTACCTATGTTTGTTTCTTACCGGCTAACGGTCAGTTCCTGGCTGAGACCGGTGACAGGTTCGGCACAGACCATACCACCCTCCTTTCCAATGGTCCCTACATTCTACAGAACTTCGAGCCGCAGAACATTCGCGAATTTGTCAAGAATGAGCAGTACTGGGATAAGGACAATGTCCACATCGGCAGGCTGACCTACCGCTACAACAAGGAGGCTGGTCAACTGGCGCCTGAGCTGTTCTTGCGGGGTGAGATCTCCGCCACGGGTATTCCCACAGCGGTTCTAGATGGCTGGATGGAGGACCCTGAAAAGGCCGCAATGGTGCGCCCTGCCAACACCAGCTTCTACACCTACTGGTATGCCTTCAACTTTGATCCACAGTTCGATGCGGAGTATGAGCCGGAGAACTGGAAGGTTGCTGTTAACAACCTGAACTTCCGGAAGTCAATCTTCCACGGGTTAGACCGTACAGTGGCCATGCTAACGGCCGAGCCCTACGAGCCTGCTCGCCGCATTCACAACACCATTACGCCCAAGAACTTCGTTGCTCATAAAGGCCTGGACTACACCCAGACGGGCCCTCTGGCGGAGTTTTCCAACACAGACTCCTTCAATGAGACCCTTGCTCTGGAGTATAGGGATAAGGCAATGGCTGACCTGGAAGGCCGGGCGACCTTCCCCATCAAGGTCATGATGCCCTACAACACCGGCAGTTCTGATTGGACCAACCGGGTTCAGGTTGTCGAGCAGCAGCTTGAGAACCTGTTGGGATCCGACTATATTGACGTTATCCCCTATCCTCACCCGGCAACGGGCTTCCTGAACGGAACCCGTCGAAACGGGAACTACGCCCTACAGGAAGTCAACTGGGGGCCTGACTATGCTGATCCGGAGACCTACACCGACATGTTTGTTGTGGGTAACACCTATAGCCCGATAGTGATGGCAACCGAATACGCAGAAGACCTCTACGACAATATGGTGGACGAAGCCAAGGCAGAGTTGACGGATCTGGGCAGGCGCTATGAGCTCTTCGCAAAGGCCGAAGCCCACCTGATCCAGGAGGCCTTTGTCATCCCCTACGCCGTCGGCGGCGGGGGCTTTGTCGCCTCGAAGCTCGATCCGTTTATGTCGCCCTATGCGCCCTTTGGCATCTCAAACTTGAAGTTCAAATTCCAGGTGGTCAGGGAGACCCCCATGACAACTGAGGAGTACTACGAAGCCTTCGAGCAGTGGGAGAATGACAGGGCAGAGGCCCTGGAGCGGGCAGGTCAGTAGAGTGCAGTTAGGGTAGAGAAAAGGGTTACGGTAGCCCAGAAGGCCGCTGGTTGGCGGCCTTCTGGGTTGCCTAAATCACAGCACTATTCCTAGAGAAACAGGGGGAGACCAGGCTATGGGTGTACCGGCGCAGCAGCTAGGGCTAAAGCAAAAACCTGAGGCCCGAAAGACATCGGCAAGCCTGTTCGCTTATTCTTTAAAGAGGGCGGCTCAGTCTCTTATTACCGTCATCATTGTCATCACCCTGGTGTTTCTGCTGATGCGGTTGCTCCCGGTTGAGGGCTACTTCGCCGATGGCTACGACAAGCTTGACCCTGAACAGAAAGAGGCCATTCTGGAGAACATGGGGCTACTAGACCCCTGGTATGTTCAGCTTAAGAATTTCTACTTGGATCTCTCAAGGGGCGACCTGGGGACCTCAATAATCTACAGGCCAAATATACCGATTACGGAGATTATCCTGCCCAAGATACCCTACTCACTGAAATTCGGCCTGGCTGCCATAGCCATGGCCCTTTCAATTGGGCTTAGCTTGGGGGTTCTCATGGCCAAAGAGAAGGATAGGTTGCTGGACCGGGTCGGTACTGGCTACATTGTGTTCATCAATGCTGTCCCAGCGGCCGTCTACTACCTGTTTATCCAACTCTACGCAACTCAAGCCACGAAGCTGCCAATCCTTTTCAGTAAGAACAGACCCGAGAGTTGGATACTGCCGGCCATCTGCATGTCCCTCGGGGGCATCGCTGGATACGCCATGTGGATCCGGCGGTTTATGGTAGACGAGCTAAACAAGGACTACATTAAGTTGGCCCGCGCAAAGGGCATGTCAAACACCGCCGTTATGTTCAGGCATGTATTGCGCAACGCCTTTGTGCCGTTAGCACAGTACCTGCCCACAAGCCTTCTTATGACAATCTCGGGTTCAATCTACATAGAGTCGCTGTATTCCATCCCCGGCATGGGCGGCCTGCTGGTCGATGCCATAGCGCGGCAGGACAACGCGCTGGTACAGGCCCTGGTCCTGATATACTCCACCATTGGCGTATTCGGTCTGTTCCTGGGCGACATCCTGATGGCGCTGATTGACCCCCGCATCAAGCTGGAGAAGAGGGGAGGGGCCCGGTAGTGTCCACCACTAAGAACATTGAGGCTATAGAGAGCCAGGT
>Ga0209643_1000654_pt1 | contig 50735 bp, 56 predicted proteins | sample AutmiccBRH37_all_FD_187383 | JGI IMG/M metagenome (GOLD analysis project Ga0209643, IMG submission 187383) | Deep subsurface microbial communities from Mt. Terri, Switzerland - Autotrophic microbial communities BRH/37_all (SPAdes) (version 2) | ecosystem: Environmental > Aquatic > Deep...
TACTAGTGAATTTCCAGTTCGACTGTATGAAAAAGCAAAATTCCTCCCACTAAAGTAGGAGGAATGCTATAAGGTTGGTTCAAGGAACCCCTTGGCCCAACCGCCTCGGCGAATGCCGAGAGTCTATTTAAGTATGAGGAGGGACGCATGAACCTTGTTTTTTGGCGCTACGTACTTATTTTAAGCTTGCTCTATATTTTTTGGGGCGAGTTTTTCGTTTCGGGTGGTATACTCAATCAATTGGGCATCAATTTTGCTCTTTTTTATCCACTGGGTTTTCTAGTAGGTTATTGCCGCCAATATGAAAATTGGCGTTCCGCATACCTTGCGGCTTTGATATTTAACCTATTATCTTATGTAATTGCTAGTTTGCTAGAAATTCCTATTGAAAGCTTAATCATGATTGTAATAGATTATGTCAGCCTCTTCGTTTTTCTTAAAGCTGGAAGGTATATAGGGCAACGTGCTCAATCTAAGGAGTGATAAGTAAGTATGCGAATTGTTATAGCCCCAGACTCTTTCAAGGGTTGTTTAAATGCCAATGACGTGGCGGCTGCAATGAGTAGGGGGGTCCAGCGAGTTTACCCAGAAAGTGTGATTGATATGATCCCTATGGCAGACGGTGGGGAAGGTACGGTCGAGGCGATCCTTAGCGCAGCGGATGGGGTCAAGGTCAAAGTCAAGGTGACAGATCCGCTGGGACGACCGATTGAAACGTCTTATGGTCTTATCGACTGTGGAGCGACAGCCATTATTGAAATGGCAGCAGCTTCAGGGCTTCCTCTTTTGCGCGATGATGAACGTAATCCTCTCGTGACCTCAACCTACGGAACCGGCCTACTGATACGGGACGCGTTGGAGCGTGGAGTCACTAAAATTCTTCTCGGTATCGGCGGAAGTGCTACGAACGATGGTGGTGCCGGGGTGGCAACCGCGTTGGGGGTTAAACTTTTGGATGCTCAAGGACAAGAGTTACCTCAAGGAGGGGCTGCCCTTGCCAAGCTTGTTAGCCTAGATATGTCTGGCATAAATCCCCGTCTATCTCAGGTAAAGATTGAGGTGGCCTGTGATGTTCAAAATCCGTTGTGTGGTCCAGAGGGCGCGAGTGCAGTTTATGGTCCGCAAAAGGGCGCTCAGCCTGAAGATGTAAAAGTTTTGGATGCTGCATTGCAAAACTTTGGGCAGCGCTTGAGCAAAGTGGTGGGGATGAACCTTCTGGAATTAGCCGGTGGGGGCGCAGCAGGAGGACTTGGTGCTGGGGTGGTTGGATTTCTGGGAGCGAAATTACGACCAGGGTCACAGATTGTCTTAGAGGTGGCCAAGGCAGATGAGAAAATTAGGCAAGCAGATTTAGTGCTCACGGGCGAGGGAAGGACAGACTTTCAGACGGCATATGGTAAGGTACCAGTCGGAGTTGCCGCCTTAGCGAAGAACTATAAGGTGCCAGTACTTGCAATCTCGGGATCGGTGGAGGGGCCTCCGGATTTTTTAGCAGAACTGGGGGTTACTTGTTGTTTCAGCGTTTCTGAAGGGATTACGACTTTAGAGGAAGCTTTCTTAAAAGCAGAAGAACAGTTGGAGAGGGCAGTATGGAGGATTCTTTTGGTATGGAAGCTCGGGTATGAGGTTGCCCAAAAGAACCAAAAAGCGTAAATATTTATTGTTAAGCCCCCTTTGTAGGCAGGAAAAATATGGTATACGGAGAATGACTGACATAGAAGTTCATTTGTCCGCTAACATGGATAAAGGGGGGGATTTATAGTGACGGAAATGTCTCGAAGAGAACGTAAGAAAAAAGAGACACGCGAAAAGATTTTCTCAAATGCTATGCAACTTTTCCGTTTGCAAGGATTTACAGCCACCTCAGTCGATCAAATTACTCAGCAAGCTGATGTGGGAAAGGGAACGTTCTATAATTATTTTTCAACAAAGGAAGCTGTAGTGCTGGAATTTTCACGTCGTTCTTGGCAAGATCTTGTCAATGAGGGGCGTCAACAGGTATGTATGGATACTCGCCAGCGGTTAGGAAACCTTCTGCAAGATTGGGCTGGGTTCATGATAAAAGATCGTGAAATTGCTTGGGTTACTGTGCGAAATCGCGATGGGGCAGATTATGATTTGAGTTTACATTATGCCCTGATGGCTATTATAACGGTAGGACAACAAAACGGCGAAATCAGTCGTGAGTTCGAACCCGCTTTTTTAGCTGAAAGTCTAGAAGGTATGATGGTTCAACATTTCATGCGCTGGTTTGTTTCAGGTTCAGGCAATTTACATGAAGAATTAAATCATGCGCTGATGGTCTTTTTAGACGGTCTTTCGGAAAAGAAGCAAGAGGCGTGACATTCATATCCCTCCATTGTTGCTCATAGAGTACAGTGGGGGGATTTTTTATGTCTGCACGCTACTCGCCGAGGAGTCTTGGGCTTTGGCTGGGAGAGATGCCGGTCGGACCTCACAATGATATTTCGGATGTGCCAGGCGTATTAGTAGGGAATGTGTCATTAATTCGAGGAGTGGGTCCGTTAGATCCCAATGGAAGCGGTCCTGTTAGGACGGGTGTGACTGCTATTCTACCTCGCCCTGACCTTTATCGACAGCCCTGCAAGGCAGCAATTGACATAATAAATGGGTATGGGAAATCGATAGGAGTTCCTTTTATTCAAGAAATGGGGATTCTTAATTCCCCCATTTTATTGACCAATACTCTAAGCGTTCATGACGTGGGTCATGGTGTTATCACCTACCTTTTAAAGAAGTACCCAGAGATTGGTAACGAAGCACGGACCCCTAATGTGGTTGTCATGGAATGTGACGATTCTTATCTGAATGATATTCGCGGCCGACATGTTAAGCCCTTGGATGCCATCCTTGCCCTTCAACGGGCTGCGAGAGGACCGATAGAGCAGGGGAATGTCGGGGCTGGGGTTGGGATGTCCTGTTTTCAACTAAAAGGGGGCATTGGAAGTTCTTCACGCCTTGTTCGACAAGGCGTGAAAAACTATGTTGTGGGTATGCTTGCACTGGCCAATTTTGGTATTTTAAACGATTTTATTTTATCCGGTGTTCCAGTAGGGAAATTCCTTGCTCTGCAAGCTAAGGGGTACAATCCTGGATCGTTAATCCTGATAGGGATCACAGATGCACCATTATCACGCTGGCAATTGCAATTACTTGCGCGTAGGGCTAGTTTAGGTATGGCTCGGACGGGGTCTATTTCTAGCACTGGAAGTGGTGATTTTTGCTTAATGGTTAGCACCCATTGTAGTGAGGGCAACAATGGCAGTTCTTTATCAGATTGGGCCTTGGATGAATTCTTCAGAGCTGTGGTGGAGTCCACTGCAGAAAGCATTTGGAATGCTCTCTTTTTGGCTCAGACTATGGAAGGACGAGATGGAAATATTCGTTACGCCCTGCCGATTAGAGAAACGTTACAAATAATTCGAAGTTGGCAGGGAGGATTTTCATAGAATTTGTCATGATTTTCGCACTTAACGCGTAAACATCCTTAGGGAGAAAAGCTAAGGGAGGTTCATTGTGAGTATAAGCTGGAATATGATCTGGGAAGCTCATCCAGATGCATTTATAGTAAAAGATTTAAAGGAGTATCCAGACGATAAAAAAAAGGCCAGTCGCCTCCCAGTCCAGTTTGCTTATTTTATGGGCGGCGAGACCACGTTAAGAGTTGGGATCATTGCGAGTTCTTCAGTTCCACGCGAAGATGAATTCCTACTTGCCGGGTTACTATGGGGAAATCGACTCAGTAATGGCGCAAAAACAGTAATTTATTACGTAGCCCCTAATTTTTCAACTTCTTTTTTAACTGGACTCACTAAAATTGGGGGTACAATTTTTGCAAGAGCGGTTTACTGGCGTGAAAAACTCTCGCCTAGTTTATACCCCATTCCAGAGAAGCAAACTAGCAACCAACCTCGCTACGTCCTAGGAGAGGAACGGCCAGATTGGAAACGCTGGGCAGAGGGCTTAAATCCTGTGGTAAGGCAACAATTGACGACTGTGAAGTCATTCTTTAGTGATTTGACAGCCCGTAGGGTTCGTATAGAAATTAAACCTCAGAGCATAAGTTTCCTCTGGGGTCACTTTGAAATTGCTGAAGTGCGGCGCAAAGGGAAAAAATTTGAACTATCCACCAAAGTGAAGTGGTTAAAGAAAGGGGAACAAATGGTCAAGTGGCAAAAACAAGGCTGGGTGGATGCTTCCGGTTCACTAAACCCGGAGTTTTGCGCCACAATTGTCAGCATTCTGGATTACTTAGAATCTCTTGAGCAAGAAGGTAAACTTCGCACTCAAGACCTTTTGGCTTTGTTGCTACATCAGGGAGACGGGGTGTTAAAGTCACTCTGGGGGAGTCCGTGGTCTTGGCCGTGGCTTCCTAAGGAGCGTGCAGAAAACACGGTGATGGAGTTAGAAGAATGGTATTTTTATCAGTGGAATGGGCAGTTAAGTGTTGTATGCCCAATCTTTGAAAAGCCACTTACCAAAGCTGCTCAGAGTGTTTTGTTAGCGAGTGTTTTGGAAAGAAGCATGCTATTAGTGTTTGCCAAGGATGACAAAGGTAATCCACTAGTTTGGGATGGCCGTGTTCATTGGCTGACGGCACTTGGCAAGGAAGAAGAACTTCGGCGGTGGTACTGTTGGTTAACGGATGTGGATAAGTTTCCTATCTGGACGTTGCCAGAAAACTGGCAAGATAAGGGGATTTATGAACTAAATTGTCAGGGATCACTGTTAAATCATTCGCTTATGCAGAAAGGTTACTCGTAAACGTTGCTAAACTGGGAAAATCTATTAACACCTCGGTCCCACTTGATGCTGTAGATTCGGAAATGTGTAGCTTGCCATGATGGGCAAGTATAATTTGTTGTGCAATGGTTAACCCCAGTCCGGTACCTTCATTATGGGTGGAAAAGAAGGGATCAAGAACCCTTTTACGCAAATTTTCTGGAATACCTGGTCCATTATCGATAACCCTAATTCTTATATGAGATTCGTGTTCTGTGAGACGAATAATGACCTTCCCTCCTTGGGGTGAAGCTTCAATCGCATTATTGAGTATGGATAGAAGCGCTTGAAGAAGTTGTTCATGGTCCCCCATGATACAGACTGAATGGGATGAGAGTTCGAGCACAAGGGTTACACCTTTTCGATCTCTCAGGGGCTGAATTAATTGAGTTGTGGCATGAATAGTATCAGCTAAGCTAAGTGCTTTAATTTGTGGTGCTGAAGGACTCGTAATGAGGAGAAACTTGCCCAACACTTGTTCTAAGGTGTGAATTTCATCCAGAATAAGCTGTTGATACGGACGGTAGGACTCCGGCCATTGTTCGGGAGTAATCAGTTGCATAAACCCTTTGATGGTTGTCAAGGGGTTGCGAATTTCATGCGCCAAACCAGCAGAAACCTCATTAATAATGGCGAATTTTGCAACCTGTACATACGCTTCCGAGCGTTTTTTCTCTTCGCTGATATCGAAAAGCGTCAATAGTGTGCCCGAAGGAATGTCAAAGTTTAGTAAAGGGCGAGTTTGAAAACGCAGATGCATAATTTCTTTTTTCGAGTTCTTCCAGGTGAATTCGCCGACTTCCGGTAAACTAGTAGGTTGGAAATTATTCAAAATACCTAAGGCTTTAGAGATGGGTTGGCCAACTAATGAGGACTTAGATAAGCCTAATAAGTGAGTCGAACGAGGATTTGACTCGATAATCTCTCCTGTATTATCTATTAAAATGATGGCTTCATGACTATAGTCGACGGTTTTGACGATTGGAGGATTTTGCCACAGTAAGGCCCGCATAGTATTGATGTGATGTTGATGTCGTGCGCGTTCTCGAGTCTCCTTACGGTTGAAGAGAAATAACATGACGAAGAGAAAGAGAAGATGGACTATCAACATGGGGCTGGAATGAGAGGAGGGAGGATAAACTTGGCTGCAAAAGATAAGCAACAAAATGCTAAACATCCAAACTTTGCCCCAAGTACTGTACCAAAGTTCGAACCAAATAATAAGGGTGATGAAAGGTATGCAAATAAGTATCAAGTGAAGGAGGCCAGAAATAGGTAAAAAATCAACGCTAAAAATGAATATAATCATAATAGCGGTCAAGACAATAAAGATACTTTGTCTTAGTAGAGAACTCAACCGTAACTTTAGGGAAATCACAATTTTAATCTCCTTTCGGAAAACTATCAGAAACACACTATCATAGTTTATCATAAGTAGATGCAAAAAAATGTAAAAATAAGGAGATGTAATGTTTGGGGAAGTATATCTGATATAGGCTTAAACACTCAAATTCGTGACATTAGAATAAATATTCATACTCTAAAATCCGACAAACAAGGCAGAACTATGGTTATTAGTAGAAATGGCTCGGTATTTTTTAAATATTTAGATATTTCGTAATCAAAAAGAACGTTAAATTAACCCATTATGTAGTAAAGCATTAAAGTCTTCAGCAAACTTAAAGGATCAGTTCGTAAGAAAAATTATGCAACTATATAAGAAATATTGTATAATTATGCAAAAGACAAAAAGGAGCTATAATCAATGAAATTGCGTAAGGCACGAATAGCGGATGTAGAAGCGATGATGTTATTAATAAATAGCAACGCTGAACAAGGACTCATGCTGCCAAGATCAAGAAATATGCTTTATGAAAACATTCGCGAATTCTTGCTGGCTGAAGAGGATGACCAATTAGTGGGGGTTGCGTCCCTTCATATTCTTTGGAGTGACTTAGCAGAAATACGGGCGTTAGCGGTTGCCAGTGGCTACAAACGAAGAGGGATCGGAACCCAGATTGTCAGAGCACTTGAAGCAGAAGCGAAAGAACTGGGCTGTACGAAACTTTTTGCCTTGACTTATCAGCCTCAGTTTTTTAAATACTGTGGGTATGAAGAAGTCAGCAAAGACCAAATGCCCCAAAAAGTATGGACAGAGTGCATTAATTGTATAAAATTCCCCAATTGCGATGAGATAGCAGTGGGGCGCACTCTATAAATGGCTGTGTAGAAGCTGAATTGTCAATTGCTGTAGTGAAAAAAGATTTAATAATATAAGATCAACAAACATTATACCGAACCTTATGGTTCGGTATTTAATTTGTTGAACAATTTTTTGCTTTATTACATAAACCGTACTATGGCCTGCAAATAATGAAGACGGAGAGAGTTCAATGGAATTAGATTGGGAAGTTGAAAAGGGTCTCGACCAAGCACGGAATTTTGTCTCAGAGGGAGTAGAACAGATCTTATCAGAAAGTATTGACGAAGCCCATGGCGTTTCCCCCAGTCTTGGGGCTACGGCACTTGCTGATCTTGCTCTGCTGGCAGTCGGGAGAGGGTACGAGCTCCCCCAGCAGAATGGGGCCCAATGGTTAAAGCAGCATCAACATCAAGGTGGCTGGGGAAAGTATCCAGGTGACAAGCCAGACGAAGAGATAACTCAGATTGTCGGTATGGTACTTCAGGGGAGTCAAGGCGGATGGAGGGCGAAATTTAGACTTTTAGCTAAAGCACGGCAATTTTCTCATGTGATTCTATCGTTAGGGCAAAGGGTGGTTCCTGGCCTCGAGGGACCTACCCCTGAGGAAATATTGCTGCCAACGATTCTCGAAGAGAGGATTTTAGCCAAGTTACCACTCTATGGTCGGCCAGTCGTTGTTGCGGCGTCGCTGCTTGACTCGAACACACAAGAGGGCATTCAACAAGGCCTTGAATATCTTCTCAAGACACAAATGTCGGATGGCTCTTGGGCAGAGGATATTATCGCCACAAGCATGGCTATGCTCGCGCTTGTGATCAAAGGCAGTCATGTAGAACAGTCTCAAAGGGCTGCACAGTGGCTGGTTCGAAAACAGTATCCAAGTGGTGGTTGGCCTGCATTTGATCAGCTCAAAATATGGGCTATTGGATGGGCCTTAAGCGTCTTTTCTGAGACAACTCAAAAGCCTTCAGATATCCTATGGTTAAAAAAAGCAATCGATTGGTTAAAAAGGGGTCAGAATGAGGATGGGAGCTATGGCAGTACTCCCCCATTTACCCATCCAGACTTGGATGATACCTCGGTTGCTTTGATTGGTTTGCATCAGGCGTTAGGAGAACAAAATCAGTTGGGAGTTCTTCTGTTGAACTGTTTACAAAATAATGACGGAAGTTGGGGAACATTTCCCAGCTTTCAAGGAATACCTCCTCGGATTTCTTCGGAATTTCCAGTCTATATTCCTAGTGTCGACGTGAGTATTCATGTTCTCGAGGCATTAGGGCCTAGTCCGCGATCCCAAGATGAAATAATCTGGCGCGGATTAAATTGGATTTTAACTCAACAAGAGGACCAGGGTGCATTTCCAGCCACTTGGTATGAGGGGGCTGTTTATAGCACAGCTCAAGCTTTAGAATTATTCAGTAAGTTAAGCTTTCGTTGGAAACGCTGGAGTACTGCACGCAATATCTTGGGAGCAGGGAACAAAGGACAACTATTTCTTTTGAATGCTCAGGTTAATAATGGAGGTTGGGGTTCTGTAGTCGAAACAAGTTTGGCCATTTCAGGGTTATTGCGGTATTCGAACGTTGTTTCATGGGAAGTCTTTGAAAAAGGAATAGTAAACCTTCTCGCAGCCCAGAACAGTAACGGTTCTTTTAAACCATCTTACCAAGGGGTCTACGCAAAGGGCTGGAATTATGAAGAACCTTTATCCACGGTACTCACGGCCATTCGAGCTTTACAGAGGTTTCAACGCGTGCAACACATTAATAAGAGGGGGGGTATAAAGTTTTTTAGGTGACTTAATGCTATTAAAAACCCCTTAATCACCTACATAAGCGTTAGGTGGTTAAGGGGTAATTGATGTGCGTTTAATTTTTTGAATACTTAGAGAGGTCATATTAGAGATTATGAAGTATTATGTAATCTACTGACGTTGTTTAAGAATTGTATGGAGGAAATTCCATTGTAAGTCGAGATAGGCATTGGTCATCTCGTATTCACTGAAGCCTTTGGATATGAGATAGTCACGAGAGGACGCTTCAAAATCACGGATAAACCCTAGAATCTCTTCAGCATGAGTTGACAACATTTTTCACCCTCCATTTCAAAACGTAGATGAGTTTTATTCGATTTTACAAGAATATATGTCTATTCATTATTATATTAGTGACCTTTATCATTATTATAATGAATAGACTCTAAAAAAGGTGTTGGAATAGGGAATAAGCGTTGGGATTAAAAGGGTAAATATTGATGAACTAATAAGAATCATTGTTGTTTTTTGCAGAATGTAATAAATCTGACGGGCAATGACGCCAAAGTGTACAATCAAGTAGAAGGCGGTTGCCAGCTCGATAATGTCGTTTTGCCTGGGGAAGATTATTTAGAATGACATAACAATCTGCAAGAGAATGGTGAATACTGGCTTTATAACTTATCGTAAGCATTTTTTGAGTTATCCAATGGGCACCACTCTGGGGAAATCCATTTTGTTTGGCAAGATTTAAGCTATGTTCGAACATTTTTGCCGCTTCATGGGTTTTGCCTATTTGTTTAAGAATACGTGCTTGTGTCGAAAGCAGGAGCGGGTCGACTAAGGCATAGGGGTTCTCTCGTAAAACATAAAGCGCGCGTTTAGTGTTTCCTTCTTTAAGAAGGATGTCTCCAAGTGTCGAGCAGAGCAAAGGTGCGTGGCTGGGAAGGAACTTTTCTAGAAGTGTTATTGCTTGAGTCGGTTCTTGAAAGTAGTAATATAATTGACATGCAAAACGAGCAATCGACAAGGGGCTGGAGTCTTGAGAAATGGCATGAGCCATGCGTTGTGCGGTTATTCTCTTATCTGGAGGGTTAAAGTCTTTCTTCTGAAGCATGGCTAGATAGGAAATGCATAACCCGCTGACCAGAACCCAAAGAGCATATCTTAGGCCGAAGCGCCAGACAGTAATAACACTTGCCAGCATTGTAATTGTTGCCAAGAACAAAAAAAAATATAATTTTTGCACATAAACAATTTCTGGATCGTATTGCACTTTGCCCATCCCATCCCTCCTATTTATAGTTACGACAGAGAGAAGGTAAATAGAACCGGGTTCAGATTAACATAGCGCATAGCGTAGAGTCGGGGTGAAATTCCCACTTGAAGTTGGGTGTTTCACAATTAGCAGAATTCATAGTACGAAGGGAATATAAAATGAGCACTCCTAACGGAATGCTCATTAATAATTAGATTTTATAGGTGGCCCTAACCAATGTATTATAATCAAATTATTATTAATTACAAGAAATATAGTTGATTACAACTAAAAATTAGAGATTAAGTAAATTATCAGATATAAAAATAGTGAGAGGATTTCCGCGTCCGGAAATCCTCTTTTGCGCAAGGTCTAGTAAATTTGCTACTAAACTTTACTTATTTAAACCTTAACGCATAATTTGTCGAAAATCAATGTGTAAATTATAGGAGATTACTGTTAACAATACTTTTCAAGCATTACTCATTCGATTGATTCTCCTCATATCACTAGGATAATGGTTGCGCATAATAAAATCATAGGTAATCAAAATATTAAAATTTTAATGCAAAAGATATTGTAATTCGCTCAGATTTAGATTAAAATTGAATTATTAATGGTATGATGGCCTGACCACTTAAACAGGATATTGTGATTTTAAGGCTAAGGAGTATGTGGGTTCAATTATAGACTAACTTAATAATCATAGGAGGAATAACAAGATGGAAATTGATTCAGTGACTGAATTATATGAACGGTTTAAAGTCAAATTAGAAGTGGTATCTGGAGAATGCTATCGTGTGAAGACTGCAAATGAGGCTGGAGAATTGGTTTGCAAAGTTATGCTAGAAAAAGGGATTAATACTGTCGCACTTTTAAATGCTTCTATTTTGGAAAAAGGAAATTTTGCACAACAGATTCGTAAAGCTGGCATTACGGTACATACTGATCATTTTCGTGAAGTCACCCCTAATGCACAGGCTGGTATTACGCAGGTGAACTACGCCATTGCAGAACTTGGTACACTAGTCCAAGCGGATGCTGATGCCAATGTTGATCAGCGCTTGTGCTCTACTCTTGTTCCCATTCACATTGCTCTAGTTTCGACGTCGGCGATCATACCAACCTTAAAAGAGACGATGGCAACACTTCATCAACTACCCCAAATACCAGGGTTTGTGGGGTTTATCACTGGCCCTAGTAGAACCTCCGATATTGAACGTGTTTTGACGATAGGGGTACATGGCCCGAAACAACTTGTAGTGGTCTTTGTCGATGAGCAAGTAGAGGAAGTGATTTAATTGGCAGATAAACAATTTAAGAAGAAGATTTCAGAGGCGCTAGGAAATGATGTTTTACGTGGGGCTTTAGGACGTTTTGGAGATGCATATACGATAGCTCGCGCCAAAGCGTATGAAGGTTATGATTTCCAATCGATTAGTGACAATATTGCGGAAGTTAAGTCGTATGCTGCTAGCCATTTAGAAGAGATGATTGATCAATTTGAACAATCTGCCACTGCCCGGGGAGCGAAGGTTTTCCGTGCGTCGACTGGTGAGGATGCTAAACAATATATTCTTGACTTAGCCAAAGGTCAAGACGTTAAGAAAATTGTAAAATCAAAATCAATGGTTTCGGAAGAAATTTTACTGAATAAAAGGTTGATGTCTGAAGGTATCGATGTACAGGAAACAGACTTGGGAGAGTGGATTGTTCAGCTGGCAGGTCAACATCCTTCCCATATGGTCTTACCAGCGATCCATATGACAAAAGAAGAGGTTGCTAATGTTTTTTCCGGCCACTTACACAAGTTGAACCAACCGGTTATTGCTGAACTTGTTAAAACCGCTCGAGAAGAACTGCGTAAATCCTTTCTTGAAGCCGATATGGGAATTTCCGGAGCAAATATGGCTATTGCTGAGACAGGGACATTGATCATGCTTACCAATGAAGGAAACGGCCGACTAACCTCCACCTTGCCCCCCATCCATGTTTATTTAGTCGGCATCGAGAAACTCGTGCCTAAATTTGAGGATGCCACACATATCCTGCAAGCACTTCCAAGGAGTGCGACTGGTCAGCAGATTACGAGCTATGTGAGTATGGTAACAGGCCCGACTCCTGCCTATTACCCGGATGGAACGGTTAAAGATAAAGAATTCCATATCATTCTGATGGACAATGGCCGCCGGAAGATGTATAACGATGAGAAGTTTAAAAAGACCTTCCAGTGCATTCGCTGTGCATCCTGTCTCAATGTATGCCCAGCCTTCCAACTGGTGGGTGGGCATGTTTATGGACATATTTATACCGGTGGAATCGGAACGATCTTAACCAATTTCCTGAATTCTGAAAAAGATGCCCAAAATCCCCAAAATCTTTGTCTCCAATGTGGTAAATGTTCGGAAGTCTGTCCTGGAAAATTAGATATACCACAAATGATATTGGAAATGAGAAATCGGATGGGTGAAAAAGAGGGACTGACCTTCACTCAAAAATTTGCCCTAGATGTAGTATCTAATCGCCGATTGTTCCATTCCCTGTTACGTATGGCATCCGTTGCCCAAAAGCCATTCACTAAAGGGCAACCTGTGATTCGTCATTTACCCATGTTTCTCTCGGGCCTTACCGAGAAGAAGAGTTTACCGGCCGTGGCCAAGGTCCCCTTCCGTGATGTCTTCAAAACGGTTAAGCAAGACGTGAAAAATCCGAAAGGAAAAATCGCTCTTTATGCTGGTTGTCTGATCGATTTTGTCTATCCGAAGATCGGAGAAGGAGTCATAGTTGCCCTGAATGAAAAAGGGTATGAAGTCGTCTTTCCTGAGGGACAATCCTGTTGCGGTGCACCGGCTACCTACATGGGTGACCGCAGTAATGCGCGTAAATGTGCGATTATGAATATCGAAGCATTAGAGGCAGAAAAGGTTGATTATGTGGTTTCTGCCTGCCCAACCTGTACCCATGCGCTGAAGGAGAGTTTCAAAGAGTTGCTTCATGATGATCCAGGGTTAGCAGCTCGTGCTGAAGAGCTAAGCCATAAAGCTTTGGACTTTTCTAAATTATTGTCTGATTTGGGTGGTTTAACTCCTGGGGGCGACGGAGTACCGCTAAAAGTGACCTATCATGATTCTTGCCACCTGAAACGCTCAATGGGAGTTTTTGCCGAACCTCGCAAAATACTGACCGATACTTCTGGAGTGCAACTGATTGAGATGAAGGAATCCGATCGCTGCTGTGGTTTCGCAGGGTCTTATTCGATAAAGTTTCCCGAGCTATCCGGCCCTATCTTAGAGCGTAAACTTAATAATATTGAAGAGACTGGTGCAGATGTGGTCGTGGTCGACTGTCCTGGATGTTTGATGCAAATCTCTGGGGGTTTAGATAAGCAAAATCCTGACATTAAGGTCATTCATACAGCGGAACTCCTCTTAGAGAAACGAAAAAAATTGCAAAAAAACACTAAGAAATAGTTGGTTCAACATTATTAGTGTAAAAAATGTATTTTTCTACCAAGGTATTTTGGTCTGCTACCTAGAATTAAAACTAGTGTGAGCAGACAGCCTTTTATCCAAATTGTATGGCAATGTGTTGCCACGAAAGCGAGCGAAATCGCGTTGAAGGAGAAAGGTTGTTTACCAAGAGAGGAGAAAGAGGTTAGCCATTTTCTACCAATAACGTTATTTTTCATTTAGTGGACTTAAAAAGAGCGATTCAGAAGATTGATGGATGATGAAGAGGTAAGAATGAATTATCGCTACGTGACTTCTTAAGAGTCTAAATGGAACGTTTTTATGGTTTGATGGGGACCTGTTTCCAAAACCTCACAGAGAACATTGCCCTCCTTATGAGTCTGCAGCACAATAAGGAGGGCAATCTCAGGGATTGCACCTCTGGAAAACAGAGTGGGCCGTTGCGAGAGCTGAGAGCTATTTGAGATCCCCAGGGGAGATGGAAATCCCTTGGGGATTATTTTCTCTGGGGCAGATTAAATGCATGATGCCTATCTGATGTAGGTATTGTGGATTAAGTTCCTAAAGATGGGAATATTATTGAGTTGAACGTAAGCTTCTCAGAACTGGAAGGAATTCAGAAGAAAAGAGAGAATAGTATAGGGGAAGTAGGAAACAATAGATAGCTCGTTGGGTTTGAGATCTCAATAGGAGGACATGAACGTGATCCAAGCCATTCTTTTTGACTTAGAGAAAACGTTGACAAATGTAGATTATGCCAAGTTCATGCAAAATTTCCTTGGTATTTTAGCGCCAAGATTTGCGCATCTTCTTTCGCCGGATAAGTTTTCCAAACAATTATTGAAATCGATAGAAGTCACTCAAAAGGAACCTAAACCTGGGCAAACTAATATGCAGACTTTTTATGATGATTTTTGTAAAGTCACGGGTCAGTCAATTCTGACACTTAAACCATTATTTGATGAGTTTTATGCTTCGGATTTTCCTGCTTTGCGCTGTTTGGTTCAAGTTAACCCTCTTGGAGTTAAAGTAGTAGAGTACGCTATTCAGCAAGGCTTTTTAACTGGAGTTGTGTCGAATCCGATCATGCCTTTAACTGCCATGCAGGAACAGGCCCGCTGGGCGGGTCTCGTACCAGAACATTTTAAAATCATTGCAGCCATGGATAACTTACATTATTGTAAACCCCATATCGAGTTCTATCGAGAAATCGCCGAGAATCTTCGCGTTAAACCGGAAAGCTGCCTGCTGGTTAGCGAAAATCCTGAAGATTTAATCTGTCGAGAACTGGGAATGAAAGTCTTTTTTGTTGGTGCGTTAAGTTCTGAGGTTCAGTCGGATTATTTTGGACAACTTGACGATCTCCTCCGAAACATTAGTCTTGGGAGTTTGTAAAGGGTTAATCGGATCATCAGAGTAAGAAAGGAAGGAAGGATATGCGTGGTGAGTTTTTGCCAGTTCGCACAGTATAAAACGGGTGAAAGGCTAGACCAAGCGTTTCCATCTGTCCGTATGGCCCAATTATTCTATGAATTTCTTGGCCGCTATAAGGAGTGGAGACTCGCTAAACTTCAAGTGATGATTGGGACGGTTATTCTTTTCTTCTTAGGGTTAGTTGCTTTGCTTATTCCTTGGTTTTTGCCGAGAGTTGGAGTATTTGTGAGTTTAGTGATGCTTATTCTTTTCTGTTTGGCAATACGATATTATCTGGAAGTAAACGAGCGAGCCAGTCATTTATACATTAATGTTCATATTTTGCATCATCATTTGAGCGGTAAGCTGGAGGTGGGGTTTTGTGATCATCACGAACCTTGCCATTGTGTAGAGAATTTCCGGGGCTTTGCATTGCAGCATTACAGGATTTCCTTTGACAATGGATTCTTAAGATAAATGGATATGCCAATTTCCACTTATAAATGTGGGAGTCTTAAATGGAGATACTAGAGCAGCGCTATGCTCTTAATAAGAACTTTTATGAAAGCAAATTGGCAAAAGTAATAAAAAAATGCTACAATAATTCAATACATACATTGAATCAATAATTAAATGGGAGGGTTTTTAATGAAAAAATATGTTTGTTCAGCATGTGGTTATATTTATGATCCTGAGGCCGGAGATCCTGATTCTGGAATTGCACCAGGCACAGCTTTTGAAGATATCCCAGAAGATTGGGTTTGTCCACTTTGTGGAGTAGGTAAAGATATGTTTGAAGTCTCAGAGTAAACTCGTTCTGCTAAAGCTGACATTGAGACTTCGGTGAGGGATTCTACTCCCACCGAAGCAGAATAGTTAGACACCCACTTCGAAAAGTGGGTGTCTAACTATTAATAAACCGTTATTAATCCCTTAATATAGACGGCTAACCCTACGATGACAGATTAAAGAGGCAGTACAAACTTCGTTGTACCGCCTCTTTTCGTCGCATTAGTCTTATAGTTCCATGATAGCCGCTTCATCTCGATCAAGTTTTTCCATGCATACTTTCAGGCGATTGCGTAGGGCAATATCGCTTACGGCCTCTCGCATTTGGCGCATCAGATCAATGGTGCGTCGGAAAACGCTGATAATATCTCCCTCGTCTAGGTTACATAACGCTTGAACTTCCACAAACGTACTGCCTTGGCTCCAAGCATAGGTAATTCCTGCGACTCTAGGGTCATATCTTACTGAGTCTTGGCCACAAACACTTTGAAGGTATTCTACGAAAACTTTGACAGGTTCAGAATCAAAAACTGTCGTCCGGTGAAACATATCGTTTTTTCTTGCTTCGAAGTCAATACTAGACAGCAAGGCGTTAAGTTGGTCGTCATCAAGTTGCGGGAAAACGTCTGAGTAAATTAATTCAGTTACCAGGAGTTCTTGGACATAAATTCGACTGGCACAAGTGCCACGGGCTAAAAGCTCATCTCCCCGCATATACCCTAGCTGGCGGAGATGATTTTTTTTGTATTCAAATTCCTGAAGAAAGGCATTTTCTTCAGGAAGAGCGTCTAAGGCCTTTTGAAGCTCTTGTTGTTGTTGTTTAATTGTAAGGAAAGATTTACTTTGACTATGGCAGTTTTCTTGCTTTTCTGTGGGGCAACTCTTAGGAGAAAGGGATAAAAGTTTTTCCCAAGTGCGAATCTTACGGGCCATTTCTCGTCCGTAAACACGAGACTGCTTGCGGGGGCCTAAAGCCTTGAACGTTTTCTTAAGTCTCTCTAATTCCTTCCGTTTAGGATGGTGTTTAAGCGGACACTGAAATGATCCAACCTCTTCGCAGAGATGTTGCGCTCCAGCGAGCTGTTGTTGGATTTGCGCTAACTGAGTGTGAAGGAAATCAGAACTCAGGCGATAGCTATAGGCTGCAAAACTTTTTTGAAAGTAGATTTCGATTTGAGCTTGGGTTAGGGTTGCCGTGAGATTGAGAACAGTATTATAGGTAAGTCTAAATTGACTGGTTAGCGGTTCAAGACGATTTAATTGAAATTTAGGGGGTGGACTTTTTTCCATATAGGCTAAATCGACTAGGGCAAAGGAGAAGCCTTTTTCATCAAGACCGCGTCGTCCCGCCCGACCGGACATTTGAAAAAATTCATGATTGGCAAGCGGTCGAAAGTTTCGTCCATCATATTTATTCAATGAATCGAAACAGACTGCCTTGACGGGATAATTTATGCCCACACTAAAGGTTTCTGTGCAGTAGAGTACTTTGATGAGGCGTTCTAAAAAGAGTTCTTCAACTATAACTTTTTGGGAGGGGAGTAAGCCAGCATGATGATAGGCGATTCCCTTTGAACACAAGCGCTTGAGTTGCCTTGTCGATGAGGACCAGTCTACTTCTGAACCGAAGCTTTGAAGAAATTTGTCTTCAACGGTTCGACGTTCGGTCGCTTTTAAGTAATTGCCGATGGTGGCTAATTCCATGGCTTTTAAGGCACATTGTTTGCGACTGAAAACAAAGAAGAGCGCTGGGAGATGTTCACGCTGGATTGTGCGAATGAGGTCTAAATGAGTCGTTGGGCCAAAGGGATTTTCATCATTGATTCGATCTTTGAGTTTCCGGCGATAGTAACGCCATAGCTGGTCATAATCCACAAGGCCGGTGTCCTTGGTGTAGTAATAATATTCTAGGGGGACCACCCGATTGTGTTCTTCGATCAAAGCTACATCTTCATGTCGAATGGACTCAATCCAATCTACTAAATGTTTGGCATTAGCAATGGTGGCACTCAAACCCAGAATCTTCATTTTAGGGGGTGCAAGAATAATAGACTCTTCCCAAACAGTGCCTCGTTCTTCATCATTTAACCAGTGAATTTCATCAAAGACTATATGAGAAACAAACTCTAGGGCAGGGTCTTCGGTAATGACTTGGTTGCGAAAGACCTCTGTTGTCATAATGAGCAACGGAGCAGTTGGATTAAGAACAACATCCCCAGTCATGATCCCTACTGCATCTTCGCCAAATTGTTTTTTGAAGTCTCTGAATTTCTGATTACTGAGAGCTTTAATGGGTGCCGTATAGATCACTCTTAAGTGTTCGTTCATGGACTTTTCTATTAGATAATCCGCCACTAGGGTTTTTCCTGTGCCGGTAGGTGCAGCAACAATGACGGATTTTCCGGCATCAATTGCATCGAGGGCCTCTTCTTGAAAAGGGTCTAGGGCAAAATCGTGATAGATGCGCTTAGACATAGTAGTCAGCTCGTTTCTGATGTCATTTTGCTAATTTTAACAAAGCAATCAATAATGGTCAAATTTAGCACCGTTATGGTCTGAATGGTCCCTTGAATCCATAGGATGAAACAAGAGACGAGGCTAGGGGGGATCAGATGTGTCTTCAATACGGTTAGAGATTGAGAAGGCCATGGGACTCAAGTTCCCGGAAAGACATGGAGAAGTGATTATACGGTTTGAGGAATCTGTAGAAATTCCCTCAGCGGCTGAAGCGCTGATGCGGGGATTATATCACGATCCTGATCGCGTGCGCCAAGGATTTAAGGTTTTGCATCAAGAGACGGGGTCAATCATTGATATTCTCATGCCACGACGCTCCCGGTTACGTGAATGGGCTGATGCTCTTCCGGATCGTCCTAAAGAAGCGGAATCCTTCTTAAAAGAAACGACTGAGCAACTTTTAATCAGAGAGCAACGCTTGGTTCAAGCCGAGCGAGAGTTAGTGGGTCAATTGCAGGAAAGCGGGTTGGATGACATCTATCCAATTCCTTTAGCGGCATTTGGAATTTGTACTTATCGAGATCCAGCAGTTAAGATCTTTCTCAAGCCTCTTGGCCGATTTTCAGAACTAATGCAAATTAATCCGGACACTTTGCGACAAGCCGTGCGCGTTCATTTCCTGTTCTTACTATTATTGATAGCCGGTGCGGATCTAGATGGGCAAGTATATGTAAGGGGTGGAGAAGAAAAAGATATATATTGGTTAACTAGTATTTACACGATTCGGTATTTAAGGAGCCAATCTGCAGAATTGATCCAAGGTTATCAAGAGTGGGTTAAAGCCTGGGGTGGTAAACTGCCAAACCAAAGTATGCTTAATGAACGAGAGTGTGAAAAAACTCGTGCTGCCATGGTTTTTTGGCGCCGACAGGCGAATATTAGCTGGGAAGAATGTTGGCGAATCATAAACCAACTTGAACAACAACCAAGCGGTAGCAATGCCCTGGTCTTTAATTAAGGCCAGTCTGCTAACTCGTGAGGTTTTATGATTTCTAATCGATTATCTACTAGTTTTAGAATTCCAGAGCGCTTCCAGCTGTTGATGGATCGGTTGACGCATTCACGAGAAGTCCCAATCATGTTAGCTAAATCTCGATGTGTGAGAGAAGCATCTATAAAAATAGGCTGGCCAGGATTGTTGGCTGGTTGTGCTAGGCGAAGGAAAAGGGCAGCTAGAATTCCGGCGGTTGAACGATTCGTCAAAATTCGGATGAATTCCTGGGCGAGTCTTAAGCGTCGGCTTAAGGTGCGAATGAGGGCTAGTGAAAGAGCAGGATTAGATTCCAGAATATGGGACATTACTTCGTTATGCAGGACTAATAAGGTGCTATCCTGCAGGACTTCAGCGGTTGCTGGGTAGGAACCGGCTTCGAGAAGCAAAACCTCGGCGAAACAATCATAGGGACCACACCAATCAAGAATCTGTTCTTCACCTTCAGGGGTTGATTTACTAAGTTTAACTTGCCCAGAAAGGACAAAATATACCGATGAACCAATCTCACCTTCTACAAATAATAGTTGCCCCCGACGATAACGGCGCTCGATTAAATGTGGGAGAAGGGGGGCTACATCACTGGGGCTTAAAGACGAAAACAGAGAAAAACGGAGAAGTTCTTCAGAGTTGAGCATAAAAGAAAGACCTCCTTTCTGAATTTAAGTTCTCAGTTAAATCTTTTTTTTGGATGATATAAACGTGCTATAATAAACTGATACAGAGGTCGATTCAAACAGTGAATAAAAAAGAGGAGACCTTTTGGCCTCCTCATTTTAACAAGCGGTCAGAAAAGACCATACAATAGAAAGGAGCGAGGAGGAAATGGTATGATCGACATTGAAGTGACCCCAGTCAGGATAGAACTGGTCATAGACTCTCCATTTAGGGTTATAACATTAGCTGTCGTAGCGGTATTAGCCGTGATCATCGTAATAAATGCTGTCTAAATTGTAGCGTAGGATAAGTTAGTCTAGTGGATGTGACGGAGTAGCATTGACTTGCTGCGCGGCACGGACCACTTCTGACATGATACGCGCTTGATCTGGAAGCGCCTGGGATTCCCATTGCGTCATAATCTCGCCTCGTGAAGAAACATAGTAGCGCGCTGGCAAACGATTCAAAGCATGGGCCATTATATCGGCCTGACAGCGTTCACAGGAGCATGAAAGTTGATTAATTCGAAGGTAGTCTTGTAGTGCTTGTTGGACCACTATTTCTGTGTGATTTTTAAGCTCATACATGGATGTGCTCATCTCCTTAGTAGCTATTGATAATTCAATGATAAGCGTTTATTGATTAAAGAACAAGTAGGGTTTTACGGATAGTTTGAGGACAGGCCCAATAACTGTCTCATATAGTTAAAAATGAAGGCTTGGATCACCAGATGTTGATGATACAGCCCTCTCTTCAATATCAGTTTTTTTCATATTATATATCCGATGCTTGCCACTTAACTTGACGTACAGCAATGAATCGAAGACAGGTGAGGACAAGCCTATCGTTTGAGTTTATTGGAGACCTCTTGCCAGAAACGGTTTGTCTCATAGCCAAGGCGCCAAATGGCTATCCCTCGCAAGCGGTAACTTTTGACAAACCCAAGGCGAACCTTGGCAGAAAGTTCATTTTCATGCCACACAGTATGCCTTGTTCGTCCTCGCCAATAAAAGAAGTAGGGCCCTACCGCTTGGTCAGACCAAAGAACTCGTGCGTTATTTTGGGCGACTAACTCGGGAATTTCACGCATTGGGACCATACACGTTGGTTCGTTGGACCAATCGTAGCCATAGACTGGAATTCCTAGTAATATCTTTTCATTGGGTATATAGTGGATGGCGTAGTCAAGTGCTTGGGTCATCCAAGGAAGACTTGCGATAGGACCAGGTGTACCGCACGAGTAGTGTTCGTCATAGGTCATTAGAGTAATTGAATCACATAAGCGCCCAATCCCAGCAAAGTCATAGCCAGGAGCCTCCGACTCCGAGCGTTTTGCAGGGATAGCAATCGATAAGAGTAAGCCGCGGTCATGTAAAGTGGTTTTTAGAGATTCAAGAAAGGTGAGGAAAGGAATACGGTATGGAGCTTCTACCCCTTCAAAATCCACATGTACTCCGGCTACATTTGGTGGTAGTAAATTAATCATATGACGTATACAATTTCTTTGAGAGGCAGTTGAAGATAAAACTGAACGCAAGGGAAGGGGATCAAAGATTTTGCCGTCAAAATTATGGAAGAGAATAAAGGGCGCAGTGCCTTGTTCTATAGCTTCTTGAAGCACTAGCTTATTAACCTGACCGATGAACTGACCATCTGGTTGAAGTTGATAGGCAAAGTCAGCGTAAACATCAATGTGGGGGCCCTGTTGTCTTAGCGTTTCAAGGGCGCGAAAATCACCTTCGTAGTCCTCGGAAGAATACCCGAGGATCCATAAGCGTTTGTTGATAAGACGTCGTGCAGTGGGTGTCCAATTAGAATTCAATACAGACCTCCTCCTCATGTCGCAAATACTCTTAGGATAAGATATGAGGAGAATACGAATTAATTTTCTTTTTTTTATGGTAAAATAAGTAAATAGGGGGAGCGGCAATGAATTGGGAATTTATCAAGGATTTACAAAGGATATACGATTTGTTGGATCATTTGGACGCAGCGACCATTGAGCGTGATTACCCTATCACTTGGGAAAAGGCTCATGCGACAAGCTGTGCTCAAATCGGTCGTATGTTGGCGGAAATGCGAAATGTAGACATAGAGCAAGCAGCTTTGGCTTGTGCTTTACATGACATCGGTCGCTGGGAGACTGGAAAACAGTTGGATCATGCCCCAAAAGGAGAGGATCCAATTCGCCGTTTCTTAGCCGAGGGGAAGTATTCGGATGAATCTAGAGAGCAGATTGTGCAAGCGGTCATCAATCATTCTAAAAAGGATCAGATCGGAACTTCGCTCGAGGAACTCGTCAAGGATGCCGATCTCTTAGATTGTCATTGGCATGGAGAACACATCCAAAAACCGTATCATATGGTGAGATTGAAGAAAGCATTAAACAACTTAGGAATTTCGTTGTTTGATGAAGGGTGAGCACCGTGAAAAAGGAAAAAGTACTTCTAATTGCAACGGGTGGTACTATTGCCATGCGTAAGAATAAGGCGGGAAAGGTGGTTCCTGCTGTTGGCGGTCTCGAGCTTGTGGAAAGCCTACCCGATCTTTCCCAAGAGGCTGATTGGGAAATTTGTGATTTTAGCAATGTTGCCAGTTGTAATATTCAACCCCTACACATGAGGTCTTTAGCACATAAGGTCGAACAGCATTTTTTTCTCGATCCTTCACTAAAAGGGATCATCATTACCCATGGGACAGATACACTTGAAGAAACAGCTTATTTCCTGGATGTTGCTATTAAAGACCCACGGCCTGTGATCTTTACCGCTTCGCAAAGGGACGCTTCAGAGAGTGATTCAGATGGTCCTCGTAATTTACATAATGCTATGCGTATCGCCCTAGATCCTCGAGCTCTGCAGCGTGGCATTGTAATTGCTCTGAATGAAGAAATACATGCTGCACGGGATGTGCGCAAACTTCACACAAGTCATGTGGATGCTTTTGATTCAGGAGATATTGGAGCGTTAGGCAGTATTGATACTGGACAGGTTATTTGGCATCGTAAACCGGAACCCTCACTTAAACTTGGAGTTCCGAAGAGTTTAGCCAATGTAGCAATTTGCAAAGCGTTTACGGGTATGTCACCGGAAATTTTGAAGATAGCCCAACAAAACACGGATGCCATGGTGATTGAAGCGTTCGGACGCGGAAACTTACCCCCTCAGTTAATCCCAGAGATAGCTAAACTTGTGACCAACGGCATCCCTGTCGTTATCACATCGCGTTGCTTATTTGGGCGTACAGCCCCGATCTATGGATATCCGGGTGGAGGCGCAGATTTAGAACGAGTAGGAGCTTGGTTTTCAGCAGATCTGTCGACTGAAAAGGTCCGCTTGTTTTTAAGTATTGCCTTAGGTCAGGGGATTGACAAAAAGGAACTAAGACAGATGCTAGCTAATGGGGCTGTCGATATTTCTTGATCAGATAAAATTGATCCACCCAACTAATAATGCTTTATCGACCACACATGAGGGTTTTTTTCTGATAGCGGGTTTCAAGATTCTTCCTGATTCGCTTATATACTTAAAATTTCATAAAAAAATTAGATTGCTTCTAAGCATTTGCTCTGCTATACTGACCCTGTGCTTGTTAAGACTTGGGCCTATCAAAATTGGAATCCATACTTTGACCTTATTTGGTGCAACGGATGATAATTTGTTGAAGGATCCAATCCGTACAAGGAACACCTAATAAGGAGGAGTTAGAATGGCTCAGGACAGAACTCTAACATGTCGCGATTGCAGTCAAGAATTTATTTTCACGGCGGGAGAACAAGATTTCTACATTGAAAAAGGATTCGAAAACGATCCAACTCGGTGCCCAGCGTGTCGTCATGCCCGCAAACAACAATCAGGTGGTGGCCGTAGCGGCGGATTCGGAAGTAATGGTAGTCGACCGCAACGACAAATGTTCCCTGCAGTTTGCGCAAGCTGTGGAGTAGAGACGGAAGTTCCGTTTCAACCTTCAGGTGAAAAACCTGTGTATTGCCGCGATTGCTTCCAATCAATGCGTCGGTACTAAACGATAGTATAAATAGTACAAAAGGTTAGGGATTATCCCTAGCCTTTTTTGTACTTTTCAGAAAGTATAACGTTCTGTTTTCTTTTAAGATGTGCCTAGTTTCGATTGATCCATGGATGGCCTTAGCCGATCCTTGGCACAAGCCTAGTTATTAATACTATGTAGAGAGTATTAATTTCGAGTTGCGAACATAATATTTAACAATTTTCTAGGTTAACAACATTTTTTTGGTGATCCCTCTAGGACCTGGAAAACCCTTAAGTGAAAGGAGGAGAGACTACCGTGAAACGGAATTCTGTGATGGCAGGGTATTATATTTTCTATTTTGCAGCTGTGGGAATTTATATTCCCTTTTTGCCATTATTTTTAAGTCATTCGAACTTAAACAGTCTTGAAATTGGTGTCCTAATGTCAGTAGGGCCCTTCGCCGGTATTTTTGCTCAAGCTGTCTGGGGAACACAGGCAGATCGATATAGAAGACACAAAGAATTTCTGCTCCTAGCATTAACTTTAACAGCACTTGTCTGTTTTTCCCTGTCATATGGCAAGGGATTTATTTCATTTGCGGTGTTATTATCAATTTATGCCTTTACGAACTCACCGATCACACCTTTATCGGATGCCTTAGTGTTGAATACACTTGAGGACCGCAAAGATTATGGAAAAATTCGGCGGTGGGGTTCTTTTGGTTTTGCTCTAACTGCCGCTCTCGGCGGACTAATTTTTACATATCTAGATTTGGCCTGGTTTGGGGTTGTGGAAGGGATGATCCTGATCGGGTGTTTATTCTGGGCTAAATTGTTACCTAACCCTCGAAAGACCATGCAAGCAGGCTCATCCTTACCCGCTATCCCTTTCTCTTTGCTGAGTAATGCCAAAGCTCCAAGTCTGCTGATCTTCTTTATGGTCACATTTCTTTTCATGGCACCGTATAATGCCTATTCCGTTTTTTTCGGCTGGCATCTCCAGGAGTTAGGGGCTAGCCGTTGGTGGATCGGATTTGGGTGGACGATAGCGGCCTTAAGTGAAATGATCGTTTTTAGTATGGGTAGTAGTTGGCTGAGACGGTTTAGTCCTCAGCAACTCATCGCCTTGGCAGGAGTTATTTTCGCTTTTCGTTGGATTGGGTATAGTCAAATTCAGGACTATCGAATCATTATTTTGTTGCAAATTACTCAGTGTCTTAGTTTTGCTCTCTTTTATCTGGCAGGTGTCGAGTATTTAAACACGCTTTTACCAGCCTATGTCCAAGGAAGCGCTCAGTCTGCCTATAATGCTGTAAGCTTTGGAATCAGTGCAATTATCGGGACAGTCGGCGCAGGGTGGCTGATTCAAGTTGGTGAGGTACAACTGATGTACAGAGTATCGGCCTTATTTACTGTGGTAGGTATCATTCTAGTGCTGCGTTTCTTAAATAGAAATGAATGATATAAGTTGTTCTGAACTTTGCAACCTTCGTTTTTGATTGTGGCTTTGGGGGATTGTAAATACTGTAAGCTTATAAATATATGATCTTGTGAGAAGGGATTTAATTCTTAATGACGAAGAGTTCCTAATGAATCTAGCGAAAAAGCGTTTTTACATTCTTTAAGCACAAAAAGAGCGAGGGAGTGGTAGTTCTGGAGTTAAAGGCCTTTTTTCACTCTAAGCGTCCGGTCAGTCGTTCAAGATTTCGCATGTTTTTAGGGAAGGTGTATTTTACTGGGCGACGTTATTTTGAGTGGGCATTTAATCGGTCCATAAGATATGCTACAGTCATCAAGAATACTCCGCTTCCTCAGCTATTTTCCACACATAGTACTCCTTTATACAGAACTTTGCGGAATGTAGATATGTGGCTCCAGCAAAATAAAGTAACCAATCTAAAACTGGCAACCGCGAAAATAAACGGTCTTATACTAAAGCCAGGAGAGACTTTTTCCCTTTGGCGTTTAGTGGGCAAACCGACAAAAGTAAAAGGATTTAAGGAAGGCATGGTTCTCATCAACGGATCGTTTTCTCCAGGGGTGGGAGGCGGTCTGTGTCAACTTTCCAATCTTATCTACTGGATGGCAATCCATACCCCCTTAACCATCACAGAACGATGGAGGCATACACATGACGTATTTCCTGATACCAACCGTACCCAACCCTTTGGAAGTGGGGCTACGGTAGTTTATAATTACATAGACCTGCAAATCAGGAACGATACCGCTCATAACTTTCAACTGTTGCTCTGGATAAGTGACTCGGAATTACACGGAGAATGGAGATGCGAACAACCGAGAACTCAAAAATATGAGGTCTATGAAAGCAAGCATTTAATTTCTCAAGAATGGTGGGGTGGTTACCTACGACATAATGCAATCAGGCGAAGAGTTTTTGACCTTGACGATCAGCAAATTGGGGATGACTTTATCACAGAGAATCATGCCATTATGATGTACGAACCCATGCTGCCAGAATACAAGGAGACTGTTTAGTCTCCACCTCGGGTGAGAGGTACCAATATCTAAGTCTAATGAAATGGATTTTGAGGTATTTTCGTGCCTAGAGCACAGCGAAAGGAATGGAACTTAAAATGAACAAGAGCCAGTTGATCGAACTTTTTAACTATAATGATTGGGCGAATATAAAGTTGTTAAATGCTGTAGGCCAATTAGAAGATGAAGAGTTTATTCGAGAATTATCAAGCAGTTTTACTTCGATAAGAGATACAATGGTACATATTTTAGGAGCGGAAGAATTGTGGTTATCACGTTGGCAAGGAGTACAAGGTCGAACTCTTTTAAATCCAGACGATTTCCCAACTTACGCCTCTATAATCAATCCATGGGATGATTTTAGGAAGCGGTTAAACTACTTCTTAGAGTCCTTAAAGGAAGAAGATATAAAACAAGAATTCAAATTTAGAAATCTTAAGGGCACACCGTACTCTTTGATCTTGTGGAAACAGATGTTACACGTTACGAATCATTCATCATTCCATCGAGGGCAAGTCATCACAATGCTCAGGCAATTGAAGAAGCTACCTCCGTCCTTAGACTTGATTTATTATTATCTAGGGGAAAAGTAAAAACCACTTCACAGATGCTTCAATCAGGAAGCCCTTGTGGCCTCCGGAAAACGAACGACAGGCACTTAGTTTATCAAACTAAGTGCCTGTCACATTAATGTTCGTGTTTAAGGTATGAGAAGGTGTAATAGTTGCCTTTTAAGATCTAAGGCTAGACTTGAGAGCAAGAGCTCATCTGGATCACGTGGGTGGGGGAATGGGATTTTAAACTCGTGGATAATTCGAGCGGGACGTTGACTTAAAACAACGACTTTGTCCGAAAGAAGAATCGCTTCATCAATATCGTGAGTGATCAATAAAACGGTATGCCGAGTCCGATTCCAGATACTTAAAAGCCAGCGTTGCATTTCCTGCCGGGTCAAAGCGTCCAGAGCTCCAAAGGGCTCGTCTAGAAGCAAGGTTTTTTTGCCAAAGAGAATCGTACGTAGTAAAGCACCACGTTGTCGCATGCCACCGGATAACTGGTGTGGGTAATGATCTGCAAATGGTGAAAGACCGAACTGATTTAACCATTCTTTAGCCTCTACTTGTGCTTTTCGTTTATTCTTATGCAGGATCTCGCATCCCAAGAGCACGTTTTCTAGTAGAGTACGCCAGGGTAGGAGTAAATCTTTCTGAGGCATATAACCAACGTTACCTAACGTCCCATGAATCGCTTTACCATCCAATAATATTTCCCCTGCATCAGGAACCTCAATTCCGGCCAAGAGATTGCATATCGTACTCTTGCCACATCCAGAAGGTCCGATTAAGGAAACAAAGGCCCCTGTCTCAACTACTAAGTCTAGAGAGTGTAAGACCTCCATTGATAGGTCCTTCTGAGGGTTAGAGTATGCTTTGGAAAGACCTTTAAGAGATAGTCCCATCTGGACCTCCTTAGGATTTAGGTAAGAAATCGTTCGTGAAGGCCTTGGCGGGATCAATCATCTTCTGCAACAGGTCACGTTCGACAAGCCATTTTGCATAGCCTTCCCAAACGGCTGATTTCTGAATCCCCCACTGAGGTGCATCGGCCTGATATTGAGGGCTGAGCCATGTCTGGCTGCTGCGAATTAAGTCAGGATTTGCTTCGGGTGCATGCTTGATTAATATCTCGGCAGCTTCCTGCGGATTCTGGATTGCGTATTGATAACCGTCACTAACTGCTTGTATAAAATGACGAATCACTGCTGGTTGGGATTGTGTCATTTTCTCGCTAGTAATCAAGACTGGCGTATAAAAATCGAGAGCAGGGTCAACGTCTTTAAGCCAAAGCATATCTAAAGTCTGTTTTCGTAATTCTGCTTCTTTGCCCGTCCAACCATAAAAGATCCAGGTTAAATCAATATCTTTGGTTAAAGAAATAAGTTGATCCGCTTCTCCAATATTAACCATCTTAATCTTAGAGAAATCAGCCTTTTCATTTTCCATGAGTGCTTTGAGAATAGCGTCTTCTGAGGGCAGGCCCCAACCACCGTAAGTCTTCCCTTCGAAGTCTTTGGCATTTTTAATATTCTTAGACGTTGGAGAAGCAAATCCTGAAGTGTTGTGTTGTAAAATTGCAGCTAACGAGAGAATCGGTACATCATTAGCGCGTGCCGTAGTCACTTGTTCCTGATGGCTCACTCCAAAATCTGATTTTCCAGCCGCCACAAGCTGCTCGACATTTCCAGAGCTAGAAGGCTGGATGAATTCAACATCTAAACCCTCCTTTGAGAAATACCCCTTTTCTTGGGCAACAAATAGCCCAGTGTGATTCGTATTGGGAGTCCAGTCCAGCATTAAGGTTACTGAGGTAAGTGGCTCTGTCGCGGAGGTCGCGGGTGATGTAGACTTGACCCCGCACCCTGACAGTATAAGAATAGGAATAATTAATAAAGCAAGCAGCTTTTTCATACTATTATCTCCCTCATGATTATTTTCTTTTATTAATCAACTTTGGTTTTTGCTATGGATCCACGGTAATGCGAGTCGTGCAAGGAGGGTAATGAGGGCGTAATAAAGAAAACTCAAGGCGGTAATTGTAAAAATTGCGGCAAAAACACGGTCTGTCAAAAAAGAGTGTGAAGAGCGCGTCAGATAAACTCCTAATCCCGAGCTGGAACCCAACCATTCTGCTATCACGGCCCCCATGACACTATAGGTAGCGGCGATTTTCAGGCCGGCAAAAAGGGAAGGAAGAGCGTTAGGCCAACGAACAATATAAAACATTTGCCAACGGGAAGCCCCCATACTTCTTAATAGATTTAGGAGGTCAGCATCAGTTAATTCTAGTCCTTCGATTAGACTGATAGTAACCGGGAAAAAACACACGATAATGACAATCATTATTTTAGGCAGAAGTCCATAACCCAGCCAAAGGATCAAAAGAGGTGCAACGGCTATCAGTGGAACCGTCTGTGAAATAATTAGAAACGGATATAGTAGGCGTTTTAGCCAAGGGGATAGGACCATCACGCCTGCTGTGATCAGGCTGAAGACGACGGCAAGTGCAAAGCCAACTGTTGTTTCAACTAAAGTAATCAGAGTATGCATCCAGATTAGTTGGCGAGTCTCCCATAAGGCTTTGGCTATTTGAGCGGGGGTGGGGAGAAGCCAGAGGGGAACTTGCGCAATTGTAACTACCATTTGCCATGTCCCTAGAAAAAAGAGAAAGAACAGTAGGGCGGGAATCCCTTTCCACTTCAGACAACCCATTATTATGTTCGATACTTAGCGATTTTTTCAGCAATCGTTGAGCCACTCGGGACATAATCCATTTTAATGTAGGCCATCACTCTTGAGGCTCCAGCACGAATGCAAGCTTCCTGAGCTTCTTTGATGATAGCCCAAAGCTGGTCTGGTTCGCCTTCCATTGTTGTCTCCATAGGACCAACTTCATAGGGAACCCCACTGGCGGCAATGACTTTGATCGCCTCGTCCACAACTTCGTAAATGCGGGATTCCTCCACTTTAGGGATAACCTGTAAGGCCATAATGATTTTTGCCATCGTTTTTTCCTCCTTCTTATGAACAAGTTTTTCGTGAGAGAGTCTGTTAGTGGTGCCGCATAGCGGCATGGGAGTCTGATTAGTACATAAAAAATACCGCATGTAATGCGGCGTACTTATTCTCAACCCTCCCTACGCTGGCATTACCCAGATCAGGTTAAGGGTCGGGCAGATTGCCCCTCTCAGCCATAAGTTCTAGCTCCCCTGTTACCATATTAATTTATGTCATTCTAACATAATGATTGTTGCGGCGCAATCTATAATTTCCCAATATTACTTGCGCTATTTGCCTTAGCGCCCCACTCGTTGAAGCTTGCAAATCCTGAGATTGGTTATTAAAAGTAGAGAAATTTACGTTGTACTTCAGAGAATATATATTGACAGTAACTAGAAAGAAGAGTATTCTAGAATAAATGAGATATATTCTCAGTTATTATTCGACTTAAGGTGAGAGTGATTATCATTTCCGTGAGGAGGGATGACGATGGAGCGCTTTTTGGGAGACTTAAAAACAGGTGAATGGGCACGTGTGGAGCGCATTGATGGCGGAGGAGCTTTGCGTCGCCGGATGATGGATATGGGTATTGTTCCAGGTGTCGAATTAGAAGTTGTTCGTCAAGCTCCTTTCGGTGGTCCGCTTCAAGTTCGGCTGAAAGGGTATTATTTAGCAATGCGCCGTGCAGAATGTGCTAAAATTGTTGTAAGTAAAAAAGATCCCAAATGTTATGACCCTTTATTAGCAAGTCGATAAATTCAAACGATTTATAATAAAGTTAAAACGTGATGATGCCGCTTGGACATACATATGCTCAGAGGGGGGAGGCGGCTGGACATGAAAATTGCGCTTATTGGAAATCCCAATGTAGGTAAGAGTACTGTATTTAATGCTTTAACGGGCTCGAACCAACAGGTCGGAAATTGGGCTGGTAAGACGGTTGAACGCAAGTCAGGTGTCGTCAAAAGAGCCAGCCAGGAAATAGAGCTGATTGATTTACCAGGAACCTACAGTTTGACCGCATACTCACAAGAAGAGATTATAACGCGTGAATATATTATTCGCGAAAAACCAGATGTTGTTATGGCTATGGTTGATGCTTCAAATATTGAGCGTAACCTCTATTTAGTTCTTCAAATCCTTGAACTAGTGCCTCGTGTGGTGATCGGTTTAAATATGCTGGATTTGGCTCAGTCTGCAGGAATTACGATTGAGTCTTCAAATTTGGCATTAGCCTTAAATGTTCCAGTCGTCGAAATTGTTGCAGCCAAAGGAAAAGGAATTGAGGAGTTCTTAACGGAAGCCATTCGGGTTGGAAAGCTGGAAAACGACCCTCTACCGAATGAGGTCAGTTATCCGAAAGTACTTGAACAAAAGATTCTCGCAATGGAAGCGTTATTGGTAGATACTCTATGGGTCACGAGGTACCCATTGCGCTGGTTAGCTATAAAACGTCTGGAGAGAGATCCGGAAATTGGGCAAACGTGGAAGATAAATTCTGGAAAGTTGCCAATAGGTAAGAGCAGGGATGCTTGCTGTGATCTTGGAGAGGCAGTTAATTACGAACTACAAGAATCGACTCCTCTTCCAGGGGAGTCTTTGCTGCAGGACTATGAGAGAGAGGGCTGGACTAAGGACCATTTTGAAATGGCCATTGCGGATGCTAAGTACCAATATATTTCGGCAATTTTACCGCAGTTTAGGAAGCACGAGAATCCAGCTAAACCTACCTTTACAGATAGACTAGATCGTTGGATTCTTTCTCCATTTTGGGGTTATCCGATTATGTTAGTCGTCTTAACAGTCGTTTTTTGGATGTCCTTTATTGCCAGTGCGCCTATAGGGGGAGCAGTTTCACTTGGCATGGCCTGGGTTGCCGAGGTGATGGTGGGCTGGCTACAATGGGTTCAGGCTCCAGAATTTATGCAAAGTTTAGTAAGAGATGGGATCTTTGCTGGAGTTGGTGCCGTTTTAGCCTTTGTGCCTCAAATCGCCATATTCTTTGCCCTTTTTTCGTTTATGCAGGACAGTGGTTATTTAGCGCGGGCTGCATTTTTAGGAGATCGATTTATGCAGCTCATGGGATTGCATGGAAAATCGTTTTTTTCCTTGATATCTAGTTTCGGGTGCAATGTTCCGGGAATTATGGCTACACGAACGTTGGAGGATCCTAAAGATCGCTTGATCACCATACTTATTAATCCTTTAATTCCTTGTGTGCCACGCTTAGGGGTAATGAGTGCTGTGGTGGCTGCATTTTTTCCAGGTTCTCGAGGTGCTCTGATTATGATAAGCCTTTTGTTGATAAGTATGCTGCTTGTAATGTTTTCTGCGCTCTTTTTAAGACGAGTGGTCAAGCATACGGAGCGATCAGCCTTTGTCATGGAACTGCCGCTCTATCATATTCCCACAGTGCGTAATATCCTAGTGCCAACCTGGCAAAAAACCTACTCCTTTCTAAAAAGAGCATGGACGTTCATTTTAGTGGCTTCGATAGTGGTCTGGATCTTAAGCTCTTATCCCCAAGGGGTCCCCATGAGCGAAACTTGGGCTGGCATAATGGGTGGTTGGTTAGCATTTATCGGACAACCATTAGGGTTCGACTGGCGAATCATGGTGGCGATCGTTTTTGGCTTTACAGCGAAAGAAACGACCTTATCAACCTTAGGTATTTTGTATGGTGTCGCTGCTGATGCATCGCAATCTATTGCTCAGGCCATGACAGGGGCTATGACCCCTTTAGGTGCCTATACATTTCTGGTAGTTTATATGCTTTATATTCCTTGTCTGGCATCCGTCGTAACAACCTATAAAGAATCACGAAACTTAGGTTGGACAAGTTTTGGAGTGGCATACAGCCTTATTCTGAGTTTTGTCATGGGATGGATTGTATTTCACGGAGGTCAAGCACTTGGATTTCGATAATTCTAACTACCCCAAGGGGGCGTATGACTATGCTTACCAGCATTATGGAAATACTGGCACGTAAGGAATCATTATCATTGGCTCAGTTAGCCGGGGAAGTCGGCTATTCCGTAAGAGAAGTCGAAGGTTTCTTAAACCAATTGGAACATATGGGTTATATTCGACGTGAACTCTTGGGGCAAGCCTGTGGTCTCAGCTGTGATTCAGATCAGGCCAGCGATCGCTGTGAAGGGTGCGGGTTTAAACCCAGCAAAACGTTCACGTTCTGGGTGCTTACAGAACGTGGGGAACAGCTTGTAGGTTCTAGGTTGATGTAAGGGTGTAAAAAATAAAAGATTAATGATATAATGCAGAAAAATATGACAATACCTTTTAAAACTTATGCATTAGAAGGGAGACCGTGTACTGCATGTCTAAGCCCCGTGAGGAAAAATATCAGGCTATCCTAGATGCGGCTACGGAGGCTTTTGCAGAGTATGGCTATTTTACCTGCCAAGTTTCCAAAATAGCCAAACTCGCTGGAGTAGCTGATGGTACAATCTATCTATATTTCAAGAATAAGGAAGATATCCTAGTTAGTCTTTTTTCGGATCGGATGGGTCAATTTATTGAAGAGATTCGCCACGCACTTGTGCAGTATAAAACAACACGGGATCGGCTACTGTGCATCATACGAACTCACTTCAGATATATGCAAGAGAATCGTGCCCTTGCTATCGTCACTCAGATAGAAATCCGTCAGTCCGATCCTAAAATTAGGGAGGCAATTTCAGGGCCTCTAAGAGAGTATTTTCAACTCATTGAACAGGTTCTCGCTGAAGGAGTTGAACGGGACGAAATCGCCTTAGCTGATATTAAGATTGGTCGACAAATGTTCTTTGGAACCTTAGATGCTGCAATCAGCGATTGGGTAAATTCCAAGAAACCACGTTCCTTAGAAGGGGTAGAAGAAATCATTTTTGATTTGATGTGCGGTGCATTCAAAATTAACCATAAGAGTAAAATATGACATTGATATAGCCAATAATTCGAAGAGCCTTCCGCTATCTCATATTGAAGTCGGAAAGGCTCTTTGTTTGAGTGTGTTTTTATAGAATTGAAGTGTAGCAAGAAATTTGTTCAAGCAAAAATTCTAGACAAAAGGCTCATGTTCGCGTAGTATTTAAGAAAATGTTTATACTATACTAAAAATAAGAACCATGATAGGGAGATTAACTATGGATTTTGCAGGTAAAGATAAAGCAACCTATGTACAAGAAACTTTCAATTCTATTGCTGGTCATTACGATTTCATGAATAGCCTAATGAGCCTCGGAATGGATAAACGATGGCGGCGTCTTGCAGTTCAAAGGGTTGGCGCAAAGCCAGGGATGCATATGCTGGATGTATGCTGTGGTACAGGTCAACTTTCTATGGAATTGGGAAGTGCGGTTGGAGTAGAAGGAACGGTTACAGGTTTAGATTTTTCACATAAAATGCTGGATGTAGCAAAACGTTCTTTGGAGCAATCCTTCAATAAGGATAGAATTAAATTTATTCAAGGAAATGCGATGGAACTTCCTTTTCCGAGTAATACGTTTGATGGTGCTACGGTAGGTTGGGGATTGAGAAATTTACCGGATTTACGACAGGGTATCAAAGAAATGGTACGTACGGTTAAGCCCGGAGGAAGAATTGTATCTCTAGATATGGCTAAACCAACTTTCCCGGGATTTAAACAAGCCTATTGGTTATACTTTGAAAAACTCATACCCTTAATGGGCAAAATCTGGGCTAGAAAAGCAAGTGCCTATCAATATTTACATGACTCGGCCCGGGAATTCCCGGCTCAGGAAGAATTGGTTCGTATTTTCACAGAGTGTGGCCTTGTAGAAACACGATTCGATAATTTGGCTGGGGGGGTTGTTGCCATTGTTTCTGGCACTAAACCCGATTAGCAAACTTAATACTAATTATTGTCACACAAATAAGGACTTCCAGGCGGATAGAAGATGATGCTTGGGAGTTTTTATAGTTCATAGCAACTATCGACGCTGACCCTGAATGGCCGACTGTCCCCTTAAACGCTGTTTTTATCTTGAGATATTAGAATCATCGTATGATTTTTGTAAAGTTGTCTATACTATCTTTGTTTGTTAAATGAAATAGTATAGGAGGTTCTAGGGCATGAAAGTTCGTGAGGTTATGACTACTTCTGTTGAATGTGCAGCACCTAATACCACAGTTGTGGAGTTAGCAACAATGATGAAAAATAATGATATTGGTTCAATTCCAATTTGTGAGGCTCAAAAAGTCATTGGTATTATTACTGATCGGGACATTGTTTTAAAAGCAGTTGCAGATGGCAAAAATATTGAAAAGCGTACAGCTAAAGAGGTCATGAACTCAAAGGTAATCACTGTGACCGCTGACCAAGATGTGCATGAGGCGGCAAGTTTAATGTCAAAATATCAAATCCGAAGACTACCAGTCGTAGAACAGGGGAAACTTATAGGAATTGTCGCCCTAGGTGACTTAGCTATCGAAAAAATCCATGTCAATGAAGCGGGAGATGCACTAAGTGAAATATCTCAAGGTGCTCATCATTAAATGAGGTGATTAAATGGGGGATTTTCGTGATCGTCTCGACTTAGGGACATGGGGAGCCTTTCGTACGGGATGGTGGGTCCTGCATATTGTAGGGATTTTGGTTGTCGGTTATATTGGCTTTTGGATAGCAGGGATGTATTAAGCTTACCAATTGCTAAAATCAAGGAAAAGCGTTGTGAAAAAAGTTCACAACGCTTTTATATTTGTGATAAACTTGTATAATATGTTTAATAAATAAGGTAAGGACGTGTTGGATTTTGAAGTTGTTAGTTGGGATGCAAGGTCAGGCACAAACCACGGTTTCTTTATTAAATACTGCCAAGGCTATGGGTAGCGGAACTTTAGAGGTATTCGCCACGCCAGCAATGGTAGCGCTTATGGAACAAGCTGCAGTCAATGCCCTAACTTTACCTGATGGGCAATCAAGTGTCGGTATTTCTTTAAACATTATACACTCAGCTGCAACTCCTATAGGTTCTAATGTCTATGCTACTGCTGAATTAGTTGAAATAGACCGTCGTCGGCTCACTTTTTCAGTGGAAGTACGTGATGAAGTTGGACAAATTGGCTCAGGAAAGCATGAACGAGTTGTGATCGATGTAGATTCTTTTCTGACAAAAGCTCGAAACCGAAAATAGGGGATGTGTACGTGGAAGAATTTTTTACGTTATCTGAAATAACTATTCGAGACCAAGTCATTGAAAAATCGCAATTCATTGGCGTTGCAGTTCCCCTACAGACGATGGAGCAAGTTGAAACGTCAATGCGAAAAATTCGCACAGATTACCCCAATGCACGTCATTACGTTTTTGCCTATCGATTGCATAATGGCCTTATCGAGAAGTCTTCGGACGATGGTGAGCCGCAAGGGACGGGAGGACGACCTATTCTAGATGTCCTCCAACATCGAAATGTCTGGAATGTGCTGGTAGTAGTGGTGAGATATTTTGGCGGAATCCTGCTTGGAACAGGGGGACTGTCCAGGGCTTATGGGGGAACTGCTCGGCAAGTTATTAATGAAACTGAATTAAAAAGAATTGTAACCTATCGGAGTTTCTTGTTGAGTGTGCCTTATGAATGGTTTGAAATGCTTAAGTATCAGTTTGTTCAACATAATTGGACCATACTAAGAGAGGAATTTTGTGAAGTCATAAAGCTGCATGTCTATGTCCCCGAACAAGAAGCTGATTTATTCATGAATTGGATAGATAATTATACTCGAAAGCAAGTAAACTATGAGGACTTAGGGGTAGAGTGGAGATAAAGCCTTGTCTTAAGAAATAGAAAATTTATTAAATTATGAAGAGTGGAACTTTAAGAAAGTGAACACAATCACTTTCTTTTTGGATTTCGGCATGTTATAATTTATTAAAGTGAAAAGAAGAACAAACTTTTCTTGGAAAGTGAAAAAAGGGACAAAGTAGTTGCTCATATAAGAATTACTAAATTAAGGGGGTGATTTCATGTTAGCTTTCATTCCAGTCTTAATCATTGGAGGATTTCTTGGCGGGTGTGCTGTAGTAATCACGGCATCGTGTTGTCAACTGATTAGAATAACAGTTAATTCTTCCCAAAATGGAGGAGCTTACCCCAGAGCTATTCAAGCATAGAATTACAACCTTCCCAGAATGCAATACTTTCTAGAAAAACATGATTACACCCCTTCATAAATGAAGGGGTGTAATTTTTAGTTTGCAGGACGGTTGATAGGATAATTACTCAAAAACACTTTGGTTACGGCCCGTAGTTTTGGCTTGATGTAGGGCGTGATCCGCCCTATAAATCACGGATGTTGGAGAATCCGAAGGGTGCCAAAGTGTCACGCCGATACTCACTGTGACAGAAACCTCGCTGCTTGTTTTTGGATAATGTACAGTAGTTTTTTCCACAACTTCTCGAATCTTCTCACTGATTAGTAAAACAATTTTTTCGGTGGCTTCTGGTATAAGAACGACGAACTCTTCTCCACCATACCGGGCAATCAGGTCTTCTTCCCTTAAATTGTGCTGGAGTTCTCTTACAATCGTTTGAAGTACTGTGTCTCCAAATTGATGGCCATATCGGTCATTAAACTGTTTAAAGTTGTCGACATCTATGATAAGTAAGCCAAAGGTGACTGAGCGCTTACGACGTTGGCAGAGTGAAATGTGTTCTCGCAAGCGTTTTTGAAAGTATCGGTGGTTATACACACCTGTAAGTCCATCTGTAATGGATTCACGTTCTACAATGGCATAAAGAAGAGCATTTTCTAAAGCGGAAGTGGCTTGACCTGCTATTGTTTCTAAAAATTTCATTTGTTCGGGAGTGATCTCCGTTTGTCGGAGGGAATGAATATTTATGGTTCCAATTTTGTGTTGGGCATTCTGAAGAGGTAGGCAACAGATCCATTCCCAATCTTGACAACCTGTAGGGGATCGATAATACGTAACCCCGTCCGATAGTACCTTGAAGAGAAATGACAAATCAAGCTGGGGAGGTATTTGTGGAGAGAGAGTTCCTGAGTCGAAAACTCCTATAACCTCAAAGTCTTGTTTTTTTTCATTATATAGACAAACGCTCGCTTGATTAATACTAATCAGAGAAACGATTGCACTGATTATATTAGTAGCAATAACCTTCGGATCAAGAGATGCATTAAGCGCACGCGCAATATCTAAAAGGACGTGTGTTTGTAAACGGATTTCTTCAAGCTGGTTTTCTAAGACGTTTATCCTCTGATACAACTCAGTAATGTCTATAGAGTCGTTTTTAGGATCTGACATAGTATAAGCCTCCCACCCCGTAACTGGCTGTTATAATCTTGTATGGAAGAAAAGGTTTTGAACCTTTATAGTATTCTCCCTAAATTGTATTTATCCTTCGCAATAATTTTTATAGTTGCAAAGAAATTGTTCGAAATACCGACAAATGTAAATTATTATCCTGAAAATCGGAATTGTAAGAAGAAGGAGAAATGAGATTTCTGTCGAATTTTTCTAAGAGGACTGTTCAGGATGAAGGAGGACCTATATTCTGACATATCAAATAACCGTCATTATTGGAAGTATCCCATTTGTAATGTATTTGACTTGGAAAGCCCAACTATTTGGCATTACCAAGAGGAGAGCATTTTTGATGGCCTTCTTTTTGTGTTGTGCGGTCTTAATGTTCCCTTGGGCTCTTCGGATGGGAGGGACAAATTGGTGGATTTTGTCCGTTTTGACCCTTATTTCTACAGGGGTACTATGGCCAAAAATTCGAATTAAAAAGGACAAATCAAAGATCAATGTAGTGTCTCTCGAACTAAACATATCCGAAGAAATCACTGTTATCCAGGAGAGAAAAGTAGAACCTCAAGAAGAGCAGGAGAACATAGTAGAACCTCAAGAAGAGCAGGAGAACATAGTAGAAGCTCAAGAAGAGCAGGAGTCTATAGACGAAACTCAAGAGGCTCTAGTTAGTATTGCTAAGGAGATGACCGATCACATATTAACAGTTGATCAATTCCCTAAGGGAATTGACAACGAGCTGTCCATCGATGAGCTGATTGATCTAGGATTTAAAGCAAAATATACAGACAACTTTGAACAGGCTGCTTCCTATTTTTTCCGAGCGTTATCTCTCGATCCTATGCCTGATATTGCTTTTTATTTAATTCTGGATTGTTATTGGCTTTGGAACAATTTGGGCGAGCGTAAATGCGCGCTAACTCAGCTTGATGGGTATGTTAAAAGGTATATACCGCTATTCAATTCCGAACTAAGTCATCAGTTTGAAGCCTGGATGACGAAAGAAAATATCTACAAAAACTAAATCTTAGGGGGATTGTTCACGATGAAGCCGACTAAAGAAATTATAGGGTTGCGTATTATTAGTATTTCGGACGGAACTCAAGTTGGGGTTGTAAAAGATTTTGTCCTTAATCCGCAGGAGAAAACTTTAGATTTTTTGATTATTGATCAACCTACAGATTATTTTGGAGCGAAGGTCATTCCTTTTGCCGACGTTCTAGGTCTTGGAGCGTTTGCGATTACGATTCCTGATCCCAATGTTATCCAAGATGTCGCCCAAAATATCGAAGCCCAAAATTTGTTAAAGCAAGATACCCGTGTTATAGGAACAAAGGTATTGACTAAAAAGGGTCAACTCATTGGAGAAGTGAAAGAAATACTGATCGATGAGGAAACAGGTCGTATTGCCGCTTGCCTTTTTGAAGCAGAGGGTCAGATGAATGAAATTAGTGCCGAAAAAATTATCACACTAGGCAAGGAATTATTGATTATCGAAGGAGATCAAATGCTTCAAAATCGTCAGATTCCTGATCAAAACACTGAAAACCTGTCTCAAACGTCCTCCAACTCAACAGCACCAACCCCAAGGGCAGATGATATCCAGGACACGGCGGGAGTTGATTCTGCCGGAGAACCAGAAGCTGGTTTTAACTTATTTGAGCAACGACAACTGCAATATTTCATCGGCAAAAAGGTAGAGAAAAACATTGTCCTTGATAATGGTGACATTTTGGCGGCTGGAGAAACGATTACGCCTGAAATGGTAACTCTCATCACTACCCGTAGTACCTTGATGGAAGTAACCTCCCATTTACAAAAAAATTAAGAAAGCTCAATGGGATGAAGCTATATGAAAAAAACTGGATTTCTTCTGATCGCCTTGTTATTGCAATTATGTGTTACCCTCGTTATTGGGACCGTTGTTTCCTATGGTAGTACCAATGATCGGGCTCCATCAGGTTTGATTGTTTGGGGGCTGGACTTTTCTGGTTTAAATAGGGATCAGGTAGCCGCTCAATTAAAAGAAAGAATTCCGAATTCTGTCACCTATGAAGATCAAGTCTTTCCCTTGAAAGCAGAACAAACGCATAAGGTAATCGAACAATGGTTAGATCAGGTTTTTCCACGTTCAACTGGCTCTAAGATTGCAGATCACCTAAGTAACTTAGTACGTTCCAAAAACGACATTTCGACGGATCAGCTCGGAATGGACAGAGATGAGACTATAGATCAGTTGAAGGCTATAAGTGGGATTATTAACCAACCTATGCTTCAGGCAACGATAGCTTATAAGCATGGGCGATTAGAAAAGACACAAGGAAAATCAGGGCATGAAATGGATGTTGAAGCGACCTGGGTGAAGATTTCTCAAGAGCATGAGTACAAGCAGGTTGAAGCTGTTATCAGAGAAATTCCTGCACAGCCCAGTACAGCTGACTTAGCCAAAATTAACGATATTCTAGGGGATTATACAACGTATTTTAATTCTCAGAATGTGCCACGCACCCAAAACGTGCGAATAGCTGCTGAGGCGATCAATGATCACTTAATACCACCGGGCAAAGTATTTTCTTTCAACGGGGTTGTGGGAGAAAGGACTGAGGCTGCTGGTTACTTGCCTGCAGTTGTCTTTGTTGATAATTCCATGATTAAAGAGAATGGTGGAGGCATCTGCCAAGACTCAAGCACTCTTTTCCAAGCCGTCCGCCAGGCTAATTTGGCCATTGAAGAGAAGCACACGCATTCCTTACCGATATCCTACGTGTTAAAAGGACAAGATGCCACCGTTTTCTATGGTCTTCTTGATTTCCGTTTTAGAAATGATACGCAAGGGTATCTATTAATCAGTGCCCGAACGGGGGAGAACTGGTTAAGAATACGACTATTTGGACTGGCAGATGATCGACACCCGACTCTTAAGAACCCAGAGGGATATCCTACAAGTCCTGTGGATTGGCACCTGGATCCAAAATAGAAGACTCCCTGATAGATGGCAAAGTTAAGGTTAGCCGTCTGCAGGGGGTCAATCTATTTGCTGAAGATTTACAGCCCATTTGCTGATTTAGTTGAGAGGTTATATAGACTGATAAATAAGTTTTGCGGCAACTAACAGAGACATAATGATAAAGATTGGTTTAACTAGTTGAGCACCTCGTCGTATTGCTAGTTTGGTTCCCACATAGGAACCTAAGATCATGGAGAGAGCCATGGGGATACCATAAAAAAAGTCGATCTTTCCATGCCAGGCGAAGAGGAGAAGCGAGGCAATATTGCTTGTAAAATTTAAGACTTTAGAATTTGCAGAAGCCACGACAAAGTCAAAGCCATAGAGAGCGATAAACGAGAAGATGAGGAAGGACCCTGTCCCAGGGCCGAAAAATCCGTCATAAAACCCTAACGCAAAGGCAAAAAGACATCCTATCACAATTTTAGGAAAATCGAGTCCTTTGAACTGATTTTCCATTCCTAAATTTTTATGTAACAGGGTGTAAATTCCTACAATTAAGATTAAGACTAAGACTGCTTTGTTTAAAAAAGCTGAGCTTACACTGAGAACTGCCCAAGCGCCCAGAAAAGCACCTATTAAGGTAAATGGAATTTGCCACTTTACAAGTGAAAAGTTCACTTTTCCAGAGCGTGCAAACGTAATGGAACTGTTTAAAGAAGCCATGGAAGCCGCAAATTTATTGGTACCAAGTGCAAGATGTGGGGGAACACCCACCATCAGTAATGCAGGGAGACTAATAAGTCCACCGCCTCCGGCAATTGCGTCGACTGCCGCAGCCACAAAACCTAAGGTACAGATTAGGAAAAGATCAAACCACATTTTTAAAAATACCTCATTCTATTTTATTTGCCTATTGATTATACTCTCAAGGAACGTTTACGTCATCTCATTGAACAAGAAACTGAGAAATAATTTAATAATCTTCTAAGTTTGTATGATACTATGGTAATAGTAATAAAGATGCTTCAAGGGAAGGAGCAAACCTCTAAGTGCGGCAAGTAAGTGTTCATTCGTTAACAATAGGAGATGTATTAGGAAAAACCATCTTCTCCAGTTCTGGCAGAATCCTGTTAGGAAAAGGGGTTAAACTAACTCCGTTATTTATAGCAAAATTAAAAGATATGGGTCTCTCTATTCTGTACATTGAAGATGATCGTTTTGATGACGTTCAGGTTGAAGACGTTATCAGGGAGGAACATCGTCGCGAAGCTATGGAATTTCTAGAGAAAAGTACGAGGTCTATCCAGCTAGGGAAAAATCTTAACGATTCTGGCTTAAAGAATATTATAAGGAAAATTGTCGAAGAGATTTTGTTTAAAAAGGATATTCTAGTCAATTTGATGGACATGCGTAGTTTAGACAATCAACTGTTGGCCCACTCTGTCAATGTATGCGTTCTTTCGACGGTCTTAGGGAAGGCCCTCTTATTTGATCGTGAAAAACTTGAAACGCTTGCTATAGGTGCTATACTCCATGATTTTGGAATGCTACAACTGGATCCTAAGCTGATAACTAAAACCGGGGATCGTACCCCAGATGAAGTGGAACTTCTGAAAACACATACAACCTTGGGATTTGAATATCTTCGCAAACGAAAAGACCTTAATTTAGCAGTTGCTCACATTGCTTTTCAGCATCATGAACATCTGAATGGTACAGGCTATCCTAGGGGTTTAAAAGAGAGCGAAATCCACCCTCTAGCACAGATTGTGGGGATTGCTGATCTTTATGATAAGTTTACATCCGACCATAGTGACGTGGAGCGGATTATGCCCTATGAAGCGTGTGAAATACTAATGGGTCTGGCAGGTACACTCTATCCTTTAGAGATGATCCGTCTATTTCTAAGGAATATTGCAGCCTACCCGACCGGGATAACTGTGCGACTAAACAACGGCGAAATTGGGGTTGTGGTGGATCAGAACTTAAGCATGCCTGCTCGCCCGATTGTCCGTGTTTTTGATGAGTCAGAATTTGGGACAAATACGATGAAAGAATACAATATGGTGGAAAAACGCACCATTTTTATTCAAGAAGTCTTAGGTTAAACAAGGGGAGGGTTCACGAATGGCGCAAATTCGTTCAGCTGAGTCAATCCCGCAATATATTTTTGATGCTTTGCAAGAGAGGTTTCCTGATGCTCGCTGTGAGTTAGTGTATCATACGCCCTTTGAATTACTAATAGCGACGATTCTATCTGCTCAGTGTACCGATGAGAGAGTAAACCTAGTGACTTCCTCCCTGTTTGCCGAAGCGAATACTCCAGAGGGGATCCTCCGTTTAGGCCAAACTCAACTCGAAGATAAAATTCGTTCTCTGGGACTCTTTCATAACAAAGCAAAAAATATTCTTGCAGCTTGCAAGGTGCTGGTTGAGGACTATGAAGGACGGGTACCTGCTGATCTAGAGCTATTAAGAGAACTTCCAGGGGTAGGACGTAAAACGGCCAATGTTGTTGTCAGCAATGCCTTTGGCATACCTGCAATCGCGGTAGATACTCATGTTTTCCGAGTCGCACATCGTATTGGGATTGCTAGTGGTAAGACTCCAGAAAAAGTCGAGCAAGAACTAGGTCGAATTTTCCCCCAAGATAGATGGTCCTTAGTCCATCATCTTCTGATTTTTCAGGGTAGACGGATTTGTAGTGCCCGGAAACCGCTTTGTGAGGAATGTCCGCTGGCTCAAGTTTGTAAGATCTATCAGACAAAAGAGTAGATAATACCATTTAGAATGAAAGGATGATTCTCGTGAAATACGTTCGCTTTACGAATCCTGAAAAAGAGATTGGTTATGGTTTTGTCGAAGGGGAGAAGGTGCACCTGATTAATGGATCATTTCTTGACCCCCAAAGCCAACCAATCGATGCCTGGCTGCCCTTAGATCAAGTTAGCCTACTTGCTCCAGTAGAGCCAAGCAAAGTGGTCTGTGTTGGTCTTAATTATGCGTTACATGCCAACGAATTAAATCATTCGTTGCCCGAAGATCCGGTTATTTTTATCAAGCCACCTACTAGTGTGATTGGTCCAGATGCTGAGATAATCTACCCCAAGATCAGTCAACGCGTGGACTATGAAGCTGAATTAGCTGTCATAATCGGAGCAATCATCAAAAATGCGACAGAAGACGAGGCCTCAAAGGCAATCTTAGGGTATACCTGTGCTAATGATGTCACCGCTAGGGATCTTCAAATGAAAGATGGTCAGTGGACCCGTGGTAAATCATTTGATACGTTCTGCCCAATTGGTCCTTGGGTCGTGACGGATATCGATCCGAGTAAGCTGGATATACAGTTATTTCTAAATAGTGAAGTAAAACAGTCTTCTAACACCCAACATTTCATCAATTCTATACCAAAACTCGTGAGCTTTATTTCTCAAGTAATGACCCTCTATCCTGGAGATGTCGTGCTGACAGGAACTCCAGAAGGGGTAGGTCCTATGCAACCTGGTGATGAGGTGATTGTTAGAATTCAATCAATCGGGGAATTGCGCAATACCATAGTAAAAGATAATAAGTGTTAGAAAAGGAGATTTCCCAGCCAATGACTGTATACATGGGGGTAGACGTATGATACGAATTGGACATAATCCAAATACTAATATGTTGCCAATGTTCCATTTTTTATCGAGAGAGCATCCTTTGCTGGAGTCGATTACAGCAGAACCAACGGGACACAATGCTATGTTGGCTGATGGACGGATTGATATGGCACCGATTAGTGCCTTTTCTTATGGAGAGCATTGGCAGGATTATATGATTTTGCCAAATCTTTCTGTTTCGACAAGAGGGCGGGTAGGCTCCATCCTTTTATTCTCGAAAGTTGACTTGAAGGCCTTGGATGGGGTGACAGTTGCTTTAACGGATACATCGGCAACCTCGGTGAATCTGACAAAGATCTTGTTGCACCATTATTATGAAGTTGCACCGCGCTATTTAACGGTGCACTCTGATCTTGAGGGGATGTTTGACATTGCGGACGCAGCGCTCCTGATCGGAGATGCGGCAATTCTGGAAGCTCTCAAAAATCCGTCTTGCTATGTCTACGATCTGGGTGAAGAATGGTATAAGCACACCGGATTTTCCATGACCTATGCTGTTTGGGCTTTTCCTAGAAAACTCATATCCGAGCGCGGGGAAGAGATTAGGAGTGTCTATCGTTTGCTCCTTGACGCTAAAGAACAGGCACTAGGCAATATGAATGATATTGTAAAGACGTGTCAAACCATGCTTGGGGGATCAAGTGAATTCTGGAGAGACTATTTTTCTCAGTTTAATTATGGTTTAGATCATACTTATATTTCGGGGCTGAAGAAATATTTAGATTCTTGTTTTGAACAAGGTCTTTTGTCAAGTAGTCCTGTATTAGATTTTTGGCCAGAGGATTAATCTATGGGATATTGGGTTTACCTTGCTCGTTGTAGTAATAATACGATTTACACGGGTGCAACAACTGACCTCAAACGAAGAGTGCGAGAACATAACCGGGGGTATAAGGGACGCAACGGGGCAAAATATACAGCAGCACATCTGCCAGTTTCTTTGGCCCAAGCCTGGGAGGTTGATTCTTGGAGTGATGCACTTAGGCTAGAGTATGCCATAAAAAAATGCGTGCGCTCGGAAAAGGATCGACTTATCAAGCAACCAGAACAAATTCAGCAACTTGCTGAGCGTCGTAAGTTTACCTTCTCGATTTCTGAGACTTCTCCAGAATTGTGGAAGCAGACGGATATACCTGACGAGAATTTAGAGGATTGAATATTTTTGGAGGGAGGTGAAACCAATGCCAATCGTACAAGTTGAGTTATTAGAAGGCCGCACTATTGAACAGAAGAGGTTACTCGCAGAGAAAGTGACCCAAGCCATTGTAGAATCCATCGGGGCACCTGCGGAAAGTGTATCCATTATCATTCGTGACATGTCTAAGGAGAACTACTCAAAAGCAGGAGTCCTTGCTATTGATAAATAGTTAGTGAAGCATTCACTTGATAGCAAAAGCACGAAGTGAGTAACTTCGTGCTTTTGCTTATTTGCTTAGTGAATAAGATAGTTTTAGATTAGACTTGATAGGCACTTCCCCCCATGAATTCTCTCAAAATCGAGTTAAAGGGGACTGTCGAAGTGTCTAATGGGTTAAAGAATGATAGGAGAGTTAAGAGGTGAATTGCTGTTTTATAAGTAGGACTCTCCCGGGGAACAGATTTTAGTAATTCTTCGGCGCTAGGACGAAGTGCATTAAGTTCGTATAAGAGGCTAGAATTGAACATCACATCCGCTTCTTCTTGATAAGGAAAGATATTATGATTTTCACCTCTTCGGACACTGTCCCACTGTGCCAGGGTTCGTTCAGGGTTTATCCCGCGGAATTGATTGTCTCTTACGAGCCGACGAATTAGTCGGACATCGGTCGTCGAAACGCGATTGTAGACATCAAGATTAAGTTGGAAAAGGGCGCTGATGTAGATCTTAAACATTTGGTTGCGATCTAATGAAGGCAGCAGGCGAGGATTAAGGGCATGGATGCCTTCAATAACTAGGATTTCATTGGAACTTAGGCGCATGGGCTTACCAGTGGGACAACGCCCACCGCACACAAAATCAAAGACTGGGGTTTCTACTTCGGAGCCACCAATCAGGGTGTTTAAGTGAGTAGCGAGTAGGGGTAAATCAAGAGCTTCTAAGCATTCGAAATCGTATTGGCCGAAGGCGTCAAGGGGAGTTTGTTCACGTGGAAGGAAGTAATTGTCGAGGGAAAGGGCCACGGGACGGAGCCCATTGACACGAAGTTGTGTCGATAGCCGTTGAGCAAAGGTCGTTTTACCAGATGATGTTGGACCAGATATTAGAATGACACGGACATTGCGCCTCTGATCAAAGATCTTATCCGCAATTGACGATATTTTCTTTTCATGTAAGGCCTCCGCCAAATAGATCAAATCTGGAGAAGAATTTTCTGAGATAATGGTATTTACGTCTTGAACTTTAGAAAGGTGTAAATTTTCTAACCAGCGTTGAGTCTCAGAATACGTCGCCGAAAGTTGTTCAGGAGGTACAAAAGGGGAAATTAATTCTGGATGATTGGCATTGGGAAAGTGCAAAATAAAACCAGGTGGATAATGGATGAGTTGAAAGTATTTCAAGCTGCCAGAACTCTCAAACGGCGGGTATAGGGCGTCGCATACGTCTTGATTATTCAAACTACAATTAAATAAATGATTACTTCCAGACGCATAGGAGATCGGTTGGTCTGCGATAACCCACTCTTTTAGAAGATCCTCAATTTTTTGGACTTCTCTTGAAGATAAAAGGGAGTCTTCGAGCTCACAATAGACACCATCAAGAATCGAGTGTGTAATCTTTAGTTGTTCCTCTGGAAAAAGCTCTTTGACCACCCCAATGAGTCCCAGGATCAGACTTTGGCGATATCTTCGGATTGTGTAATCTGACATTTGTGTCCGCCTTTCAAAATTTTTAAGATGCCTAATTATTCGCTGACTAATTTGTTGCTTCCTCAAAATAACTCTGGAATTAAGCCTAGTTTACGAATCTGAATTGACTGACTTCTCACATAGGAAGGAAATTTGTCCTAGCACGGCGAATAATCAGCGAATGTATTTAATGGATCAAACAAATCTATTATACCAAGAATATACAAGGAGGGAAATATATGTACGAAAGCACACGAGGGAATCTTTCGGGTCAAATAGCATCTCAGGCGATTGCCTTAGGAATGGTACCAAACGGGGGACTCTTTGTTCCTTCAACGTTTCCCGCCTTGAATTGGCAGGACCTTCAGGGGTTAGCTTATCGAGACGTCGCTTTTCGCGTAATGGCCCCTTATTTACCTGAATTCACCGAGTCAGAACTCTCGGAAATAGTGAACGTTTATTCTGATGGCACGTTTGAGGGAGCGAATCCAGCCCCGTTGGTACCCGTAGGGAATTTTGGAGTACTGGAGCTTTGGCACGGGCCTACAGCTGCTTTTAAAGATATGGCGTTACAGGTATTACCCGACTTATTGAAAGTAAGTCTTACTCGATTGGACTCTAAGGCTGAAGTATTAATTCTGGTAGCTACATCCGGTGATACAGGCAAAGCAGCCTTAGAAGGCTTCAAAAACAGAGAAGGCATACATATTGTTGTCTTTTACCCCGCAGGCGGCGTAAGTGCGGTTCAAGAGCGACAGATGAGTACGACAGAAGGGTCGAATACCCATGTAGTTGCTGTGAATGGAAACTTTGACGAGTGCCAAACTGCCGTGAAGCGGATTTTTGCTTCAGATTCAATAAAGGCAGACTTTGAAAAGAAACAGTTGACTTTTTCTTCGGCTAACTCGATTAATTGGGGACGACTTCTTCCCCAAATCGTCTATTACTTTTGGGCTTATTTACAGGCAGTAGAACAGGGGAAAATAACACCTGAAGCTAAAATGAATGTAGTGATTCCTACTGGGAATTTCGGCAATTTATTAGCCGCGTATTATGCTAAACGCATGGGGCTTCCGATCGGGCAAATCATTAGTGCTTCAAACCAAAATAATGTCCTGTCTGATTTCTTTGCTACCGGGGTTTATGATAGTAAGCGAGCATTTTTTCAAACGATCTCGCCTTCGATGGATATTTTAATATCCAGTAACTTTGAACGTTTTTTGTATGAGATGAGTCATAGAAATGCGGAGCAAGTCCGAAGTTGGTATGATTCGAGCAACCAAGGGATGTTTACTGTAGACCCAGATACTTTAAAACATTGCCAAGACACGGTCTACGCCGGATGGACAAGTGAGGAGGAAACCCTAGAGACTATTGCCCATAGTTATCGAACCTATCAGTACGTATTTGACCCTCATACTGCCGTGGGGTTGAAAGTCTATAATGACTATCTTGCGGCGACTAAGGATCAAACTTATACTGTGATTGCTTCTACGGCAAGCCCCTTTAAATTCGCAGTCAACGTTTTAGCGAGTTTGGAAGGAGAAAGCTCTAGGGATGAGTGGGAAGCCTTAGAACGTCTTAGCCAGTTGACTGGGTGGAAAATTCCTTTAGGGCTTCAAGGGTTGGATCAGAAGTCAGCAAAAACGGTGGCTAAGTGTGAGCCGGAAGAGATCGCTGGGTTAATAGAGAGGATGTTTGCGTAGGGAGGAAGTGTCTTAGCCCACTCGCACAACGTTCCATTGCTATTCGCTTGTCGCTCAGGCTAAACCGCAAAACTTCTGGGCTTACTGCATGTGAACAGTTGCGGTTCTTAACGCCTGATCAACTGCGCTCATTGACGCAATTCCACTAATCGTGCTCATTAAGCTAAGAAACTTCCTCTGGCTTGGGGTCGACGGGGGCTAGAACGCCTGGGCGGCTGACGCTGTTTGTGTCTGGACACAAATGTGCTGGGTGTGTTTTTGGGGGAAGGGATCGACGTGATTTAGAATTAGGTATGGTTCCTGGTGTGTGGATTTGATGATTCTGTTGGGCATATAGAAAAAGGAGAGAGGATTTATCCTCTCTCCTTAAAAAATTCGTTCGTCTGGAAGTGCTTTGGGATAGGAGCCTAATAATTTGACAAAGGTCTTTTCCTCTTTGAGCGCCCAGAGAACATCTTGGATGGGGGGAGCGAAGACATAGCCGTCGACATCAACAAAGAAAACGTATTCTCCCAGTTTTCTTTTAGAGGGACGAGATTCGATGCGGCTGAGATTAATGTGTCGCTTACTAAATTCCCCTAAAATGCGATACAGTGCGCCGGGTGTATTTTCTGTAATGACTAGTAAAGAGGTTTTATCCTCTCCCCCAGACATTTCAGCAAGTTTATGACCGACAAGTACGAAGCGTGTGGCATTTAGTGTGATATCCTGAATTCGTTCTTGAAGCAAGTGGAGGTTATAGAGGTGAGCGGCTCGACGTGGTCCGATTGCTGCCCAGTTTTCACGGATTGAAGAAATCTTATGGGCTGCTTCAGCTGTGCTTAAACAAGTGATCTGTTGAGCATTGGGGAGGTGTTTCTCGAGAAAATCTCGGCATTGTCCAATGGCCTGTTCATGAGAATAAACTCTTTCAATCTGGTCAAGCGGCATTCGTTCGTGGGCTAAAAGGCATTGGTCAATCGGATGCACGAATTCATGGGTGATGAAGATATGCTCTGTCTGGCCTAGGGTATCCATGGTCACGCCCACTTGCCCTTCAGTGGAATTCTCTAAAGGGACAAAAGCCCAAGCTATTTCCATATCATTACAAGCCAATAGTAAGCGTGGTATAGTAGAGAATGGTATAAGCTCGGGGGGGTCTTCGGTAAACTCAGATTGAGTGGCAATAAATAAATGGATTGCCTCTTCGGAAAAACTTCCCTTGGGTCCTAAATAGCCCATTTTATTCATACTTCTGTCTCCTTCGTATGCATTCTGTAGTATAAAGAAACAACCATGAACCCTGGCGCTCACAAATTAGAATGAAAATGTTTTCCAGTCATGCGAATTCCATAGTCTTCCATTTGGAATACTCTTATTGGCGGGAGTTAAATATCCGCAAGTTTATTGGTGGAATTTCCCCCGTTAAAGAAACTG
>Ga0209643_1000655_pt1 | contig 50715 bp, 45 predicted proteins | sample AutmiccBRH37_all_FD_187383 | JGI IMG/M metagenome (GOLD analysis project Ga0209643, IMG submission 187383) | Deep subsurface microbial communities from Mt. Terri, Switzerland - Autotrophic microbial communities BRH/37_all (SPAdes) (version 2) | ecosystem: Environmental > Aquatic > Deep...
CTCGCTAATACTCCGTTCGACTTGCATGTGTTAAGCACGCCGCCAGCGTTCGTCCTGAGCCAGGATCAAACTCTCCATAAATATATAAAGAGTTTAATCTTTATTCTCAAGAATTACTCGCTTACTTTAGCTAATAAAAGCTGTTTGACGAGGTTTTTTGTTCGCTTGCTTTCGCTTCTCTTTACTCTGTTTAGTTTTCAAAGACCTGTTATTACCGTTTTCTGCCACTTTGTTTTCAGCGGCGTTTATCATTGTATCATGGCTCTTTTGCACTGTCAAGTGCCGTTAATCCCTGCTGCACCGACTCACTCGAGCCAACATCCCTTATAATATCACTTTCGTTGCTGCCGTTCAAGCATCAATTTATTCCAGTTATGTTTCGACACTCGCGTCGACGACAGATTAATTAATATAGCATATTCAACATATCTGTGTCAACCGAGAACACGCTTTTTTTTTAACACGGCGGAATATGCTACACCGACTTAAAAGCAAATGCCCATACCATATGCAATCCCGAAAACCTATCTTATTTATGTAAGTTTACGTGATGGGCTATCAGCTAAGCCTATTGCTTAGTCTTTAACATTTCTTCATTATAAATTATTCTTTACCCGACCGTTTTTTATTCGTAACTTTTTGCTATTTTTATAAATTCTTCATTAATAGCGTGTACTAAATGCCCCATTACCCATTTGCCTGACCCTTAATTCACTTCAACCCGCCGCTACCCAATATTCCGCTGGGTAGGTTAATTACCGCGTCGGGGACATCACCCACGATAATGCTTTCCGCCACCGGAACCTTGGTGACCACTTCAACTTCACCGCTGTAAAGGGGTATAACTACCCGTACCATGGTGGTAAAGTCAAAGTATATCTTATGCCGAGTCTGGTTGATACCCGCCTGTTCAAAACTATCCATTACGTCCACGTTAACAACACCCATGGGGTAAATGCGTATACTTATGCGGGGCCCCAGGTCAGCAAAAATACGACTACCCATGATTTGGCCGAACGGAACAGAGACCTGCTCTCTTTCCAAACCGCGCAGCCTTTGCTGCACATCCAGGGTTATATCTGCCGCTAGCTTATTTATTTGCACCGTATTGGCTTGCATCAGGGCCACCCGCCCGTTATAGTCCCGGTGTACAGTAATAAAATCCTGGTACCCTATGTTATTACGGGAAACTTCCTGTTGTACTGTTTTATTAATCGCTTCAACGGCCATCCTGGTAACCTGAATATCAGCCACTGTCAAAAGCGTGGGGCGAACCCGCAGATCGAAAAACAAATAAACACCGCAAACCAGTGCCAGCATTAATAACAAGGCCAAACGTCGGCGAAAGGGCTTTCTTCTTCTGAACATTAGCTTCACCCCATGGTTCGTTTATATCAGTATATGGGGGTAACCGACTTCCAATGAAAAAAGCGCGCCATTTTAGCGCGCTGGATCTATTCAATGGTAAGAAACCCTATTCTATTCGTAAAAACTTTCGTTTACCGGCTTTAATCACCATCCCCGGTTCAGGTTTTAATTTTTGTTCAGTGTCTGCGAATCTCTCACCATTTACCTTTACCGCGCCCTGCTGGATAAGCCGTCTGGCCTCGCTGGTGCTGGAACATAGACCGGCCTGCTGCATTAGTTTCGGCAACCATACACGCCCGTCTTCCAACATGTCCGCGGAGACGCTAAAGGTGGGCATATCCTCAGGCAGGTCGTGCTGTTGGAAAACTCGTTTAAATTCTTCTTCAGCCCGCACTGCAGCTTCTCGATCATGATAGAAAGATACTATCTCACGGGCTAACCGCATCTTGACATCCCGGGGGTGCACCTCACCGGTTTGTATCCCTGTGGCGATCCGGCTCACCTCGTCGAGTGATACGGGGGTAAGCAACTCATAGTACCGAACCATCAACTGGTCGGGTATGCTCATAGTTTTGCCGTACATTTCTTCGGCTTTTTCATCAATGCCTATATAATTACCCAGGCTTTTGCTCATCTTTTGCACACCGTCAGTACCCTCAATAATAGGCATCATCAGGGCCACCTGTGGTTCCTGGCCGTATTCCCGCTGCAACGTGCGGCCCATCAACAAATTAAACTTTTGATCCGTACCACCCAGTTCCACGTCAGCACGCAGGGCTACCGAATCAAAACCCTGCATCAGAGGGTAGAAAAATTCGTGTACACTAATCGGAAGACCTTCCTTAAAACGCTTGTCAAAATCATCCCGTTCCAACATCCTGGCTACAGTATACTTGGCAGCCAATTCAATAACCTGCGCGAAGTTCAGCGGAGAAAGCCATTTACTGTTAAATGTAAGGGTTGTCCTAGCCGGATCCAAAACTTTAAAGATTTGTCTTTCATAAGTTTTGGCATTTTCCAGTACCTGCTCTTCGGTAAGCTGCTTCCTAGTTTCCGATTTGCCCGTGGGGTCTCCGATTCGGGCAGTGAAATCTCCCAAAATGATAGTTGTTCGGTGACCCAAGTCCTGAAACTGTCTAATCTTTTGGAGCACCACGGTATGTCCCAGATGGATATCGGGAGCGGTGGGATCAAGGCCCAGCTTAATATGTAAAGGCTCTCCGGTTTTTACGGAACGTTCCAGTTTGGCAACCAATTCTGCTTCCGGCACTATTTCTACTACGCCTCGTTTGATAATCTCCATTTGTTTCTCTACAGAAAGCATTAGTAAATACTCCTTTCAGATGGCCTTAATTTAAAATTATACCAATATCGGTATTGGGTTACAAGATTATGTTCCGGACATACCAATTTCTGTGCTAATACTTTTTAATCGGTTATGGTATAATTGCGTTGATGTGCCCGGCCCCCGATTCCCTAAGGGAGGGATTAAATTGTCACAAAGTAGTAAAAACAATAACGGAAACCACAAGCGCAGAAAAAAAAGACTGAAACCACTCAGGCTGATTATTTTTATTGCCATTCTCGTCTTATTAACCACCGCCGGTGCCGCAATGGGACTGGTAGCCGTCAGCGTTAAAGACCTGCCGCCGTTGGACGACGCCAAGCTTGTACCAGCCACGGCAACCCAAATTTACGACCAAGATGAAAAGCTAGTCACCCAAATAGGCCTGGAAAACCGGGTTGAAGTATCGGTTAGTTCGTTGCCCGAGCACGTCAAGGAAGCCTTCCTGGCAGCCGAAGACCATCTTTTTTACGATCACCATGGAATCAGAATTAAGGCTATTTTCCGTGCTGCTTTTAACGACGCACTCCATTTCATAGGTATTGAACGCGTCTTCCAAGGCGGCAGTACAATTACCCAGCAGTTAGTCAAAATGTCCTTTTTGACACCGGAACAAACAATAAAAAGAAAAATTCAAGAGGCTTTATTATCTTTTCAGTTGGAAAGAAGGTATTCCAAGGACGAAATTCTGGGGATGTACCTTAACCGAATTTACTTGGGAGAAGGAGCATACGGCGTCCAGGCCGCTGCCCAGGTTTATTTCGGTAAGGATGCCGGGGAATTAACCATTAATGAATCGGCGGTTTTGGCCGGGATAACTAACTCACCCAGCAATTATTCTCCTTATGTGAATATGGAAGCGGCCATGACTCGTCGCAATCAGGTACTGCAGGACATGCAGACTTACGGTTTTATTGACGAGCCGACTTACCAGCAGGTTAAAGCTGAAGTAATACCACTTAGACAAAGCGAAAACGCACCGTCCAGATACCCGTACCCCTACTTTGTTGATTATATTACCGACCGGTTGCTGGCTAGTTTCGGCGAGGACGCGGTTTTTACGGGCGGTCTAAAAGTTTATACCACTATGGATCCAAAAATCCAAAGCTACGTTGAAGCTGCCCTGGACAAGCCTGATAACTTCCCGGCTTCAACCAAAAACGAAGCAGGATTACTGCAACCCCAAGGTTCTATGGTGGTGCTGGATCCTCGGGACGGCAGCATCAGAGCGCTAGTTGGCGGCAGGGAACACACTCAGATGAGGGCGCTAAACCGGGCTACCATGTCGCCCCGCCAACCCGGTTCGTCAATCAAGCCGCTCCTTGCTTACGCGCCGGCCATTGAATTTGCAGGCATGGGGCCGGCCAGTATTATTGACGACGCACCAATCAAGTTCCCTGCATACAGTAATTACGCACCCAAAAACGACAGCGGCGGTTTCAAGGGACTAATCACCATGCGCGCTGCGTTGACCAGTTCGGTTAACATAGCGGCGGTTAAATTGTTAATGGAACATGTAACAATGCCTGAAGCAATCAAATTTGCCAGCCGCATGGATTTAAACTTTCAGGCCCTGGGCCCGGCCATGGCACTGGGCAGCCAGGAGGTAACCCCGCTGCAGTTGGCGGCGGCTTACGCCGCATTTCCCAACCAGGGTATCTATAACACCCCCCACGCAATAGTGAAAGTTGAAGACCGTGAGGGTAACATAATTTATGAAGCCGATCCTTCTCCCAGGCGGGCTATGAAGGAGACCACGGCTTACCTTACAACAAGTATGTTGCAGTCGGTGGTTCAGTCAGGTACCGGCACAAACGCCCGACTAGCCGACCGCCCCGTAGCGGGAAAAACCGGTACCACGGACGAGGGTAAGGATATCTGGTTTGCCGGCTACACCCCCGACCTGGTAGGAGTAGTGTGGATCGGTTACGATCAGCCCACTAGGATGTCCCGCAGTTATGGGGGTACTTTCCCAGCTAAAATCTGGCGGGAGGTAATGACGCAGGCACACAAGGACAAACCGGTTCAAAATTTCGTACGCCCGGCAGGTATTGTTTCTGCTACGGTTGACAAAAAATCCGGTCTGTTACCGGGGCCAAACACTCCGCCTGAGCACCTGGTGACCGACCTCTTCGCCGCCGGCACGGTGCCATCAGAAACGGACAATGTGCATGTTCTGGCTGAAGTTTGCGCTACAACAGGTCAGTTGCCGAATGAATACTGTCCGGATCGCATTACCCGGGTAATGCTTAAACTTCCCTACTCCGTGCCAGAAAACGTGGCCGATTTTGACCAGCGACTGCCAACCGAAATTTGCGATGTGCACAGCGCCGAATCTGCATTCTTCCCGGGTAATAACGGTTTCCCCTGGCCGGATCCTAATTACAACCCGGGTGATTCGGATGACTCGGACGACAATAATAACGACCCCAACCGGAACGATAAACCGGGTAACGGAAATCGCAGGTAGGGTGGCTATGCCACCCTACTTTTACTTATGCTGTATAGAGTTAGCGAACAAAGGCATGTGGGTTTTGGGAACTTTTTAATAATATTTTTAGTCTATAATTTCGTCATTAATCAAAAATAAAAATGAAGGTGAAATCATTGAAAAAGTTATTAATGGCACTAATAGTTTTTTTATTGCTCACTTCCGGATGTGCAAAAAACGATCGCCCTGAACCAGTTGACAATTCTAAAGCAGAAATTCCACCCCACCAGGTACATACTGCTGTTATCACCGAAACTAAGGCGCCAAAATACTTTATCCCCAGCGCCACTATGCCGGATGGTTCTCTTTTTGGTTTATCCGGCACTAAATTGACCACCTGGAATCCAGAAAACGGTGAGGTTAAAACCATTGGCAACGCCTGGTCAGGGATGCTTTCTCCGAATGCCGCGAAAATAGCCTTTACCGATGACCTAGGCCTACAAGTTTTAGACGTAGACACCGGCGCTATTACTTCCGTGGATCAAAACCCAACCGTGGGCGATTCAGCCCTGGATCTCGGAGTATGGTCGCCGGATTCGGGAAAATTCATGTATATGTTCGTGCGAGAATGGTCATCGGATTACTTCATATACAACGCAGAAACCGGAGAAAAGAAAACATACGAGTTTGGTAATATTCCTAATTTCCTTTCTAGGCCGGTTGATTGGTATGACAATGGCTTGTTATTTGCCGTACATGCTAATCAATCCAAGTCCGGCGAACAGGAATACAAGGAAAGCGGGTACCGCTCCGACCTGATGCTGGCAGATATCGAGGGCACATTTACACCGGTATCCGATATGGATGACGGCCAATTTGCCCTGTACTGCGATACAACTAACGATAACGAAACCATGCTGGTGCTGGTATGGGAAGGGGAATCCAAAACATCTGTCGGGTTGCTCAATACTGGCGACGGGCAAATTGATTACATTGCTGCAGGAGACAACACGGTTGAGGGCAGCATCGGACCGGATGGTAAATTCGCCATTTTTATAACGGCCATCGAAGGCGGCCGGTTTAGTGCCCGGGTATTCGACTTGGAAAGCAGTACCGGTATTTTGGAGCAAGAACTTGCCGGTTACGAACCGCCTCGTCACTTCATGTGGAGTGGTGACGGGCGAACCGTTGCCTTCGGACTGCAGGGTGACGACGAAAACGGTATTTTCTACACTGTGAAAATCAAGTAGCAAATTTTTGTTAATACGATTTAACGTAAAGAAGATGGACGTCAGGTTGACGGCCATCTTCTTTATTTATGTTATAAACTAACTGACTTAAAAGAGTATTCCTATCACGCTTTTTTAGCTAAAAACTTTAATTCATTTAAGTCAATTCGGCAACTGTAATCCCGCTTCCTCCTTCTCCCTGTTCACCCAATCGATAAAAACTAACCCGCGGGTGCTCTCTTAGCAGTTGCTGCACAGCAGAACGCAGCGCTCCAGTTCCTTTGCCGTGTATAAGGTACACTACGGGAAGACCGGCCAGTACAGCGTCGTCCAGGTATTTTTCCACCTCGTCCAACGCATCTTCCACCCGCGTGCCTCTGAGGTCTAGTCGGGTAGAAATATCCCGGGCTTTTTGCTGAACCAGTTTTCCAGTACCGGTTTCTTGCTGCTTATTTTTTTTACTAGTAGAATCACGCAGTTCTGTTCGGTTAATGGTCATCCGAATCATGCCCACCTGAACGTGCACGTTGCCATCCCGATCCGGCGCATCCAGCACCGTACCTTGTTGTCCGTAGCGAGGGATAAAGACTTCATCACCTGGTCGCACCACTTCGGGCGGCTGAGTGTCGGTACGCTGCCCACCATCCGGCGCTTGCTGATCAAGTTCAGCCTGTAGTTTTTTGAGCTGCCGCCTGGCGTCACCAATAGTGGCATCCCGGGCGCGGGATGATTCCTCTTTTAGCGACGTTTTGAGCTCCTCGACTAGATAATCGGCTTCCCGCCTGGTTCTCCTGACCAATTCCCTGGATTCCGCCACCGCCTTAGAGATAACCTCATCCCTGCGAATGCGTATTTTTTCAGCAAGTGCTTGGTATTCCTCCCTGATTTCTTCGGCTTCCCGACGCAGCTTTACAGCCTCATCCCTTTCCCGTTCGGCCTGCACCCGGGCTTTTTCCAAATCACGCATCAAATCCGCGACCTCCCGCTGCTCCACGGTTAAATAGCCCCGGGCCTGCCGCACCACCGTTTGGTCCAGACCAAGACGCAAAGCGATTTCAAATGCGTTGCTCTGGCCAGGCCGGCCAATTAGCAGTCTGTACGTTGGCCTTAATGTTTCCGGGTCAAACTCCACACTGGCATTTTCCACCCGCTCGCCGGTAAAAGCGTAATTCTTTAGCTCCCCGTAATGGGTAGTGGCCACCGTGGCCGCACCCAATTCGCGCAGCCGGTCCAATATGGCCTGGGCCAATGCCGCGCCCTCGTCGGGGTCAGTTCCCGCTCCCAGTTCATCCAGCAACACCAGACTACCGGATTCCGCCTGGGACAAGATACCCACAATGTTGGACATATGCGATGAAAATGTGCTTAACGACTGTTCAATGCTCTGCTCGTCACCTACATCCACAAAAACGTCTTTATACATACCAATAATGGTGCCTTCATCGGCAGGCAAATGCAGCCCGGCATGGGCCATCACCACCATCAGCCCCACCGTTTTAAGAGCCACCGTCTTGCCACCGGTATTGGGCCCGGTGACCACCAGCATATCGAAGCTTTCACCCAGGCGCATGCTAATGGGTACGGCCTTGCCCGGCAGTAGCGGGTGACGCGCTTTTCGAATGTCTAGCTTGGCCCCCGGCACCACTAGCGGGGCCAGGGCGTTAAGGCTTTCGCTGTAACGAGCGCAGGCCATGATGAAATCTAAGAGACCCAGGATTTCCAGTGCATACAGCAGATCCTCCGCCACATCTCCAACCGCAGCGGATAGTTCCTGTAGTATCCTGGCCACCTCCTGCTTCTCCTCCGCCATCAGGGTGCGCACTTCGTTATTAGCTTCCACAACCGGCATGGGCTCAATAAATAGGGTGGCGCCGCTGGCCGACTGGTCGTGTACAATACCGGGCACCTGGGCCCGGTATTCCTGCTTTACAGGCACCACATAGCGGTTCTCCCGGATGGTTACAATGGGATCCTGCAAGTATTTTTGGTAGGTAGTTGACTTAATAATAGAGTCCAGCTTTTCCTTGACACGCTGTTGGGTCGCAATAATTCGTCTCCTTAGGCTAAAAAGCTTTTCTGAAGCCCGGTCAGATATTTCCCCACCCGGCAGTATGGCCCCACTTATTTTCTTCTCAGCTTCCCGAAAATCGCCCAATCCTAAGGCGATTTCGCTTAACCGGGTATATTTATCCCGCCGCTCGCGAAAAAAAGAAGCGATTAACCTCGAAGCAGTCAAGGTTTGTAAAACATGCCACAATTCCAGAGGTTCCAACACACCACCCCTGGCGCAACGCCGCGCCTGCTCCCGTACATCGTTCCACCCGTCCAGTCGGGCGCTGGGTTCCAAACGCAACACTTCCCGGCCCTCGGTAACCCGGGCCAGCGCATCGTTAATATCATCAATATCCCTCAGGGGGGTCAGGTTTAAGGCCAGCTCACGGCCGGGCTCCGAGGCGGCTAATCCCGCCAGCCGTTCCTTAACCCGCTCAAATTCAAGTCGTTTTAAATGTCGCTCGTTCATGTCGATAAATCTCCCTTTAGTCCATTACACCGCGGTAATAATGTCCACGGGTATAACCTGGCCCTTGGGCAGTCAATTCGCGCACAACTGTTTCCAGGTCCGGCAACCGGTTTGGTTTATCCCGCAGCCCGTCCAGTATATTCCGGTAAGCCCGCACCGTTTTGGCCACGTATTTCACGTCATCCCGGCGGGCCTCAATGCGGATCGAAGCCAAACCCGCCCCTGCCAGGTAAGGTAGCGTATCCAGCAGACACAGCTCCCGGGAATTGAACACATGCATCAGGCAGCTGCTGTCGGTCTCCACAGGAAAAACCACATCCTTACGGTCCAGCAGGCCAAAAGAACCACTACGACAGGGTACCGTACATTTTTTGTCTTCGCATCTACCACCCAACAAGCTGCCCACCGCACAATAACGTGAAACCATCAGCGGCATAAAACCGTGCACAATCAATTCAGTTTCCAGGGGCATCCCGGCAGCCAGTTCCCGCACCTGTTCCCCAGTCAGCTCCGGTGACAGGGTAACCCGAAACAAACCCTGTTCTTTAAGGAAAATAGCCGCTTGACGGTTGAACACGTTAAATGGAAAATCCGCCGCCAACGGCAGGTCCGTTATCTCCCGCAGCACAGGCAGTAACCCATAACCAGCGGCCATAATTCCATCAGGGTTCAGTTCCAGCATTGATTTTAACTCTTCTCTGTACCGCTCTAGATCCAAATCATGCAAGATGCGAGGTGTCACCGGTATAAAAGTAACCCCCGCTTCCCGACAAGCCTTCCGCGCTCCTAAAACATCTGCTTGGGTTGGTTTGTCCTGGCTGCGGAAACCTTCACCGTTATAATATATAATTTCAGCTCCATTTTCCACAGCCGCCCGCACTGCCCGCGGACCGCTTACCGCCACCGCCAGCTTAGGAAACCGCCTAGGTGCAGCATCCTCCCAGTCTGCCAGAGCTAAAGCAAGCCCGCGTTCCATTCTATCTATGGCCAGTGGAGCCGGCAAACGCCTCTTTACTCTTTCCCGGGCAATCATTTCCACCACCCGCCGGCGCACATCGTTTATTTCACTTACGGGTACCATTACTTGGCCCTCGATATCACATTCCAAGCCGTCAAGTACAAAGGGAGTGTTGCCCAGCCGACCCAACTGCCCGACCAGGAATTCGGCCGTTAGGGGACGTCTTTGAGCCGGTTCACCCACCGTGCCGGTTTGAATGATAACATTGATCCCATCCCGGTCATCGGCCTCCAGTGTCAACGGCTCCCCTACCCGTGCCCTTACCCGCATGTCCAACGGTATACGTAGCTTTTCCCGGCTGGAAGCATAAGACTGCAGGGCTCTGTTCATTAATTCAGCATTGTGGGTTTTAAAAACACGATCCCCTGGCCGGACGTGCCCTTCCATTTCAATTTCCACTACCGTGCCGGCAACAGCAGACTCCACTTTATTACCGTTTACCCACAATCCGTGCACCTCTTTGCCCACCCGGCCGCCCCGGGTTACCCACACCTCAATACCGTCACCGACCGCCAGCGGTGCTTCAAGTTCTATTTCCACCCGCCCGGCCCGCTGGTTGTAGTGCTTGACGCGGCCAAGCAGCACGCCTCTGTTATTCGGGCGCTTGTAACTCATCAAATCTTGACCAAGGTTGCCAAAGAAGTAACCGCTGGAAAAACCCCGGTTGAATATCTGAGCCAGGTCTACGTTCTCTTCGTTGGTTACAGCAAAATCCCCGCCGACCAGGGCCCGGTCGATTAGTTCCCGGTAAATTCTAATCACCGTAGCCACATATTCAGGCCTGCGCATGCGCCCCTCAATTTTAAAGGAATCAATTCCAGCGGCCATCAGACGCGGTACATAATCGCTAAGATTAAGGTCTTTGGGACTGAGCAGGTACTCACCCCATTGGCCGGCATCAGCCACCGGCTTCCCGCTTTTGTCTACCAGACGATACTCCAGGCGGCAGGGCTGGGCGCAGCGCCCCCGGTTACCACTCCGGCCGCCGATCATGCTGGACATCAAGCATTGACCGGAATAACAAATACACAGCGCTCCGTGGACAAAAGTTTCCAACTGTACCCCGGCGCGCTCCCTGATGTGCCGCACTGAATCCAGATCCATTTCCCGGGCCAATACCACCCTTTTTAATCCCGCCTCCCGTAAAAACTCCACCCCGGGCAGGTTATGAGCGGTCATCTGGGTACTGGCGTGCAACTCCAATTCAGGTACCACCAACCGGGCCAGCCTGATTAAACCCAAATCCTGCACGATAGCGGCATCGGCACCGGCATTATATATAGCATGTAAAAAACGAACCGCTTCTCGCAATTCGGTGTCTGCCAGCAAAATGTTAACCGTAACATAGATCTTTACGCCCCGCATGTGGGCATATTCAATCACTTCGGCCAATTCTTTGAGATCAAAATTGTTGGCGCCACGGCGGGCGTTAAACTGCCGACCGCCCAGGTACACTGCGTCAGCTCCGTTCTGTACCGCCGCCACCAGTGCGTCTCTTCCGCCGGCCGGGGCCAGTAATTCCGGCCTTTTCATAGAAAAACCTCCCGCTTATTCAAGTTGGGAGACGATTGCGTCCCCAACTTGAATCGTCTGCTTGTTTTTTAGCTGCGTTTATGCCGGATGATACCGGCGCAGGGGATAATCTCTACTCCCTGCTGTACTAAACCGTCCAAAAGTAGGTTCATACCCACTGAGTCACTGGCCATGTGCCCGGCAATGATCACATTGACGTGGTTCTTTTCGGCTTCTTTACGGTGTTTCTCGCTTATGTGCATCACTAGCAGCGTGCCCACTCCGGCCTGGGCCAGCTTGGCGTATGCGTCCTGCGAACCACTGGTACCACCGGTCATATCTACCAGCACCTTGCCGGCCCGACGTTCTTTGCTACCTACCACAATACTGGGGCCGGCGTTGTTTTTAACGGCCTCGGCATATTCTGGAATTGTCTTTAACAGTTTGACGATGTCCAACAGGGTTTTGGGTTCTTCTTGCTCTATTATCTCCTGTAGAAACGTGGCTACCTGGTTATCGGCCACAGTATGGGCACTCATGATAGGTATGCCCAGTATTTTGGCGGCGTCCACAGCCCGGTTGTGGTTAATGGGCATGAGCCCTCGTTTGACCTCTCCTATGCGGGAGGCCATGATACCCTCGGCTACGTTTATAGGTACTCCAAACCGGGCTAAAATGTCTTCCTGCAGATGCATCACATCATGCAGACCAGCCAGGGCTTTTCCTTCGGGGTGGTGCGACATAATCAGGTCTACCGGTTTTCCCTTTTCGGCCAACCGATCCGCCAGCAGCACCTCTCCTACTTCGATATCCACACCAACCAGCATTCGACGCACCTGGATTTCGGGGTCACCAAACAAAACCCTGGTGTCACTGTAAGGGTTGACCAATCGATCAGTGTCATAATCCTTTTTGTCTTCTTCTTTCAAATCAGTATAGCGTTTCTTTTCCCTTTCCAACTGCGCAGCCACAGCATTTGCACCCCGCGGGTCCTTTTCGATACCCCTGGCAATTACGTATTCATAAATTTCCCTGATATTCAATTGTATACTCTCCTCTCAAAATACCGGTTCATTAAAATACTGTATGTTACTATTCTGTTAGTCAGAATTAGCTGGCTTTCTTATTCTGACTACTGAGTTCTGACTACTGTGTACTAATAATATGTTATTTTCTGGACACATATTTACTGCCTTCCAGATAAAAACGCAACGGCAATTCCGCCCCTTCCCGGATGCCAATCCGGGTTGTGGTTACAAGTGGCGCGGCGGGTCTGGCCAAACATATATAAATTTGCTCCCCTGTGAGATCGCAGCGGTTCTGCTCTTTCCCTATGGCCAGAGCCTGGGTAAGTTTGGCCGGTCCCGAGCACAGTTCATGGGTGTTTTCCCGCTTGCGGCGGATTTTCATCAGTTCGACTCCCAAAACCGGCTCAAGCGCCCTGATTAACACCGCTTCACCTACCCCTTCAGCGGCTGAAACCACGTTAAAGCAATAATGCATTCCGTATGTAAAGTAAACATAAGTAAACCCCGGCGGGCCAAACATGGGACTATTGCGCGGTGTTATCCCCCGGGATGCATGGCAGGCCGGGTCTCCCTGTAAATAAGCCTCTGTTTCAACTATGATACCGGCGGTGGTTCCCTCCTGAGTATGATGCACTAGCATACACCCGGGTAGTTCTCTGGCCACATTAACAGTATCCCGGCCGTAAAAATCCCTGGGTAGCGGGGATCGGATTAACCCGTCTTCTTTCATTTACGCAACACCTGCATTAATTCCGACAGCGGCATGGTATTTAATACGTGTTTCGGTTCCAAGCAAGCCCGCCTGGCAACCGATACGCCAAAAACCATATCGTCCAGCCTGAACAGGTCATGGGCATCGGTATTAATAGCAACTCGCACCCCGCTTTCCCGGGCCAGACGGACGTAAAACTCGTCCAGATCCAACCTGTCGGGTGAAGCGTTAATCTCCAATACCTTACCATAACGGGCAGCGGTTTCAATTATTTCTTCCACATCCACGTCATAGGGTTCCCGGTGCCCTAACAGTCGGCCTGTAGGGTGCCCGATGATGTCAACGTACTCATGAGCGATGGCAGACTGGATGCGGTTCATTAGCTGCTCCCGGCCCTGTTTAAAACCGCTGTGTACTGAAGCAACAACCACATCTGTATCGGCCAGCACTTCATCCGGGCAGTCCAGACTGCCGTCAGCCAAGATATCCACCTCGATGCCGGTTAAAACCTCAAAGTCTTCCCATTGCCGATTCAATTCACGGATTCGGGCATGCTGGGCCAGCAGTTTTTCACTGGCCAGTCCCCTGGCAATCTTCAACGATTCGGAGTGATCCGTGATAGCCAGGTACGAGTACCCTTTTTTGTGGGCCTGCTTGACCATGTCCTCAATGCTGCTTGTTCCGTCGCTCCAATCGCTATGCACGTGCAGGTCACCGCGGATGTCTCCGGTTTCCAGCAACTGTGGCAGTGCATCCCGCTGGGCTGCACCCAGCTCACCGCTGTTTTCCCGTAGTTCCGGGACAATGTACTGCAATCCCAGCAATCGGTATATATCTTCCTCTCCTTCCACCCGGGGCCTTTCCCCCCCGGCGCGCGGGAAAAGGCCCTGCCGGCTTAAACGCCAGCCCCGTTGCCAGGCGATAAACTGCAGACGGCGGTAATGCTCCTGGCTGCCTGTGCTACAAAGCAGAGCATACCAGAACTGTTCCTCGGGCACTACAGTCAAATCCACGTTCACTCCCCAGCGGCTAACGAGCTGCAGTCGGTCTTTTTCCCGCCAAAGTACCTCCCCAATGTTCGGGTGAATAATCAAGGAATCCAGTACCTCATCGGTATCCCGGGCCACCACCAGCAAGTCTACACTGTCCACCAGTTTGGTCCACCGCCTGACCTGGCCGACCACTTCAACTCTTTGCACTGCCGCCATTTGGTGCAGGTAATCTTCCAGTCCCCGGGCAAGCTCCCGGGCTGCACCCAGAGTAAGAAGTCCGGTTTTTTTCCTCAGCCGGGTAAGACTGCGTACAATTTCTTGCTCGGTTTTGGAGCCAAGGCCCGGAAGTTTACGCACTTTGCCGGCTCGGGCTGCCGTCTCCAACTCTGCCAGGGTGGCAACACCAAGTTGTTCATGAAGCAGTTGTACTCGCTTGGGCCCCAGTCCAGGCAGGGTCATCAGTTCCATCAAGCTGGAAGGTACATCATGCTGCAGCTCCTTGAGCAATTTTAGCTCACCGGTGGATAACAGTTCACCAATTTTGGCAATAATGTTTTTACCCAACCCCGGCACGTTCTTGAGCTGGTTGTGTTTATACAGATCAGCTACCGGGTTTTCCAGTCCGGCAATAGACCGCGCCGCCCGGCGGTAGGCCCGGACTTTAAAAAAATCACCGCCTTTATATTCCAGCATGTCCGCAAGTTGGCTAAAAACCCAAGCAATTTCCATATTGCGCACTGAAGCAACTTCCCCCATATTTATTAATATCATATGCTTACTTATAATTTGCCTCAAGAAATATAAAAAAACTCATGAAGCCCGCTCCATGAGTTTTATTTGCTTTTCTTTTTGCGCTCGGGTTCCAGCATATTAACCAAATTGTTATATTCTTCTTTTAAGGCGTTTAACTCTTCTGCCATGTTCAGGGCTGTTAGTACGGCTGCCTTATAAAGTGACAACCTTGGGTTACGCTGCAACACCTGCCTCATTTTTTCGTCCACGTCTCGAGACATATTAACCATCGTCTCAGGCGTCGCGTCCCCTTTCAGGGTATAGCGCACACCGTATATCTCTACATCTACCCGGTTTTGATCATCTGACATGGCCCGCCCTCCCCAGCGTATTTGGCACATTGGTTGCTAATTCTACATCTAATACCATATTCCTGCTACAAAGGACATTTTTTCATGCTATTTACGTTATTATTCAGATATTAAGAATTCAGGAGTCAGAATTCAAAAATGCTCTGAGAATAAAAACAGCTCTCTCAACGCTGAGTTCTGAATCCTGACTCCTAAGTAGTTACTTATTATTTTTGTCTAATCCCTCAACGTAGCACCCAGCTCTTTTTCAAGAGCCACGGTGATGAGAGCTACCTTCCCGGAAACCTCCTCATCAGTGAGCGTCCGGTCATCAGACTGAAACTGCAGGGAGAAAGCTATGCTTCGATACCCCTCAGCCACCTGTTCGCCTTGATATACATCAAACAACCGTACGTCCCGCAGTATAGATCCACCCTCATGATAAATCACTTCCAACAGACTGGAAGCCGGAACGTCAATACGAGCCAGCAGAGCCAGATCCCTCTCCACTCCCGGGAATTTGGGCAACGGTTGATAAACCATCGGCCTGCCTGCGGCTACAGCCAAGAGGTCAAAATTCAACTCAAACACTGTAACCCGCTGCTTCAGATCGTAAGCATCTTGGGCATCAGGGTGTAGCTCGCCAATGATACCCAATTTCTGCTCACCGGAATAAATTGTTGCTACTCGCCCCGGATGGAATCCCGGCACATTCGCTTCCGGTTTGTACGTCACGTTCTCGACCCCGGCATCAGCTAACAATACGCCCAGGGCACCCTTAAGGAAATAGAAATCCATATCCACAGAGCGGCTATTCCACCCGCCCGGCGTCCGGCCGGTCACAGCGGCGGCCAGTACCGTAACTTCTTTAGGAAGCGATTTACCGGTAGTGGGAAAAAACACCCGGCCCATTTCAAAAATTGCGGCATCCCGGTTACGGCGGTTGCTGTTGCGCTGCAAAACATCCAGTAACCCCGGGTAAAGCTGGGTGCGCATTACAGATTGTTCTTCACTCAGTGGGTTTTGCAGGTTCACTGTTTGTCGCAGGGGGTTATCATCAGGTACCCCCAATCGGTCAAATACCCGGGGACTGTGGAAACTATACGTGACCACTTCGTAAAACCCGCCCCGGGACAAAAAACTGCGCACCTGCCGGGCCAGGAGGTGAGTACCGGGCAGGGAACCTGAGGTCATCACCCCTGTGGGCAATGTATCGGGGATCCGGCCGTATCCGTGTAGTCGGGCCACTTCTTCAATCAGGTCTTCCTCAATGGCAATGTCCGGTCTGTGTCCGGGCACCGTGACCATAAGTCCGTTGGCGTCTTCTTGCACTTCAAAATGCAGACTGGCCAGCAGGCCGGTTATTTCGGCCGGTGTCAAATCCACATCCAGCACGTGGCGTACCCGATCCGGGCGCAATAAAATGGTTTTTTCCACCACCGGCGCTGCATAATTATCCACCACCAGGTCCACAACTTGGGCGGCGCCCATCTCCGCCAGCAAGCGGGCGGCCCGGTCAGCAGCCCGCTGACAACCTGTGATATCAATACCGTGTTCAAAACGTGATGATGATTCAGAATGCAAAGCCAGATCCCTGGCAGTGCGCCGTATGCTCACCGGGTTAAAGTAAGCGGACTCCAGCAGCACCGCACCGGTGATTTCGGTAACCTCGGAATCCAATCCACCCATTACACCGGCTACGGCTACTGGTCCCGACGGGTCGGTGATGACCAGCATTTCTGGGTTTAGTTTCCTTGCCACGTTATCCAGGGAGATAATAATTTCGTCCTCGACGGCCCGCCGCACAATAATATGGCCGTCCTGCAGCTTATGATAATCAAAGGCATGCAGCGGCTGGCCCAGTTCCATCATCACGTAATTAGTCACGTCCACCACATTACTAATTGGACGTACCCCCACCGCCCGGAGTCGGTGTTGCATCCAGGCCGGTGAAGGCCCCGCCTGTACATTTATAAGCAACCGGGCTACGTAACGGCGGCAAAGTTCCGGTTCTTCAATGTCTACCCGCACGGGCTCTTCCCCGCCCGGGACTGTCTCCAGCGGTTCGGTAGGCGGCATTTGCAGCGGTTTACCCAAAATAGCTGCCACTTCCCTGGCCACCCCAAGTATGCTCAGGCAGTCACCCCGGTTAGGTGTCAACTCCAGTTCCAGAACCACGTCGTCAAGGCCGATTAATGGCTTTACGTCTACGCCCAATGGTGTGTCGGCGGCCAAAATCATAATTCCGTGAGCTTGGTCTGCAGGCATGGTGGATGGATCAAGCCCCAGTTCCTGGCCCGAGCATAACATGCCCCGTGATTCTATCCCGCGCAGTTTGGCCTTTTTAATCGCCAGACCGCCGGCCAGTTTGGCCCCCACCACCGCTACCGGAACTACATCGCCCTCAGTAACATTGGTGGCACCGGTAACAATTTGCACCTCTTCCCCGCCCACTGTAACTACCCGGCAGATAACCAGCTTGTCCGCATTGGGGTGGGCTTCGATTTGCAATATTTTGCCGGTATATACCTTCTCAATTCCCTTACCGGGTTCCTCAATGCCCTCGGCGGCTAAACCCAGCATGGTCAGACGATCGGCCAATTCATAAGGTGAAATGCCGCCCAGGTCAACAAACTCACGTAACCAGTTATATGAAACGCGCAACTAAAGTAACCTCCCTCGGTTGAATCCTTGTTTAAAATATTCTAGACGTTTTAAATCTACGGTCGGTTTCCCAAAGTATCATCATATTTGAACACCTAAAATTGAGCTAAAAAACGCAGATCATTATCAAAAAGCAACCGCATGTCATCAAGGCTGTACTTGAGCATGGCAATCCGTTCTACGCCCATGCCAAAGGCGAAGCCGGTAACTTCCTCGGGGTTATAACCACCGGCTTCCAGAACCCGGGGGTGAATCATCCCGCAGCCCAGAATCTCAAGCCAGCCGGTATGGGAACATACGCGGCAGCCCTTGCCACCACAGGTGGTGCAGGAGATATCCATCTCGGCACTGGGTTCGGTAAAGGGAAAAAAACTAGGCCGGAATCTGGTTCTGGTTTCCGGGCCAAACATTTTTTCTGCAAACACCCTCAGCGTTCCCTTTAGGTCGCCAAAAGTAACCCGCTTGTCGATGACTAGCCCTTCTACCTGGTTAAACATTGGCGAATGTGTGGCATCATCATCGCGGCGGTAAACACGGCCTGGTGCAATTATCCGCACCGGCAGGGCAGGGTTGGTGCGTTCCATGGTCCGCACCTGAACCGGAGACGTGTGAGTCCTGAGCAGAACCCCAGGCGCCGTAAAAAATGAATCCTGCATATCCCTGGCCGGGTGTTCGGCCGGAAAGTTCAAAGCTTCAAAGTTATAATAGTCGAGTTCAATTTCCGGGCCTACTTCAATGGCATAACCCATCCATAAAAAAATGTCTTCCATTTCTTCCTGAATTACGGCCAGAGGGTGCCTGCTGCCGGTCATAAAAGCAGTGCCCGGCAGTGTTACGTCTATCTTCTCTTGCTCCAGCCTGGCTTCCTTAACCCTGTTTTTTATTTTGTATGTACGACTGTTCAGCACATCTTCGAGTTTTTCCCGCACCTCATTAGCCAGCTGGCCGATGCGCGGCCGCTCCTCGGCGGAAAGAGCGCCCATGCCGCGCAGCACCCCGGTAAGGATGCCTTTTTTACCCAGATAACGTACCCTGATATCGTTTAACTGATCAAGGTCTGTGGCACTGGATAACGCCTGGCTGGCATCTAAAAGCAGGTTTTTTAGCTTTTCTTCCATGTTCATCCTCCTCAATATAAACTTAACGTTGCTATTATTTAAGTAGTCATAATTCATAATCCAGAAAGCACCGAGAATTTGCGTTTACGTAATTTACCAACCTCTTGTTGAATAAGTTTTATTATGACCCCTGAGTAGCTACTACCTATAGCACTTATTATTACCATTATATCTGGACATAAAAAAACCGCCCTCCAGGGACGGATTAATAAAATCCGCGGTACCACCCTAATTCAGGCATAAGTGCACAACCGCTCAGCCCAAAAACGGTAACCACCGTTTTTGGATCCCGTATAACGGCGGGAAAACCGGCTACACCTACTGAATGAACGTTCAGCTGCAGTTCCGGGGTGAATTTCGGCGGGTTGCGCTTTTAGCAGGCTCCCAGTCGACGGCCTACACTCCCTGTAAAGGCAATTACCGCTTACTTATCCCCATCATCACTGTTCTCGATTTACTCTAATGTACAGCCAACCTTCTGTACAGAATATACGCGCGGACGGAACCAGTAGCCTCAAACAGCCTCCAAAAAAAGTCGGCGGTTAAAAACATTTAACCACAACCTTTCCCTCATTCTTTGGGGACCTTTTGCTGTTACTGATTATATCATACGGTCGAAATCAAAACAAGGAAGTTAACTAAAAAATGAAACTGCATTGTTATACTTCAGGTCTGCTAGAATTAACGCTCCATCCGCTGCCGTGTCGCTTCGTAAAGTAAGATACCAGCCGCCACACCGGCGTTCAATGATTCCGCCCGCCCGGGCATTGGTATACGGACTGTCTCCCAAAACGCCTGGCTGATGGAATTGGAAAAACCATCGGCCTCTCCCCCCACCGCCAGAACCACCCGGCTAGTGAGGTCACAATGGTTGAGCAGCCGACCTGCGGCAGGATCCCCTGCCACCAGTTTCCAACCACCTGCATCAAGAACCGCCGGCAGGCGATTCGTATTCTCCACCGGCAGCAAAGGCACGCGAAATATAGCTCCCATGGTGGCACGCAGCGTTTTAGCGTTATATGGATCGACCGTGCCTTTTAGCATCAGCACCCCACCGGCTCCGTATGCGTCAGCACAACGAATGATGGTGCCCAAGTTGCCCGGATCGCGTACTCCGTCAACCAGCACCAGTAAATCGCTAGTACCGCTTAAAAGGATTTGTGGATCCAATTCAGGTCGGGCGGACATTTCCGCTACCGCCATAATCCCCTGGGGAGACTCGGTTTCCGCCAATTCCGCAAACAGTTCCCCGTCCACTACATAAATTGGCACGCCCTGCTTCTTCAGGGTTTCCAGTAGTCCGACACCCCGGCCGTTTTCGGCTAGTTCTGGTGTATAGATAACCTGCTGCAGCGGCCATTTCTCCCGGATTGCCTCTTCCAGGAAGCGAACCCCTTCAACAAGGAATTTACCCTCTAGTTCCCTGACCCGCCGCCGGGCCAGACGCCGTATAAACTTAACGCGGGGGTTGCTCCTGCTAAGCAACGCGGCACCTCCAACATAATAGTTTATACACTAAAACCAAAATAAGCATGGTGACTATGCCATGCTTATTTGCTGATGGGCCATATATTGGGCTGTTATGCCTTGGCGTTGTCTTTAGCCAAACTCACCAGTTGGCCAAAGGCAGTACCGTCATTGACAGCTAAATCGGCCAGAACTTTACGGTTAATATCTACACCAGCATTCTTCAGGCCGTTCATAAAACGGTTATAACTCATACCGTTATTCCGTGCGGCAGCGTTAATACGAGCTATCCACAGCCGTCTGAAATCACGTTTTTTGTTTTTACGATCCCGGTATGCATAAGAAAGGGATTTCATTACTTGCTGGTTGGCAACCCGGAACAGTTTGCTCTTGGAGCCCCGGTAACCTTTAGCTAGTTTTAGAATTTTTTTATGTCTGTTTCTTGAAACCACACTGCTCTTCGCCCGTGGCATGTCAATTCCTCCTTTTACTGAAACTCACTTGGAACGGTTAGGGGAGAAGACGCTTTAGTTTTCCCGCGTCAGCATGGCTCGCAACCGTAGATTTGCGCAAATTGCGCTTACGCTTGGGGCTCTTTTTCCCCAGAATATGACTGTGGAATGCATGCTCAGACTTAAATTTGCCTGTTCCGGTTTTTTTGAAGCGTTTGGCGGCACCGCGATGCGTCTTAATCTTAGGCAAGGCAGGTTCACTCCTTCCGTTACTGCAATAAATTAGGTTCTTCTCTTTCGGCTACCTACTCCTGCTGCTGCGAAGATTGTGGCTGTGTTTGTGGCTGCGTTTGTTGTTCGGGCTGTTGCTGCGGCTGCAGTTTGGGCGATAGGATCATGATCATGTTTTTACCTTCCAATTTGGGCGTTCTTTCCACATTGGCCAGTTCGACGACCTCGCCGGCCAGCCTGATTAAAAGTTTTCTGCCCAATTCCGGGTGCACTATCTGACGGCCCCGAAACATAATGGTGGCTTTTACCTTATCGCCATCCTTTAGAAAACGAATAGCGTTTTTTGCTTTGACATCAAAGTCATGATCGTCAATATTAGGGCGTAGTTTAACCTCTTTAACGGTAATGACCCGTTGTTTTTTCTTAGCTTCTTTTTCTTTCTTACTTTGTTCATACCTGAATTTACCGTAATCCATTATGCGACACACCGGCGGTTTGGCCTGCGGCGCTACCTCAACCAAATCCATTTGCTTTTCTTCAGCTAAACGCAACGCTTCACGTAGGGGTAGCACTCCCAGTTGGCCTCCGTCTGCATCTACCGTTCTGACCTCTCTGGCTCGGATATGGTCATTTATCCGATGATCTTTGGAAATAACATTTCACCTCCCAGCAAAAATAAAAAAGCGGGTTTTCCACCCGCTTAACGATTAAGCATTTCCGTTAATATGCCTGTAATTGCAACCATAGCATATCTTACCGTTGACCCTTGGACTGCTGCACTTTTAGCGTCACGGGGTGAGAAGCGAGCGGCTTCTACTTTTAACCATATTTAACTCGCGTTATTATATCACAAACTCCCCGAACCCGTCAACGTCAAGTATTAGTCGAAAGTTTAAAGTCTAAAGTATACGAAAATTATTATAATTCCCATTTTAAAACACTAAAATTAGACGCTTAATACTATAGATGATGACCTTTGACTTTTAAATATTAGTTAATGTTCACAGGCCAAACTGTTTTCCCTATCTTTTATTTCCTTAACAATTTCATCCGTAAACCGGCCCAGTTCCACCGCGCCCAGGTCGCCCCTGCCCCGGTGCCGTACCGCGACCGTACCGGCGGCAGCCTCCCGGTCACCAATTACCAACATGTAAGGAATCTTTTGCGCCTGGGCTTCCCTGATCTTATAGTTAACCTTTTCATTACGGGCGTCCAATTCCGCCCGTATCCCGAGGGCGTCCAGTTCCCGGAACACCTTTTCGGCATATTCAAGCTGCCGGTCGGTGATGGGCATCACTTTAACTTGTACCGGAGCCAGCCAGGCGGGAAATGCACCGGCGAAGTGCTCGGTAAGGATGCCGATAAACCGTTCAATGCTACCGAACACCACCCGGTGAATCATTACCGGCCGGTGCTTTTGATTGTCCTCACCAACGTAAGTGAGGTCGAACAACTCAGGCATCTGGAAATCCAGCTGGATGGTGCCGCATTGCCAGGTCCGGCCCAGACAATCCTTAAGATGGAAGTCAATCTTGGGCCCATAAAAAGCACCATCACCTGCATTTATTTTGTAGGCCATACCCTTGCTTTCCAGCGCTTCTTGCAAAGCATTAGTGGCCTGTTCCCATATTTCGTCCGAGCCCATGGCCTTTTCAGGTTTGGTAGACAGTTCCACATGGTATTCAAAACCGAACTTTTTATAAAAATAGTCCACCAAGTCTATGACGCCGATAATTTCATCCCGGATCTGGGATGGCAGCATGTAGATATGAGCGTCGTCCTGGGTGAAACAACGTACCCGCATCAAACCGTGCAGGGTACCGGATAGTTCGTGCCGGTGCACCAAACCCAGTTCCGCCATGCGTATGGGCAGTTCACGGTAACTATGCAGCCGCCCCTTATAAACCAGCATGCCACCGGGGCAATTCATGGGCTTAACAGCATAATCAGTTTCATCAATCTTGGTATAGTACATATTTTCCCGATAATGATCCCAATGGCCACTGCGTTCCCACAGCACACGGTTCAGGATTACGGGAGTACTGATCTCGTCGTAACCCCGCTTCTTATGTTCTTCCCGCCAGAAGTTCAGCAGTTCGTTGCGCAGAATCATACCCTTGGGGTGGAAGAACGGGAACCCTGGCCCCTCTTCCTGGATGCTAAACAGATCCAGTTCCACGCCCAGCTTGCGGTGATCCCTGCGTTTGGCCTCTTCCAGACGGTGCAGGTGTTCTTCCAAGTGCGCCTTTTTGGGGAAAGCTGTACCATAGATGCGCTGCAGCATTTTATTGCGCTCGTCTCCCCGCCAGTACGCCCCGGCCAAGTTCAGCAACTTTACAGCTTTCAATCGGCCGGTTGAAGGTACATGAGGTCCGGCACAGAGATCCTCAAAATCGCCCTGCCGGTAGCAGGAAATCACCACATCCCCGGGTAGGTCTTCTACCAGCTCGACCTTATACTGTTCCTGCCGATTGCCGAAATTTTTTAGGGCTTCATCGCGGGATAATTCTACCCGGGTGAAAGGCAGGTCTTCCTTAATAATTTTATTCATCTCAGTTTCGATTTTTTCCATTTCCTCAGGAGTAAACTTATGTGGTGAATCAAAGTCGTAATAAAAACCATCGGCAATAGCAGGACCAATCGCCAACTTAGTCCCCGGGAAAAGTCGTTGCACAGCTTGCGCCATTACGTGTGACGCACTGTGCCTGAACGCCTCCCGTCCTTCCTCGCTGTCAAAAGTGAGAAACTCCACCTCGGCGTCACCGTTCAACTTGGTATTCAAGTCCACCAGTCTGCCGTTTACCTTGGCTACCAGTGTTTCCTTGGCCAGCCTGGGACTGATATCAAACGCCATTTCCAGCAACGATGTGCCAGATTCGTACCGGCGTACAGACCCGTCTTTTAAAGTAATATTAATCATTTATGAAACCCCTTCCCATTATGAGTTAAAAATCAAAAAGCCCCTGGCATATATGCCAGGGGCAGGACTGCAATCCCACGGTTCCACCCTGATTAACCCTAACGGGCTTATCTCAGTTGGCGTTAACGGTGCCGGGCCGGCCATTTTTCGAAGTTCGAAGTTCGGGGTTCGAGGTTCGATTGGTTCGGTTCAAAATCGAGCTTCGTTTCCTGTACTTTAAACTTGCAGGCAGCGGTTTAGAGGGTGGTTTTCATGCTCTCCGTAAAACAAGGACACTTTCAGCCAGTGATGCCCTCTCTCTGAGTTCCGGTAGGAGATTACTCGTCCTCATCATTACCGTTTTATACTTATATTCAATCCTTACGATACATTATATTAACCTGCCTTTCCGTTGTCAAATAACAATCTGTATCAATTGCTGTCTTTGATACAGAGGGGGCAACCATCACAAACGGATACGCGACCGCCAAACACCTTGCTTACGGTATCCACTGTGTTATGGGGCATCTTGCCACCACCGGGATGGAACACTATTTTTTTCGGGGCCACAGTTATAAGGGCGCTAATCAGCATATCCTCATAATTAATCTCGTTCTCGGTGATGTTGAGCATAAACTCTTCCAGATAATCACTGTTAATTATCTGGGCTTGCTCATCAAAAAGTTTAAAAGCACCATTAGGTCTCAAGACCACATTTACCAATTCCTCTCTCGGATCCTGAACTTCAACGAAGTATTTTAGCAATTCGATAAACTCCTGGTACTCCCGATCCATAATGAAATCGTCTGCAGCCTGGTCTGCAATGTCGTAAAGTTCGTTAACATAGTCCTTAAGCCTAAAACGGATAAAGCCGTCAATATTTATATCGTTATTTGCTTCCATGTACTCGGTTAGACGGCGTAGAATAAGTACTTTGTTATGCTTCCTGCTATGGTCACTGAAATTTAATTTTTTCTGGGCATAATCATAGATGGTGCCTTTTTCATCGTCATTAAAATAGTAGTAATTTTCCCTAATTATATGTTTTAACAGTGTCGCTTCCCAGTTGTTCAGAATTAAATCAGTTATAATGCCCGCCACCCGGCGCCGGATAATAGTTTCCAGGTTTCCGGAACCGGAAATACTGCAGTCGAGGAAGGTGAGCCAGCCCAAGGGCTTTTCTTGCAGGCGAATTTTTAAGCCCCGGCTTTCCAGGGCCCGCAGTTCACGGTCGAGTTGGTTTTTAAGCAGTTCTTGATGATGGGCGGCGCCGATGGAAATACATGAGGACACGCGGTTCACTTCCTTTCTTGTAAACATTATATGTGAAAGAAAAAAACGGTATACTGCAGGCCATGTAATTGCACTACCAGTATGAACAAAAAATCAATTTGCAATGCCCGGTAATAAATAAACACCAACCAAAAGGCTGGTGTTTATGAGAGATATATTCAAGGAAAAAATTTTAAATATTTTTTTAAAAATTTAACGAAGCACGCCTGTCAAGTCTTGATCCAGCACGAACCGTCCAAATTCCTCGGTGGCTCTTGATTTAAACTTTTCCCTGTGCTGGATTAGATAGAAGCCACGGGTGGTATAAAAATCCTTAATCCGCATCGGTTTTAAGGAGCCAAGTTTTAGCTCCTTGCGCAGCGTCCACTTGGACAGCATAGATATGCCGAGGTTGGCTTCTACAGCCTCTTTAATAGCCTGCGTGCTACCTAAAGTGATAATGTGTGAGGGTCTAAAATCCAGCCTGCGCAGCATGTTTTCCATGGCCAGGCGCGTGCCCGAGCCTTCTTCACGGATTATAAACACCGCGTTACCAAGCTTTTCTGCCGCCTGAGCCTGCTCCAGATAACCGGCACCGGCCAAGGCATGCTCCCGGGACACTATGAAGATCATTTCATCATCCAAAAATTTGCTAATTTTTAGCTGCGGGTCTTCAACAATACCCTCTACAAGACCGATGTCGATGCTGTTTTCCCGTGCGCGCTCGTGCACGAACTCAGTGTTGCCAATTGTTACAGCAAATTTTACGTCCGGAAACTTGCGTGAAAAGGCCGCCATTAAACGTGGCAGTACATACTCTCCCACGGTAAAACTAGCCCCAATGGTCAAAGTACCTGTAACCATTTCCACAAGATCGGAGACAGCCCGTTTGGCTACTCGGTGCATTTCCAAAATATCTTTAGCGTACACATAAAGCGTGGAACCGGCTTGAGTTAATTCAACCCTTTTACTGGAACGCTCAAAGAGTCTGGCTCCGTAATACTCCTCAAGGGTGTGGATGTGCTGGCTGATGGCTGGTTGGGATACGCTTAGCGCTTCCGCTGCCCGGGAGAAGTTTTTTTTTCCGCAACAGTAACAAAAATTAATAGTTGATTGTCCAGCATATTGTTAAAATCCTCCCCGGAGATAATGATAAATTATATATTTATCATCTTACTACACCCTGAATCAAATGTGAAGTCATTGTTTTTTAAATTTAGAATAAGTAACATTTATACTTGACCGTCAGGAATTTTATTCACTGCTGTACTAAAAAAGCTTTAGAGTTTAATATTCTATTATGAGGTGGTTAAGATGAAAAACCCGATAAGAATAATATTGGCAACGGGCATGCTGGCACTTTTCTCTATCAGTGTATTAACCGGTCTTCTAGTTTGGTTGGTATTCCCGCACGGTCCCGGAAACAACGGCCTAACCTGGTTAATAAGTGACATCCATAAATGGGTATCCTTAATATTCGTCATTCTTGTATTAACTCATGTGTTAATACGTTGGGAGTGGCTAAAAAGAAATCTAAAAAACATGTAATAAGGGATTTAGTTTTTTAAGGAGGCGGCTAGATAAGTGCAATGTCACCGTCAGTATGTTGATTTTGAAACGTTCCAGGTACTCGATAACAACCGTTTCGGCATTCAAAAAGTTATCGAAAAATATGAAATTCTGGGCTGGGTGAAACTCTCATCTTTCTTCACCAACGGAATCGAATTTATTAGGTTAGGCTGGCCTGCAACCGCAGGAAAACCGGTTAAACCTCAATAATAATACGTTTTTTTTAATACCATTCGAAAGTATCCACATAAAAAGAAGCTATAAGGGAAAGAATTTATTTATCGTAACCAAAGGAGGTTCAAGCATATTGAGAGATATTTCCACTGCAGAAATGCTTCAATTAAGGGAATTGATGCAAATGGAAGCCAATGCCATAGCCAAGGCCAAGGCAACCCAAGTTCTAATCAATGACGATGAAATGATGACCGCTTTTAAGTCCGGAATTCAGGCCAGCGAGGCCAGACTCAAAAACATGCAGCAGTTTATAAGTGAGAATAACATCGTCAGGACGGAGGTGCATTAGATGGCATCTTTATTACAAAATATTTTAGGCAATGATGACGACTTCAAGATAAACGACCAGGTTATAGCCAATGATACCTTAATGGGCCTAAAAGGATCCGCAACCGCGTACCTTGGCGCCACCCTTGAATCATCCACACCGGAAATAAGGCGCATGTGCAGTGAGTTTCTAAGTCAAAGCGTCATGGCTCATGAAGGCATGACTGCCCTGTCAATTAAAAAAGGGTGGTATAAACCGTACATTTCCCCTGAGGAGCAAATCGCACAAACCTTTAAGCAATCCGAATGGGTGTTGAATGCGAACACATAATAAATTGTCCGGTCACCCGGTGAGGGGTTAACCGGTAACAACATAAAAAAGCCCGACGTCGTTAACAACAACGGTGCCGGGCTTTTTACTTAGCTTATAGGCGGATAGAGAAAAATGTTTTTTCAAGGTATTCAATCATGATACAATAACCCGTAAAGCGCAAAAATATTGCTTTCTTAAGCACAAAGGGGATATTATTTTGATAGACGACAAAAATTGTGATTCTTGTCCGGAAGTAAAAAAGGACAATAATACCGGGGACTTAGCTGAGCAAGAACTAAATTCTCAAAAAATGAAAAAAGGTTGCTTTATTTACCTGGGCGTATTTGCTGTTATGCTTGTGATGGCGGGCATCATGACCATGTGCAATCCATAGATGCAAGCTATTGAGACCCCAGTTAGATGATAATCGTCCCATTACACTTTTACCTTCTCAGGCACTGAAAATAAATTACGTCTTAAATTGGAGTGTATATTTTGTTTTATCTTACTGTTGCTATAGTGCTCGAAGTAGCAGGCACCACGTGCATGAAACTCTCCCAGGGGTTTACAAGACTGTTGCCTTCCGTATTTTTGTTTGTCTTTTATCTGTTAAGCATTATATCTTTAACCATGGCCTTAAAAAAAATAGACGTCAGCGTGGCTTACGCCGTGTGGTCCGGTCTTGGCACCGCCCTAATAGTCACACTGGGGATACTGTGGTTTAAAGAACCACTGACGGCCATGAAAATTATTTCTATTGGTCTAATAATAATCGGTGTTGCCGGACTTCAATACAGTAACAGCGCCCATTAGCTTATCATTTGACCTGTTAACTTGAGAAGCGTTATCAAATATTAAAAAACCCGCCTGCCCATATTAACTAGGACTTGGCGAGTTTTTTTAATATTGCCTGTGGTGGGTGCAGTAGGATTTGAACCTACGACCCCTTCCGCGTCAGGGAAGTGCTCTCCCCCTGAGCCATGCACCCAAATGCCTACTTCAATTGTTGCAACATTTATTATGCCTTATGGCACGTAAAATGTCAAGTGGCAGATCCCACCGAGCCCGCGCAATACCTATCAGGACTCTAAGACGTACATTGCTAAACGATAACCAACACCGGCGGGTAAACCCGATTTGGCTGCAGGAAGGAGCGGTTTTAAATTGCCGTTCCTTCCCGCTGGGTTATTTGGAAAGCCAGTACATTAACCGGGCAAATGAATTTTCGGGTTGTACTTCCTTAACAGCCACCAGGGGCGCTTTAATTAAACGATACCCATGTACCGTAAATTCGGCATGACCCACCAACTGACCCTCCCGTACCGGCGCTTTCAGTTTTTCATCAAGCTTAATCTTTAGTTGGATATTTTGGAGTTGGTCACGGGCTATGTTTACCCTTACCGGATCCGCCACGGTCATTCCGACAAATGATTCTTGACCCTCTTTAACGTTTACGCGGGCTAACTCACCGCCGGCAGGGAATATCACCACCGGATGCACCTCGTTAAACCCATACTCCAGCAGTTTGGCTGCTTCTTTGTAACGGTCACCGGCGTGCAGCACCACCGCAATTAATCTGCGTTCGCCCCTGGTGGCAGATGCTATTAAGCAATTACCTGCCCGTGGGGTGCTGCCGGTTTTTACGCCGTCAATACCCGGCAATTGATCATTTTTTAGCAGCCGGTTGGTAGTGGTTATTTCCGCTTCCCGTTCCTGGGGATTAATCCACTTGACTACTGCTGCTTTGGTTCGTACCAGGCCGTTAATCTGGGGCTTTTCCAGCGCATAACGAGTAATTACACCCATATCATAGGCTGTGGAGTAATGCTTGGGATCATAGTAACCATTGGTATTGGCATACCCAGTATCCCGGGCGCCAATTAACAACGCTTTTCGGTTCATCTGATAAATAAATGCATCATGGCTGCCTCCCACATGCTCGGCGATAGCCACCGTAGAATCGTTGGCTGAGGCGATTAGGGCCGCTTTCAGCAGGTTACCCAGAGTAATTTGCTCACCTTCGTTTAGGTGAATAGTTGAACCAACTGAAACGTTAGCCGCCTTCTTACTGACATCCACTACTTCTTCGGGTTTAGCATTCTCCACCGCTATGATGGCAGTCATTAGCTTGGTCAAGCTGGCCGGTGACCTTCTCTTGTCTGCGTTATGCGCAAAGTAAACTTGTCCGGTATCTGCATCCATTAGTATAGCAGCCCGGGCATTTACACGCAATTCATCTGCCCGGGCAAAAGAGCCGCCCATATTACACAACACCGCAAACACAAAAAAACAAACCATCGCCCGCAATATACAAAGGCCCAAGATCGTTCACCCTTCCTGGAAATATTTCCATCTCCAAAAACCCAAACTTTGGACATACAGCCCATAACAGGCAAATAAAAATTAAACAGCTTGATAATTATGTAAGGAGTAAAGAGGTGAAAGATGTGCGTATTTACCTGCTGAACATGCGTAAGCTCAGACGCAATTTGATGATGGGCACACTACTGGTTATATCCGCCGTCCTTTTCGTGGTGATGCTGCAGCAAAACACCGTTCCAGCTACGGTGGAGCCTAAACCGCACGCCATCTACAAGGTACAAACCGATGAAAAGATAGTTGCGCTTACCTTTGACATAAGCTGGGGCACCAAAGTGCCGGGGCCGATAATGGATATCCTTAAAGACAAAGATGTGAAATCAACCTTCTTTTTAAGCGGTCCGTGGGTAAAAAAATACCCGGAGTTTCCTAAAAGACTGGCCGCCGAGGGGCATGAAATTGCCAGCCATGGCAATGAACATGTAAACTACGGCGACCGAAGCAGTGAGTGGGTCAAAAGTGATATGATGACCGCCCATGAATCCATTAAAGAGGTCACCGGGGTGAGTCCCCGCTTAATTCGTACGCCTAACGGACACTGGAACGATATGGTTCTGAACACGGCTCAGGAGCTGGATTATAAAGTGATCCAATGGAGTGACGATTCCCTGGACTGGATGAAAGACCGCTCCGTGGATCAGATTATAAACCGGGTACTGGAGAAAGCACACCCGGGTGCCATCATCTTAATGCATGCCAGTGACACCTGTGATCGTACCCCGGCGGCACTACCAGCTGTGATAGACGGCCTGCGGGAAAAGGGCTACAAATTAGTGACGGTTTCTGAATTGCTTAAGCATGGTCCGGGTGTTATTGACTAAAAGAACTTTTTGTCACACTTACAATAAGTATTATGGAGCAAAGGCCAATAAAAAATGCGAAGGAGATATTTCTCCTTCGCATTTTATCTTTATTGGTAACTATTTAGTGTCTCCTGAAAAAGTCTTGGTAAGGGGTTTGGTGTTAATCTCCGGGTTACTACTCGCCGTTATGCTTGAGCGAGCTCCTACGTAACCCTCCGATTAACACCAAACCCCAGTTATGCTTAGTTTTTCAGGGGAAACTATTTAGATCCAGAGTTTTTTGTTCCGGTGCCTCTTAATCAGCCACCATGCCAGCAGTGCCAGGATGCCCGCCACGATTAAAATGTCCATCCGGTGGAACCACGGTTTTAGAGCCAACCAGTTTTCGCCAAGTTTGAGACCCAGGTAAGTAAGAAAAAAACACCAGGGCAGTGAACCAAGGAAAGAATATAAAACAAATTTATAAAAGTTCATCCCCGAAATGCCGGCTGGCAAAGAGATAAACGTGCGTACTACTGGCATCAGGCGGGTAAAAAACACGGTGGCCTCACCGTAACGTCCAAACCACTCCTCGGCCTGCAAGAAATGTTTTTCAGAAAAGCCGAAAAGCCGGCCGTATTTCCTCAGAAATGGCCGACCACCTTTGTAACCGATATAGTAAGATACAATTGAACCACCCAAGCCGCCCATGGTGCCTGCCATAGCAGCCCCAAAAAAATTCAACTGCCCTGTGGAAACCAGATAGCCGCCAAATGGCAGTATAACTTCACTTGGTAGTGGTATACAAGCGCTTTCGATGGCCATCCCCAATGCAATACCCCAGTACCCCAGGGAGGCAATAAAAGCAGTTACTTCATGTACCATAAATTCTAAAACCGCGTTCAACGCGCCCAGAATTACGCTCATAAAACAACCCCGCTCTTAAAAACACCAATCCTGCGTTTATACGCTATTTACCGTCAAGTTGGAGGGTGCGTCGGATGCTACTGTAGTTGTTGGAGATAGTGGTAGCAGATACGTTAAACATCTGCGCCAAAAGGTTTTGGTTAACCCCATCATTCCCCTGAGATCTGGCCAGTGCATATATCACCGCTGCTGCCCAAGCGCCAGGCTTTCTAAAGGTAGGGCTGGCCAGGTCTTGGTATTGCCGCCACATATCAACAGCATTGTTCACCTGCTGTGATTGGTACCCCATTCTTTGCAAACCGTCGCTAATTAAAGCTGCTACATCCCCGTCACCGGTATTAATGTCAGAGATATTTTTTTTGCCACCAGTGTCTGAATGCTCCTGTTCAGAGCTTAATCTTTTCCACAATACGGATAAATCCATGGACGGTTGGGAGCCTACATCTCCTACTTTTTCCAGCTTTAAAAGCAGCTTTTGCAACTTTTCACGGCCGGGCTTTGTTTTATAAGCCTCTAGCGGAGTTTTTCCCATCAGTAGATCCATGGGTTCATTAATCCAGCGGTCATAAAAATAATCCAGTACGTTGTTCGGCTGCCGACCCGGCTCAACATCATCAGCTATTTCTTGTGAGTCTGGTTTTATTTTAGGATCAGATCTTTCCTCCGGCAATTCCCATAGTGTTCCCATCTCCATAACCATAGCGTTTAACATATGGGCCCGATCCCGCAGATAAATGTCCCAACTACCCCGCCGGTTTCGTTTGCTCCAAAAAACCTCAGAGTCTATTTTTACTCTGTTCAGCAGATAACTTTCAAAATACCCGGGCAAAATCAGTCCGCCGGTGGAAAATTCGTTTTCTTCGCCCAGGGGCAGTACGCGAATATACAGCATATGACCCGGTTCAATTTCGCAGGCAGCCTGACGATCCCTAACTTTCATATCTTTGTTACGAATTACGTCCCGCAAGGTGATTTCATATTCGTTCCCTAATTGTAACACCTGGTAAACTGAACTCCTAGCCCGCTTCCACTTTTCCAGCAAAACCTTTTCATCGCGGGCAAGGCCTCCGGTCATGCCGAAATAATCTAAAATCGATTTCCCGCGGATCCGGTAATCAAAAATAAACCATTCAAAAAATCGCTCCATTAGGAAATCGTCTTTTTCATCAACTAAATCTGGATCCAATACGCTAAAGTAAATTTCCCGGGCGATGTCTATTTCTTCAGTGAAAATTTCGCTGTCGGCAAATTCAGCCAAGCTCCTGCGGAGATGCTGCCCCCTGCGCCACCGGCGGTACTGGCTTAAATCAATTACATTGCTATTATTTTCGCAGCCTGATCCCTTCTTTTTACCGTCACCACACAGAGACTGTTTATCTGGCATCCAAGAGCACCTCCTCCCGGTTAAACCGGTTAATCCATAGGTATATCAAGCTTAAAACCAGTTATAACCAACGCTCCAGTTTATAAACTTTTCCATCCCTATTAACATTTATATTCAGCTGGGGAAATAAATCTACGGCAATATATTCGACTCCTTCTTTGATGATGATGTCCGAACCACTGACAGAACCATTACCATCTATCTGGAACTCCATTTTTTCTTTTTTCTCGTCGACTACACGCAATTTTTCTTCTTCCCCATACACCTGGTACAACATAGACTCCAGTACCGGCCGTATGGGCAAATACTCCCGCCCCCCCACGTTTAGCACATCCAGTATCAGACCTGTTTTACGCCCGTTTAACAGAGCTTCTTCACCGGTTATAAAGCTGAGGTTCGGATTATCAAGGGGATTTAACAACTGCCAGGCCACCTCTTTTTGCATGGCCTGAGTAAGCACCTGGTGATCGGGCCGCAGCCCGGTAAGGTCTATATCAGTACCCGCAGGAGTAAGGTATCTGGCTGTAGTAATTTTCAGGGCACCACCGTTACTTAAAGGAATCATTGTTTGTACAACGCCCTTACCGTAAGTAACGCCTCCCACCAGCCTGGCCAGTCCGTAATCCCTGAGCGCTCCGGCTAGAATCTCTGAAGAACTGGCACTGTTCAGATCTGTAATCACTACCATTGGTATATCTGTCACTGTAGGAGCCTGATTGGTGCGAATTTCCTCTGTAAGGTCTCTGTTATCCACGCTGTATACTACCACCGAACGAGCGGGTAAGAAATTGTCCAGCATGTCAACAGCTTCGTGTAAGTAACCGCCCCCGTTGCCCCGCAGGTCAATAATTAAGGTCGACATTTCCATCCTGCGCAATTCCCTGAGTGCAGACTCAAACTCACCAGTAGTATGTGAACCAAAAGAATTTACTGCAATATAACCGGTTTTACCGGCCAGCATTTCATAATTCACCGATGGCACGTGTACTTCTGCCCGCTGCAAAGTCACATCAAACTCTTTGTCCCCGCGACTGATGGTCAGTAACACCCTGGTATCTTGGGGGCCGCGTATTTCCGCGGCTACTTCGTCTAAAGGCCGGTCAACCGTACTATTGCCATCCACAGCTATAATCAGGTCATCAATCTGTAAACCGCCCCGCTGGGCGGGGGTACCCGGGAAAACACCAATCACAACAGGGTAACCATCATGGCTTATCAGTTCCACCCCTACACCGATAAGATCACCGTTTAGCGAATCGGTAAAACTCTGCAGTGTTTCAGGGTCAAAGTAATCGGCATACGGGTCGCCAATCTCGTACAGCATGCCCCGGATAGCTCCGTCGGTTAAAACTCCCGGCTCCGGATCATATAAATGATAATCCCGAACCAATTCCATTACTTCCATAATCAGTGCCGGGTCTTCACTTTTCTCATCCGCCGCAACGGCCGGCCACACCCAAGAAAAAAACGCCAGTAAAAGGACTATTAGAAAAGCCAACCGTTTGGGCATTTTCGCAACCTCCAGTCATTGCTTATATATTTCGACCACCCTAAACCAAAGTCCTGCCGTAACCAAACGACTAATTGGGGCAATAAGGAACTGCAGGCAGGTATTTATGTCCGAGCTGTGGAAAATACTGAATCATAAATTTAAAAGGAAGGTAACTCCGATGTCCCATAATCGTTTTTTAATCATCGACGGCAACAGCCTGATTCACCGCGCGTTTCACGCCCTGCCGCCACTGTCTACCAGCGACGGCACAGTGACCAACGCAGTTTACGGTTTCACCACCATGCTGTTGAAGGTGCTTCAGTTGGTGGAACCAGACTATATCGCAGTGGCTTTTGACAAAGGAAGAACCACTTTCAGGCATGAGAGCTACGCCGAATACAAGGCCAAGCGTACAGCCACCCCACCCGAGTTGAAACCCCAGTTCCCCGTGGTCAAGGAAGTGCTCAATTGTATGCGCATACCCTTTTTGGAACTGGATAATTACGAAGCTGACGACATCATCGGCACACTGACCTGCATCGCCGCAAGCAGCAACCTGGAAAGCGTGATTCTTACCGGTGACCGGGACGCGCTGCAGCTTGTTTCGCCGCGGGTGAAAGTAATGCTGACCCAGAAAGGCATTACTGAGACTGAAGAATACGACGAAGGGCGGGTATGGGATCGCTATGGCGTCACCCCGTCCCAGCTGATTGATATCAAAGGCCTCATGGGAGACACGTCGGATAATATCCCTGGCGTGCCGGGAATTGGCGAAAAAACAGCGATGAAGTTGATTCAGGAATACGGATCCTTGGAAAAGGTCGTAGAAAACGCGGCCGGGCTGCCGCCCCGCTGGCGTAATAAGATAGTTGAATACAAAGACCAGGCGCTGTTATCCAAACAGTTGGGCACCATTGACTGCCAAACACCACTGGAGTTCGACCACCAAACACTGCACTGGCCCGGCCCAAATTACCAGGCACTGCTGGAAATATTCAGCCGGTTGGAGTTTAAAACCCTGGTCCGCAGCATCATTGACAAGGTGGGCAACCAGGAAGGGTTGCCCGGCACCCCGAAACAGCCGTCCGGCGACAACGCCGGAACAGATACCTACCGGGTGCATTACGATAGCCCCGCCACCGAACAGGCATTGCATGACTTAAGAGAAATGGCCGGCGCTGCCGATAAGGTTGCACTGCTGCTGGAAGGCAACCGGGAACGCGGCATCAACCGGGCCGTACTGGTGCCTGAAAACGGCACGGTTTATCTACTGCCGGTGCGAGAACAGCCCGCCGCTTTAGATCTTGTCGGCGACCTGTGCGCCTGCTCCCGCCCGGGCAAACTGTGTTTTAACGGCAAACAAGCCATTTGGTTGCTGCACCGGCACAACCGCCGGTTGGAAGGTTTGTCCTTCGATGCAGCTTTGGCCGCCTACCTTTTAAACCCCGGGACATCCCAGACCACACCATCCACTCTGGCAGCTCAGTATATGAACCTAATACTGCCTGTAGAAGACGAGCCCGCCCTAGCTGCCGGCGCAGAGATCCTCAGCAGACTGACCGGCATCCTGGACACTAAGTTGACCGAACTGGGCATGGACAGGCTTTATTACGACGTGGAATTGCCTCTGGTATCCATACTGGCCGAAATGGAAATTGACGGTGTAGCGATAAACCCGGACGTACTGCGTGATATGGGCGAGGAAACAGGCCGGCAGATAGACCAACTGGTACTGGAAATTTACCGCCTGGCAGGCGAGAAATTCAATATTAACTCCACCAAACAGTTAGGTCACATACTTTTTGAAAAACTTAACTTGCCGGTAATTAAACGTACCAAGACTGGCTATTCCACTGATGCCTCGGTGTTGGAAGAACTAGCTGCATCCCACGAAATAGTCAGCCAAATTTTAGAATACCGTCAACTTGCCAAGTTAAAGTCAACTTATATCGACGGTCTAGCCGCACTGATTAATCCTTTTACAGGGCGCATCCATACCACGTTCCATCAAAATGTCACCACCACCGGCCGGCTATCCAGTTCGGAACCGAATTTGCAAAATATCCCCATTCGACTGGAACAGGGCCGTAAAATCCGGCGGTGTTTTATCCCCCGCCGGGAAGGCAACGTGATTCTGGCGGCGGACTATTCGCAGGTTGAACTGCGCATTTTGGCCCACATGTCCGGGGATACCAATCTGGTGGACGCTTTTATTAAAAGCCAGGACATTCACACCCGTACTGCTTCGGAGGTGTTCGGGGTGCCCATGGAACAGGTGACAGCGGAACTGCGCAGCCGGGCCAAAGCGGTAAATTTTGGCATTGTTTACGGCATCAGCGACTTTGGACTAGCCCGAGACATCCGGGTTAGCCGGGCTGAGGCCGGCGATTATATTAGGAGTTATTTTGCCCGTTACAGCGGGGTGAAAGATTTCATTAGCCGCAAAATTGCCGAGGCCAAAGACCAAGGCTACGCCACCACTATGCTAAACCGCCGCCGTTACTTGCCGGATCTGTTCAGTTCCAACCGCATGACCCGTGCCTTCGGCGAACGTACCGCAGTTAACACGCCCATCCAGGGCAGTGCCGCAGACATAATTAAACTGGCCATGGTTAGAATAAATGAAGAATTGAAGAACCGGGGTATGGAAACCAAGATGATATTGCAGGTGCACGACGAGCTTATATTCGACGTGCCGGCAGGCGAATTGGAGCAGGCCAAACAAATGGTGCGCGAATATATGCAAAATGCATTGCAGCTTGACGTACCTCTAGTGGTAGATCTTAAAACAGGGCCAAATTGGTACGACGTGAGAAAGGTGTAGTCAAATGCCCGAACTGCCGGAAGTAGAAACAGTTAAGAATACCTTAGAAAAGAATCTGGCCGGCCTAACAATAACCGGCGTAAATATAGAGATGCCCAAGATTATTCGGGAACCCGGCCTCGCGGAATTTACCGCCGGGGTCTCCGGAAAAAAAATTACCCGACTGGGCCGCCGGGGCAAATATCTGCTTATCCACTTATCCGGCGGCGGCGTACTGGTAGTACATCTACGCATGACCGGACGGCTTGTTTATGCCCGGCCCGAAGCCCCCCCGCCACGGCATACCCACGTGGTGTTTCATCTCAGCGACGGAAATGAACTTCGTTTCGCCGACATGCGCCAGTTTGGCCGTATTCTGCTAGCACAGACCCGGCAATTGGATCAGGTTAAAGGGCTTAAAGATTTGGGTCCTGAGCCGCTAGGCCATGATTTTTCTCGTGAATTCCTGCGCCGGGAACTTAAACGTAAGCGCGTGCGTCTAAAATCATTGCTACTAGATCAGACATTCATTGCCGGCATTGGCAACATATACGCCGACGAAGCTTTGCACCGCTCCCGCATTCATCCCGAGCGAATTGCTCGCACCCTGTCAACCCGTGAGATTGCCAGTCTGTACCGCTCCATTATCGAGGTGCTGCAAGAAGGTATTGCCAACCGGGGCACGTCCATGCGCGACTACGTAGACGGAGACGGCCGCGAGGGAAACTACCAGGAACTGTTGCGGGTGTATAACCGCGAAGGACAGCCATGTGCATACTGCGGCACCGCTATCACCCGCATCAAGGTCGGGGGCCGCAGTTCCTATTTCTGCACCGCCTGCCAAAAAGATACATAAATTAGCGACCCGGCCTGCCAATCACACTTCGACTTTCCCAGCCATAGTATTTAAAGAGGCAAAGATACCGCTACGGGAGGGAAAGTCGAATGGAGTTGCTGGCCCTGGCTTTGTTTGCGCTGGCTTTAAACATGGATTCCTTTGCGGCCGGCGTGGCGTACGGGGTACGCAATATCAAGCTGCCTGTCACCTCGCTGGCTATCATCAGTATCATGTCCATGGGGGCAATAACCATGTCCATGCTGATGGGCAGCGCACTGGCCGGTTATTTTTCCCCAATCTTCGCCCACAGGCTGGGCGGAGTTATTTTACTGCTCATCGGCCTTTGGGTACTAATTCAGTCCCTGCAGGAAAGCAGGCGTAAAAACCGTGGTAAGGAGACCCCGGATGAGGATAATCCCAGTACCATAATAAAAATTCACATTCGTTCCCTGGGTCTGGTGATTCAAATCCTACGGGAACCATCCCGGGCCGACCTGGATAAATCAGGAACCATTTCATCCAAGGAGGCTGTCCTGCTGGGTTTAGCCCTGGCGCTGGACGCCTTTGCAGCGGGATTCGCCGTATCCATGCTGGGTTTTAGTATCCTGCCCACCGCGCTGATGGTTGGTATTGGGCACTTCGCGCTCACTTACCTGGGACTGCAGGCCGGCATGGGCGCCATAGCTACCGGTTTAAGCCAAAAAATAAGCACCCTGCCGGGATTCATTCTCATTGCTCTAGGTCTTTTTAAAATTCACTAGTTAGCCTCTCCTTAAAAAATTTTTGGTTGGTTTGGTGTAAAAGATTAAATCCCGGCAATGCTTCGTGTTCTGAAGCAGTTCGGCTGCTGCCGGACTATATTTTTACCACCCGGAAGGACAGGCCTAAAATCAGTCGAATATTAATAATTGTTGATCTAGGAGAATAATCATGCCTGTAGTGGGACTGACAGGAAACATAGGCAGCGGCAAGAGCACTGTGGCCCGTATGCTGAATGAACTTGGCGCTCTGGTTCTTGACACCGATCAAGTGGCCCGGGATGTGGTAGCGCCCGGCACCCCGGCACTGCAGAAAATAATGGCTGTTTTCGGCAGGCAGGCACTTAATCCAGACGGCACATTAAATCGTGCACGAATGGCACAACTAGTTTTTACAGACCCCCGAGCTCGGGATCGACTTAATGGCATAGTACACCCGGATATAAGAGCTGTAACCCTGCAGACCATTGCCGATTACAGAATAAATGGCAATGCACCGCTGCTGGTGATTGAAGCCCCCCTGATGATTGAAACAGGCATGCACCTTTTAATGGACGAATTGTGGCTGGTTACTGTAGATCCCGTAACTCAACTGGTCCGAGTAACCGCCCGAGACGGTTCCGAGGAAGATGCGCTCCGTCGTATGAACGCCCAACTGCCCCAGGAAGAAAAAATCCCTCTGGCCCACCGGATTATTGACAACAGCGGCACCCTGAATGCCACCAGGCTACAGGTGTTGCGGACATGGAAAGTAGCGATAAAAACAAACAGTCCGGAGTGATAGACATTGGCCCGCAGATACAGAATTAACATATTCAGATTACTGCTGCTTATCCTTTTAATAACAGCGGTTTTAAATTATGACGCCATAATAAAACAATTTTACCCCATGCCCTACTACAACGCTATATTCCAGCATTCCGCCAACGCCGGAATAGACCCCTACCTGCTTACCGCTATTATGAAAACTGAAAGCAACTTCAACCCCAACGCCGTCTCACCAAAGGGCGCCAGGGGTTTAATGCAGATTATGCCCGAAACCGGAGAGTGGATTGCCCGCCAAAGTGGTACCGGTCCCTTTCACCCTGACCTGCTTTTCGATCCTGACACCTGCATCAGCATGGGCGCCTGGTACATTGCCGACTTGCAGCAGGAATTCGGCGGCAACAAAATTATGGTGTTGGCTGCCTATAACGGAGGACGGGGTAACGTACGCAACTGGCTGGATGAAGAAAAAATTTCCGGGAACATCAGGGACATCGACAACATCCCTTTCCCGGAAACCAGAAATTTTGTCAGCAAAGTGTTGTGGAATTACAAGGTGTACAGTTGGTTATACGGCAAGGAATTAAGACACAAAATTTCATAATTACCTCTATACATGGGATATTTGAGTTTAAATATAGATTATTTTGACATAAGTTCTTTAATTCGACAAAATCTCTGAAGGTTTTTTTGAAATTTTCTTTAAGTACGTACCAAAACGGTACGTACTTTTTTATAACTTTTTCCGGAGTGACTTAAAATTGACTCAACAAACCCTAGCTTTACTAGGTGAAAACCTGCCTAATGCAATTATCATCACTGATCTGGATGGACTTATAACATTTGTAAATAAAGCCGCAGAACAGTGTACTGGCTATTTACGCCACGAATTGATTGGAAAATCGCCAATCATATTTAATAACGAGCCCAACGCTGATGATATTCAGCAAGAAATAATTAATTGTTTAAAAAACAGCCATAACTGGCGGGGTGAGTTGTCACAAAAACGCAAGGACGGCAGCACTTACCTGGCTGAGGTTAAAGTTTTTTCCATCCCAGACGAGCAGGGAGTACCAAATGCTTTCGCCAGCATACAACAGAATATAACTGTCAGCAAGCAGGCCCAAAAAATGGCTGAAATAGAGCAGCAGCGGTTGTTTTCCGTGCTGGATGAACTACCTGCGCTAGTCTATCTGCAGGCACCTGACTATACTATCCGGTTTGCCAACCGTTATTTTGGGGAACATATCGGCGTATCCAGGGAAAACCTCCATTGTTATGAGATAGTGGCCCAAGGCAACAATGAACCGTGCAAGCATTGCCAAACCTTAAAGGTTTTTGAGACCGGGTGTGCGCTGGAATATGAGTGGACTAGTCTCAAAGGACGCACCTATCAAATGTACTGTTATCCTTTTTATGATATAGATGATACAATGCTAACCCTGGTGCTGGGCATTGATATTACCGAGCGCAAGCAAGCGGAAGAAAAGCTGCGCGCCAGCGAGGAAAAATATAGACAAATTTTTAAATATGCGCCGGCTGGTATTTATGAGATAGACTTTGTAAATCAAAAATTTGTAAGTGCTAACGATGTAATACTTGAGTACTTGGGGTATACAAAAGAAGAATTTTACGCTTTAAATCCGTTTGAAATACTGACCCCGGAAAGTAGAAAACATTTTAGAAATCGTTTAAAAAACCATTTTCTAGGCTCAAAAGTTCCCATGGTAACCGAATTTAAAATTAGAACCAAAGACGGCCGAGAAATATGGTCTATAATTAATGCCCGGTTTATGTATAAAAACGGCAGCCCAGTAGGAGCCACTGTTGTAGCCCATGACATTACTGAACGTAAAAACTTAGAAGTACAACTAATTGAGCAAAAAAAACGTCTAGAAGAACAATTGTTATATTCCAACGCTTTAAATCAAATTGCTGAAAACATAATTATTAATAGCGAAACTAATACAATATTAAGCAATACCGCGGCCATTATCGGTAAAACCCTTGCTGTAGACCGTTCCCTAATTTATGATATTGATTTTGGCCACTACCATGTTAAAGGGCTGTCGGAATGGCTAAACCCCGAATCACCTGGGATAACACCAACTCTGGATACATACAGCCTGGACACTTTCATTGGCGGCAGTACATTCATGCTGGAACACAGGGAGTGGATAGAAAGCCACTTTGACTGTGTCAACCCCCAGGCCGTCAATGACGGTTCCGGGGAAGTACTGCACAACTATATGCATATTAAGAGCGGGCTGTGGTACCCTTTTTCTTTTCGGGACCGGGCTTATTATTGCTTGGTTTTTAATCAGGTCATGTACCGCCGCACCTGGAAACAGGATGAAATAAATTTTTTAAAAGCAGCCGCCAGTCAGGTGGAAATTGCCATCCAAAAAATAGACATGCAAAACAAAAGAGACCGGGCGGAAAAAGCATTACGCGATAATGAAGAACGCTTGCGCATTATCACCGACAATATGTTAGATATGCTTTGTTTAACTGATGAAAACTTTATTATTAGGTATGCCAGTCCTTCATATAAAAAATGGCTGGGCTTTAAACCAACAGACCTCGTTGGCAGTTCGATCTTTGAATTTACACACTCTGACGACTTGCCTGGTGTGATGGCGGTTGTAAACGAAGCACTAATGACCAAATCTTCGGGGAAGGCAATCTTCCGGTACCGGCATCGTAACGGAAGCTACTTATGGATAGAATGCAGTGGTAGCCTTTTACTGGACGAAAAAGGCTACGTTACCGGAACTGTATTCTGCAGTCGCGATATAACAGCAAGTAAAATAGCCGAAGAAAGAATTAAAGAATCTGAATCGCTGTACCGTACCATTTTTGAAAACACCGGAACTGCAACAATAATTAGTCTTGAGGACACGACAATAGAACTAGTTAACACGGGGTTTGCCAAACTGTCCGGCTATGCCAAAGGTGAAATAGAAGGGGAAAAAAGTTGGATTGAATTTGTGCTGCCGGAAGATTTGGATGAACTGGTTAAATGCCATTTTGACAGGCTATTGGAACCGGACATGGTACCAACCAGGTTCGAGTTTCGTTTTGTGGATAAGCTAAAAAACATCAGGAATGTATTGATGTCAGTTGCCCCAATACCGGGAACGCACAAACATGTGGGGTCCCTGCTGGACATAACTGAGATAAAAAAATTTCAAGAAGAAATGACCCGCTTGGAACGACTTAACCTCGTTGGTCAGATGGCCGCCGGCATTGGCCATGAAGTAAGAAACCCAATGACCACAGTGCGTGGTTTTTTGCAAATGTTCGCTGAAAAGAAAGAGTTCAATGCCAATAAACCGCATTTTGAACTGATGATTGAAGAACTAGACAGGGCAAATTCAATCATTACCCAGTTTCTATCGCTGGCCAAAAACAAACCCATAAAAAAAGGAATGCATGATTTTAATGTAATTATAAAGAGACTTTACCCTTTGATACAGGCGGATGCTTTTAAATTTAATATGTCGGTAAAGCTAGAGTTAAATGAAATAGCCAATATTTATGCAGATGAAAAAGAAATTTGCCAGCTTATTCTCAATCTGACCCGAAACGGGATAGAAGCAATGTCCCCGGGTGGTAACCTGACTATTAAAACCTTCATGAATGGCGAAAACATGGTACTTGCAATACAGGACGAGGGCTGCGGCATTAAACCAAAAGTGTTGGAAACATTAGGTACACCCTTCGTAACCGACAAAGACAACGGCACAGGGCTAGGATTGGCAGTCTGCTACAGTGTTGCAGCCCGACACAACGCAATTATCCATGTAAAAACTGACTCAAGCGGGACGACATTTTTTGTTACATTTAACAAATAGGATTTGCGCGCATGCTTTGCTGACCGCTACCAAAAATGTTGGATTATAATAACATTTAGCGCTATTGTTGAACATAAGCTCATACAAGAAATGTTTTTATAATTAATTGAATATTTTGAACTATTCGTTGTATAATTAATTACTTGATTTTTTGCAGTTATTAAAAATGCTTCAGGAGGTGCATTTATGGTTGACCCTAACAGGGTTTGGTTTAAGAATTATCAGGCTGGAGTCCGTCCCAGTATTAATTATCCTGATTTGACCATGCCCCAATACCTAGACAAAGCAGCCGGTGAATTCCCGCAGCAAGATGCTATTCTATTTGCCGGTGTAAAAATGCCCTATCAAATGCTTGCCGCCATGGTAAATATGTGCGCGGGCGCCCTTGTCGATTTGGGTGTGCAAAAAGGTGACCGAGTGGCTATAATGGCTCCCAACTGTCCCCAATATGTCTTAGGTTACATGGCCACGCTAAAAATGGGTGCAACAGTTGTACAAGTAAACCCCATGTATGTTGAGAAAGAGTTGGATCATATTTTAAATGATTCTGGTGCTGAGACAATTATTGCCTATGATGCGTTTTACCCACGAATTAAGTACATCCGTAACCAGACACCGTTAAAGAATGTGATCCTTTTTGCTTTAGGCCAACCTTGCGGAGCCGCCGATGAAAACGCGCTGCTAGCCGAGGATTTGTTAAAAAAATACCCCCCGGTATTTAACCAGGTACCTGTGAGTATGGACGAGGACGTCGCTGTGTTCCAGTACACCGGCGGCACTACCGGGGTGTCCAAAGGTGCCATGCTGACCCACCGCAACATTTCCGCCAACGTCCTTCAGTTGTTGGAGTGGATGAAGGATATCGAATACGGTAAAGAAAAAATCCTGAGTATTCTACCGTTTTTCCACTCGTACGGCATGACCACGTGCATGAATCTAAGCATAATAAATTCCTCAACCATGATTGTTTTGCCACGGTTTGAGATCAAAGAATGCCTGGAAGCAATTAACGTGTATCAACCCACACTGTTTCCCGGCGTACCCACCATGTATATTGCCATTAACAACTTCCCCAATGTACAGGCATATAACATCAAGTCAATTAAATACTGCATCAGTGGTTCGGCACCGTTGCCGGTGGAAGTCGCAGAAAAGTTTGAGGCTATTACCGGAGGTTTTCTGGTGGAAGGGTATGGGCTATCCGAGGCCACCCCGGTAACCCACTGTCAACCGCTGGCCGGTATGCGTAAAGCCGGCTCCATCGGCTTGCCCATGCCTGATACCGACAGCAAAATAGCAGACCTGGAAACCGGTGCAAACGAAATGCCCCCCAATGAATTAGGCGAACTGTGTGTTAAGGGTCCCCAGGTAATGAAGGGATACTGGAACATGCCGCAAGAGACCGAGCAGGTGCTGCGCAACGGCTGGCTGCACACCGGCGATATTGCCAAAATGGATGATGATGGATACTGTTTTATAGTTGACCGCAAAAAGGACATGATTATTTCCGGCGGCTATAACATTTACCCCCGAGATATCGAGGAAGTATTGTTTGAGCACCCCAAAATTATGGAAGCTGTTGTAGCCGGAGTACCGGACGAATATCTTGGGGAAGCGGTGAAAGCATTTATTGTGCTGAAGCCGGGCGAAAGTGCCACCGAAAATGAAATCATAGACCACTGCCGGGCAAACCTGGCCAAATATAAGGCGCCCAGAAAAGTGGAGTTCCGCACCGAACTGCCCAAAACCATTGTAGGCAAGGTGTTAAGAAGGATTTTACGGGACGAGGAGGCTAACAAGTAGTAATCTAATTCATCGCATATTTTGGTAAGACTGGTCGCATTAGTGACCAGTCTTACTTATGCCCGGATATACCCGGATTTTGTGCAAAGGGTACGCTTCGCCCTCCACAAAAAGATTCATTTTTGATCCAGCTTATGGGGTGATTTTTTTTTGCTTCGGGCCTAATCGGTCAAGTTTACTGCTGTGACGCAGAATGTTTATTTAGCGCAACAGCTAAAGATTTTGTTATAATGTACCTACAGTAAAATAATGTATTTAAAATAGGGGTTGCAAAATGGATAAATGCATTTATTGTGGTTCAAATAATATTGAAAAGGGCATATCCGTAGGTTCAGGAAATTTTAAAACAGGCTTAAGGCATGTCAATTTTCTTGTTCCACAAGTAGAGTGGTTCTATGCCGATTTATGTAAAGATTGTGGTAGCGTAAGAATATATGTAAAAGAAACAAATAGAAATTGGGATTAATGTTTATCTTTTTTATTCACTGACACAAAAGCAAGGTTAAACAGTCCTCGCTCGCTTACATATTTATTAGCCATAAAAAACATACTGGTTAAACGGGAAAACCTAGTGGAATGCAAAAAAAGAATGGACTTATATGTCCATTCGATAAAGGTCTTTAATGATGATTGTATTGACATTATATTTAAGATTCCGCTTAGTGCGGATAAAGATGGTGTCGGAGGCGGGACTTGAACCCGCATGGTCTCCCATACGCCCCTCAAACGTACGCGTCTGCCGATTCCGCCACTCCGACCCGTTTTCGTGCAAATATCATTATAAGTTTATCGGTGCTGTTTGTCAAGGTGCACATTTTTCCCAAAATAGCACGTTGGATGAGTTTTATTGGTATTCTTAGATATCAACTAAGTAATGTGTGAGTCCTTGAAAAGTTGTGTGTTTTTTTGCAGGGTATTATACGAATGTTGAGTTACCAGCCCCACAATACAGCCTGTTATAAGGGCCGAGACAAGCAGAACAGGAAGGTATACGTAAATCCGAAAGTCCTGAACAATAATGCTGGCCACAAACAGCTGCCCAATATTGTGAACAACAGCACCCACCAGGCTAATGCTGATAATGCTGATATGGCTCGATAATTTCTTCCATAGTAATATCATAACCAGCGCGCTTAGCAGGCCACCGGTAATGCTGAATAAAAAACTAAACGGGCCTCCTCCAAGTAGGGCTGCCAGGGAGCAACGCACGATAACAATAAAAATAGCTTCCTTAAACCCCAGCAGAAGTATGGCCAGCATGGTGATGATATTGGCCAGTCCCAGTTTTACACCGGGAATGGCAATGGGAAGCACAAAGAATCTTTCTACTAGATTAAGTGCGGTTGCCTGGGCAACGAACAAAGATATGATAACTAGGCGCCTGGTTGTTAGCATTGTTCTATACCTCTCACGGTTAGTATTAAGGGCTAAAAGAGCTAATACGATATATCATCAATATCAGCAGGCTTGCCTTCAATAATAACTTTTAGTCCGTTGGGTACGCACACGGACATCTGGCCGGGTTTGGACAGCCACCCGGTGTTGACACATATTTTGTTGGGGCAGTTCGATTCTTTAACCCGCACCTGACCGTTCTTTATTTCTATTATATTAAAATGACCGCCATCATCGGTGATAATAAACTCCGTAACCGGAACGGCTGTTAAATTAATCCGCTTATAAATTGTTCCGTTTTTGTATATCGATGTTGTGTTTAGTTCGGAACTTTGGTTCTGTTCGAAAAAGTGCCTGGCGGAGAAACTTAATACTATGGCCAGAACCAGTAGCAGCGGTATAAGTTTGTTAATGTTTTTCATAAGCTGAAATCGCCGTCAGTCAGCTTGAAATCCTCAATTCCCCGGGTTGTAAACACCTTTTTATCTGCCGCAATCAATATTGCATCTACACCCTGCAGGCTGTCCACAAGTTTTATCCCTTTTTCCAGGCCCAAGACGAAGACTCCGGTGGATAGAGCGTCAGCGGCAATGCCCTGGTCGGCAATAATGGTCACGCCTATCAAATCACTCTCAGAAGGATGGCCGGTATTTGGGTCGATAATATGGTGATATCGTTTACCATCTTTTATAAAGTAACGTTCGTAAGCACCTGAACTCACCACCGATTTGTCATCCAACTGTACAATGCCCAGGAAGGTGCCCCTTGGGGCCAGGGGATTTTGGATCCCGACACGCCAATGGCTGCCGTCCTTTTTTTTACCGATGGCCACAATATTGCCACCTAAATTAATCATGCCGCTTTTGATTCCGTTAGCCAGTAATATTTGTTTTGCTTCGTCACCGGCATAGCCCTTGGCAATGCCGCCCAGATCAACTATTTGCCCCTGGTGGGGAAGATATGCCGTGCAATTGGTTCCGTCTTGGGCAAGTTGCAGTGATTTATAATTAACTAGGGCAATGCTTTTTTGAATATCCTGCTCAACAGGTACTTTTCCGTTTCCGGAGTTAATGCCCCAAAGCTGTACTAGGGATCCGATGGTGGGGTCAAAGGCTCCTCCTGTGATAGCAGCAAATTCAGTGGCCTGACTTAAAACGTGATATGTCTGTGCACTTAATACTGTTTTTTCTTTGCCGGCTCCCGCATTTAAAAGGGCTATTTCGCTGTCTCCGCTATGAGCCGACATCTTGTCTTCGATATCCTTAACCCGGCTAAAAACTTCATTACAAATCAGGTTGGCTTCTTCGCCCGTTTCAATGCTTACTGTAATGTCAGTTCCTAACAGGTATTTCTCGGCGGTAAAGACTTCAGTGGAGACTTTTTTTTCAGCTGTGCAGCCCGTTAGTACGAATAACAAAATTACAAGCATAGTCAAGTATTTTTTTACCACGGGGTCTTTTCCTCCTGCCAAAGCTTGATTAATCCAAATTATTAATGGCTAAATGGTTAACTGTTAAAGCCCATGAGAAAATCCTGCTCATGGGCTCCACTTACATTGATTCGCCTTGTCTAAAGTATTTAATTCTGGCCTGCTTCCACCGGGCCGGCTGCCAGAGCCTGCGCTACCAGGGCATTGAAACTGCCTGAAGCATATGTGGCGCCGGAGACTGCGTCCACCAGGTCTACGTTTTGGGCACTGACCAGTGCGGTTTCCAATGCCTTGATTGCTTCCAGCATATCTTGGCCGGCGACTTGTTTGTACTGTTCCAGGTAAGCCTCGTCCTGGCTTTTGTAGACCCCTTGTTCGTTAACTTCGTCAAATTTAGCTTCGGATATTATGCCATCCATTACGGTTACTTCCACCATGGCTTTCCAACCGTGCTCGTTGAACGCCGGTTCTTCTGCCTTGTAAGTTCCGTCGGCTAGAAGTTCGTCAATAATTATAGTTTTTGTATCCTGATCCCAGCCAATCCTTTTACCCATTGCTTCGCCCATGGCCCGAACAGGCAGATAAGTTTTACCGTCAATAACCACCGGTTGTTCGGACAACTCAGCTTTCTCACCGTTAATGTTGAAATTGAAGTTGGCTGCAAGGGCTTCAAAGGTTGTTCCCGACGCGAATACCAAACCTGCGCTGGCAAACAACGTAATGGCCAAAAGGATACTCATTAAATAGAATTTTTTATTGTTCCTCAAACTCTCCCCTCCTTTCTTTATTTTTTAACACACACTTAATATTAACCAATAAAGGAATGTTTTGCAATATAAATTATGGTTATGTTCATATTTTCATAAACTTTTATGTGTATAGCACCTAAGTATTAAAATTTGACACGTATGTTGACGCTGGCATGAATAGCAGAGCGGTTAAATGGTAGCAATTTCCTTGGTATTTGCATAGCATAAAGCGAGAAGTAAATGAAGTGGGGAGGAAAAAACTATGGGTTACGGCGGAGGTGCCACTACCGGCGGCGGCTACACCGGCGGTAGTTATTTTGATGGCAGCTTTATCCTCTTCCTAGTCCTAATCCTGTTGGTCTTTGGTATGGGGTTTTGGGGCTTTGGCGGCGGTTGCGTTAGTTAAACTATCATAAAAAATAGGGAGTGATTTTTTAATGGGTTACGGTGCAGGCGGAAGTTCTAATGGGGGCTTTATACTCTTTTTAATCCTGATCCTGCTGGTCTTCGGTACTGGATTTTTCGGCGGCTATGGAGAATATGAAGCTAAGTAAAATCAAAGTTTAGATTTTAGTTTGAACTTATTTAAACACCCTCTTTGTGAGGGTGTTTTTGTACCAAGAAGCAGAAACCGGGTAGAAGATACAGCGGGTACCATAAAGATAAATTCACTAAATAAAATTACAGAGTTGTTGCTTTGGATGTTAAGCACAGAAATAAAGAAAATAGATTAAATATTCATTTTCTGGAGACTAACAGATTACCCTGGGTATCCAGCTCAGCTAAGGCCACTTCTTTGCTGAATTCCTTTATGCCCTGGTAACTTAACGCGCTTAAAAGCCAGTCCTTGGTCAAGTTAGCATGGCGAAGATTATTCTCTAAAATGGACCCATCCATGACCAGGGGCAAAGTAAGTCCCTCGTATTGGGTTGGAACACTCAAGTCACTGGGGTTAACAGGTCTTTTTTGGGACTTGGGAAAGGCCGATAACCTCCCCTGAGGCTCCAAGACAGCAAACTCAACATCGGTTACCTTATCGTATCCTTTTGCCCGCAGCAAACCCATAAACTGGTTTAAACTCAAAGAAGTTGCTTTTAATGCCGACATATCCAACTGGCCGTTTTTGACTACCACCGTTGGTGAATGCTCCATAATTGGGGTCAGTTTGTTGAAAATAGCTAGGTGTGAGGTTATCCAAATAAGAAAAATTAGCAGGCCCGTTCCATAGACGGCCCTCATAGTTACTTTTGTTACCAACGGTTCGGCAGCCACATTGGACAATATAAAAATCCCGGCTATTTCATAAGCGGTCATTTCCGCAATGGCTTTTTTTGTTAATACGCGGGCCCCAAAGTAGGCTATAAGAAAGATTATAATTACCTTCGTCCCGTAGGCAAACAATTCCACTTTCGGTTGACCTCCTAAATACCTGAAAATACCGTGGTTATAGTCATAACTTCTTCTTTTAACCCGCCAATTTGAGTTATTACATCGTCTGCCTGATTTTTCACTAAAACGGCAGCTTCATTTAATTCACGTCGGAAAGTGCTTAAATCCTCAGGAGAGTTTGTGACTCTGATTAAGAATTCATTGGCCATGAAGGTATTATTTAACAAAGAAATTTCGGCCC